>Ga0164307_10000475_pt1 | contig 17471 bp, 8 predicted proteins | sample Whisoiple_243_MG_FD_110214 | JGI IMG/M metagenome (GOLD analysis project Ga0164307, IMG submission 110214) | Soil microbial communities amended with fresh organic matter from upstate New York, USA - Whitman soil sample_243_MG | ecosystem: Environmental > Terrestrial > Soil > Unclassified >...
CGCGATCCAGCACCGCACCTCGCAGCGCGCCGTGTTCCCGGCGCGCTGCGCCCACCGCGGCGCACGCTCGATTTCGAGTTCCAGCCATCGGCGTCCGCTCGCTCGCCTCCACTTCGTCAGGCGTGAATGGCTGCGGAGGGAGCGGACGATCGGGTCACGCCGCCACGTTTGCGGGCGTGGCTCCCACGCGGTCCGACGGCTCGACCCGGCTTTCGTTAAACGACTGCAGGGTCCGGTTCGCAGGGCGCAAGGCCCACGAGACGAGCGTGAGGACGACAAACGCGAACGGGAGCGACGCGGACGCAACACCGTCACCGACCGCGATCACGGACACGACCGCGGCGGTCACGTCGAAGAAGATACCGGCATAGGCCCATTCCTTCAAGCGCGGTAGCCCGGGTAGGAGTAACACGATCGCGCCCAAGACCTTCCAGACACCGAGCAAAATCGCGAAGTACGCGGGGTAGCCGAGATGGGCAAAGCCCTCCACCGCTTGAGGAGCACGCGCGATTTGGAAAGCTCCGCCGACCAAGAAGTCGAGCCCCAAAAGCCCGGTGCTCAGCCAGTAGATTGAGGTTTTGAGGGTGGTGTTTCGCATCGTCGTCTCCATTCTTCGAGAAAACTACAGTTCTTCCGGGCTTTTCGGGGCGTTGGCCCGGCGCTCTGGGATGACGACGATCCAAGCGCCCGCGAATCGACAGGCGGGGAGAGCAATTTTTCATTTTCTACTGGGTCTTGCGCCCGCGGAGCCCTAGACCAATACGTGTCCCCCTTGTCCGATGGCTCCCTCTGGCTTCGTAGGCGTTCTTCAAGCCAACCGGCAGTAGATGCCTGAAGCAGGCGCGCCGGCGTGTCTCGACTGCGGTGCATGCTGCTTCTCGCAGCTCGCCGAGTATGTCCGAGTCACTGGCGAGGACTATTCCCGAATCGGCAACCGGGTCGAGGAGCTGACGCACTTCGAGGGCAACCGTTGCTACATGAACATGCACGAGGGGCACTGTGCGGCGTTGGTCATCGAACCTCTGTCGCGACAGTTCGTGTGTTCGATCTACGAGTCACGACCCAGCATCTGCCGTGACTTGGCGCGCGGTTCCCCTGAATGTCAGGGTGAGATTCACGAGAAAGGGCAGCGCCCTCCGCTGCTCCTTACCTCTTTGCTCACGCGACGTTAGCCTGCAACCCTGCGAATGACGCCGGAAGAATGGCCGGTATCGAGCCGCTCCCCGACATGAGTGGTGCGCGACTCAGCAATGCACGCATAGGGTTCAGGGCAGAGGGATTCGGACTACTCAGCTCCATCCGCTGGGGTGGCCTAATTTGAGTACTCTGCGTGGCATTTTGCATCCCACTCTAACCCGCGTTCTTGCGATATCGAAGAGAGCAACAAGCCATCTCGTAAGACCTACAGTGGCCCCTTCCACGAGGCTCGAACGCCGCGTACGCTCGCCGAATGTGGCAATGGCTGGAGCGACTATTTGGCCTGGGCTTCATGCCGCACGGGCACTGCTACCTGTGGTCGGCCGAGATGGTGTGGACCCAAGTGTCGGCCAATCTGTTGATTGGTGTCGCCTATGCATCGATCGCAACCACGCTCGCAATCTTGGTTCGTAAAATCAAGAACATCCCATTTGCTTGGGTGTATCTGGCGTTCGGGACTTTCATCCTTTCGTGCGGTCTGACTCATTTCTTCGACATCATCACGGTTTGGCACCCGATTTATTGGGCGGACGCCGGAGTGCGCGCGGTGACGGCAACCGCCTCGGTGGCGACCGCGGTGTTGATCGTCCCGATGGTACCCAAGGCCGTGAGCTTCGCCGAAGCAGCGCGCTTGTCGATCCACCGCGGGCACCAGCTGCAAGCGGCACACCTGGCCTTGGAGAAGGCGCACGAGAGCCTCGCCGAACGCGAGCGCGAAGCTCAACGGCGCGCCTCCATGAGTGAAGAGCAGTTTCGTTCACTCGTCGAGACGATGCCGCAGCTGAGCTGGATCGCGAGCCCGAACGGCGACATCACGTTCCGGAACAAGCGCTGGCAGGAGTATACCGGTCTTTCGCTGGAGCCTGGCGATGCAGGCTGGCAGGCAGCGGTTCACCCCGACTCCGCCGCGAAGGTGTATTCCGATTGGAACGAGGCCCTGAGGACCAAGACTCCCTTCGCAGTCGAAGCGCAGTTCCGACGCGCGGACGGTGAATACCGTTGGTTTTTGGCGCGCGCCCTGCCGCTCCTCGACAACGAAGGCAACGTGCTGAGCTGGATGGGTACGTGCACGGACATTCACGACCAAAAATTGGTGCAGGAGGAAGCGCTGCACACGGCTCGCATGAAGGACGAATTCCTGGCGACGGTCTCGCATGAGCTGCGCACGCCACTGAACGCCATCTTGGGCTGGTCTCGCGTACTGGTCGCAGGCACCCTGGGCGCAGAGCAGCGGGAAAAGGCGCTCGCTTCCGTGGAGCGCAACGCCGTCGCACAAGCGCGCCTGGTCGACGACTTACTCGACGTATCGCGCATCATCTCGGGCAAGATGCGAATCGAACCCAGCCTGATGAATCCGGCCGACGCAGTCGAGGCGGCGCTCGACGCGGTACGCCCGGCGGCGCAAGCCAAGGGCGTCGAACTGAGCGCGGAGATCGATCGCAGCGCCGGCATGCTGCTGGCGGATTCCGGGCGCGTTCAGCAGATCATCTGGAACCTGACCGGCAACGCGGTGAAGTTTACGCCCAAAGGTGGGCAGGTCCACGTGCGGCTTGGGCAGGACCAAACACAGATCGAGATCTCGGTGACCGACAATGGCGTCGGCATCAAGCGCGAATTCTTGGGTCACCTGTTCCAGCGCTTCACCCAGGAGGATGGTTCGATCCGCCGCAGCCACGGAGGCCTGGGCCTCGGCCTAGCGATCAGCAAGCATCTAGCCGAGCTCCACGGCGGGGAAATCCGCGTGGATAGCCCGGGGGCCGGGCAAGGCGCGACGTTCACCGTCAGTCTGCCGCTCGCCGAGCCCAGCGTGCAGCGCACGGTAGGCGCGCCGCCAATTTCGCAGCAGCCAATCAAGATCAACGACGAACACGGCCTACTCGGTTTGCGACTGCTCTTGGTCGAAGACGACTTCGACTCGAGCGAAGTCGTCTCCGCGATTCTCGAGGACTCAGGGGTTCAAGTGACCAGCGCCGCGAACGCCGAGGTCGCACTCGAGGTACTCGCTCGACAAACGATCGACGTCATCCTGTCCGACGTGGGCTTGCCTGGGAAGGACGGATACGCATTCATCCGTGCCGTGCGTAGCGAGCCCGCTTTGGTCGCGATCCCAGCGGCCGCGCTGACCGCGTACGCGCACGCCGAGGATCGGCGCCGCGCGTTGGAGGCCGGCTTTCAGATGCACTTGCGCAAGCCTTTCGACCAACAGGAACTGTTCGTGGTAATCGGCAATTTGGCGAAGCTCTCCCCTACGCGGCAGCCCGCGTCGAACGCTTAGCCCGGCGCTGGCGGCGCGTGAACGCCGCGGCTCCGAGCAGCGATAGCATCACTCCTGCGCCCCAATCGGCGGCGGAGCCCCCGACCGACCGCGTTGCGCAGGCCACGCCGGCTCCTGAAGCGACCAAGCTGCTGCACACGTTGTTGGTGCAATCATTGGACTTGCACTGATTGTCGCTTTCGCATTGCTGCCCAACCGGCAAGCGCTGGAGGCACGCGCCCGTGCTGACGCGGCAGAACTGGTCGGTCGAGCAATCGGCGTTGCTGGTGCAGCCGCTTTGGCACAGCTGAGTTTCAGAGTTGCACAAGCCCTCGCGGCATTGATCCGCGTTGCCGCACGGACCGTCGCCGAGAGCCAGGCCACAGCTGTCGTCCGCCGGGTCGCACGCTCCAGACTGACACACGGCGCTCCCCACTTCGGCGGTGCACTTGGTCACTCGTTCCGGAGCGTCCGGGAGCGGCGTGCCATTCGGGAGCTTGAGCGTGCAGGTGTGCTCGTCGTCGTTGCACCATTCGTTGATCGGGCAGTCGGCGTCGATATTGCAGCCGGTCTTGCACAGGCCGCTCGTGGTGTCGCAAATATTGCCCATGTGACCTTCACAGTCCGCGTCCTTGCTGCACTTTCCGCAGCTGCCCTGAGCCGAACCGGATAGGGCGCAGAAGGGCGCCGCACCGTTTGCGCACGCGTTGCTGGCGGTCGAGCCTTTGTCTCCGTTGCACTTCACGCACAGCGAGTGTTCCAAATCACAGATGGGCGTCTTCCCGCTGCAGTCGTCGGACGACGTGCACTCGACACAGCTGCCCTTCATGACGTTGCAAATCGGCGTGTCACCCGAGCAATGCGCATCGTCGCTGCAATCCACGCACTTCCCTTCGACACCGCCGGTTGTCCCGCAATGCCCGGTGCGGCACACGCTCCCCTCGTCGGCAACCGTGCACGGGCCGATTCCGGTCGCGAAGCCACATGCGTCGTCGCGCGTATCACACACTCCGCTCGCGCAAACCAAGGTCGCCGCGTCGTCGGTGCAACTACCGTCGAGCGTCGGCCCCATGTGCGGTGCATCCGTCGGAATAGCTGCGCCGTTGCCGAGACGCGGCAGACACGCGCCGGTGCTCTCGCTGCACCATTTGCCTTCGGGGCAGTCGGCGTCGACATTGCAGCCGTCCACACGTTGGCATAGCCCATTCGTGCTGCATACGCCGGAGCGGCACACGACCGCGCCAGTCTCAGCCGTGCAGGGGCCATGGCCAACGGCATAGCCACACTCGTCATCCGCGTAGTCGCAGACCGCGCTTTGGCAAACCAAAGCAGCCGCCGCGGGCACACAGTTGCCATCGAGCGTCGGGTTCGAATGCGGCACATCCGTCGGCATTGGGCTGCCGTTGGCGAGCCGCGGCTTACAGGTGCGTGAGCTCAGCTCACACCAGTTACCCGTCGCACAATCCAGATCCAGATTGCAGCCGCCCGCGGGGCGACACGTGCCGTCGGTGCCACACGCGCCAGAGCGGCAGACCACGCCCGCGTTCGCGGTCGTGCACGGCCCGTGGCCGACGTCATAACCGCACTTGTCGTCGGCGGTGTCACACACGGCGCTTTGGCACACGAGTGCGCTGGCCGCGCTGCTGCAGACGCCGTTGAGCGCGGGGTTGGTGTGCGGCGCGTCGGTCGGAATTGCCGTGTTGTTGGCCAGGGTGGGCGTGCAGGCGTGCAGCGTTTCGTTGCACCAATTTCCACTGGTGCAGTCCGCGTCCACGTTGCAGCCACCCGCCGGCTGACATTTCAGATTCGCGCTGCAGGCGCCGCTTCGACATACGGTCGCGGCACTAGTCGCCGTGCACGGGCCAGTGCCGTTGTCGTAGCCGCACTTGTCGTCGCCCGCGTCGCAGACGAGTGATTGGCAGACCAGCGTCGCAGCTGGAGTCGAGCACGTGCCATTCAAAGTCGGATTGGCGTGCGGGACGTCGGTTGGAATGCTCGTGCCGTTCGTGAGCTTGAGGCTACAGGTGTGGCTGGTTTCGTTGCACCACTTGCCACCGGTGCAGTCGCTGTCGACGTTGCAGCCACCTGAGGGCTGGCACAGGCCGTTGGAGCTGCAAACGCCAGAGCGGCACACCGTCGCCGCGTTGGCGGTGGTGCACGGACCGTGATTGGTGTCGTAACCGCACGAGCCGTCGGCATCGCACACAGCGGAACGGCAGATGGTCGCTTGGTTTGCGACCGTACACGCTCCGCTGCCATTCAACTTACCGCACTTGTTGTCGAGCGCGTCGCAGACCGCGGCTTGGCAGACCAAGCTGCCAGCGGCGACGGTGCACTTGCCGTCCAGAGTTGGATTCGTGTGCGGAACGTCGGTGGGGATCGTCGTGCCGTTGGCGAGCTTCGCCGTGCAGACGTGGTTCGCCTCGTTGCACCACTGGTTGCTCGAGCAGTCCGCATCCACGTTGCACCCCCCCGCCGGACGGCAGAGCAAGTTGGTGCTGCAGCTGCCGGAGCGACAAACCGTGGCCGCGTTGGCGGTAGAACATGGACCACCGTTGACGTCGTAGCCACATTTGTTGTCGGTCGTTTCGCACACGCCGGCCTGGCACACGAGGGTCGCCGCAGCGGTGCTGCACTTGCCATCCAAAGTCGGATTGTTGTGCGGGGCGTCGGTCGGAAGCGCGGTGCCGTTGGTCAGCTTGACCGTACAAGCATGCGTCGATTCGTTGCACCACTTGCCACCCGTACAGTCGGCATCCACGTTGCAGCCGCCGGAGGGCTGGCACAAGCCGTTCGTGCTGCACGAGCCAGAGCGACAGACGGTCGCACCGTTGGCTGCGGTGCACGGGCCGTGATCGGTGGTGTAGCCACACAAGCCGTCCGTGTCACACGCGCCAGAGCGGCAGATCGTCGCTTGGTTTGCCACCGTACACGTGCCGCTGCCGTTCAACTTGCCGCACTTGTTGTCGTTCGTGTCACAGACGGCGCTCTGACAGACCAACGTCGCGGCACCCGTGCTGCAGACGCCGTTCAGAGTCGGGTTCGTGTGAAGCGTATCCGTCGGAATCGAGACGCCATTGGCCAGCGTCGCGGTGCACTGATTGGCGCTGAGATTGCACCACTTGCCCGAGCCGCAGTCCGAGTCTGCGCCGCAGCCGATCTGCGTCACGATTTTCGCTCCGTTGAGCGTTGCCTCTTGGGTCGATTTGATGTCGTACAAGCCGCACACGAGTGAGCCGGTTGCCGACGCGGAAAGATTGACCGCAACCTGAAAGGTGCCGGATGCACCGGCAGCCACGGGCCCCGCCAAAGTGCAAGTGATGGTTCCCGCAGCGCCGACCGCGGGCGTCGAACACACGGCATTCGCCGGTGGCGTGAACGACTGGAAGGTCGTATTCGGCGGGGTCGTGAAATTGATGACCAAGTTGGTCTCGGGCGAGCCCGAGCCATTCTTGTACGTCATGTTGTACGTGACCACGCTGCCCGGGTTCGCCTGAGCGGGCCCCACACCGCTGACGAACAAGCCGGGAATGGTCGAACCAACGCCGTCGACGTACACCTCGCCGAAGTGGATACCCTGCGAGCAACCAGCGGCGATGATCTCGAGCTTCACGCTGTCGCCAATCGCGATCTTGGTCGGTCCCGGCGCGACGTCCACGAGCGTCCAATCGACATAGTCGATCTCGTTGTTGGTACCGCCGTTGATGGTCTTCCACGGCACGCCGGCTTGCGCGCTCAGGTTGAAGTCGGTGTAGAGAATCGTGTTCTTGGTGACGTTGGTGAGCTGCGCGAAATAGTACGGCTGTTGATTGGCGGGGTGAGACGGATTCTCCAGCACCGGCGCGATCACGAACCGCACGTGGATTTGACTGTCGACCGGATCGACGTCGCCCGCAGCGATGCTCATGGTCTGCACCAGGCCGTTGACGTTTCGGCCACTGCCCTGGCGATTGACCACCGCGCACTTCGTACCATAGCGACAATAGCGAAGTGAGGCGGTGGGGCCCAGGTCCGGGTCCGTTTGATTCGTACCGCTCGTGATCACGGTCAGCGCCGTACCGCCGTTGGCCAGGTTCAAGCCGGCGCGCGTTTGCGGCGACTGCACCGTAATCCCGCTATCCATCGGGTTCTGGTAGGTGTTGACGACCCACGGAGCGGGTGGCGGGTTATTGGCATTGCCCGTCTCGAAATCGCCGTTGGTGAACACCGCTGCTCGTGCGTTGTCCACCGGCTCATCCGAAGGGCCCATGCCCGGCGTGCACGCAGCCAGCAGCAACGACAGAGCGAACCCGAGACGCTGGTAACCCGAAAAAAAGCTAGGATTATGCATATTACTGAGACTCCTTCGGCTGCTTGTCGAGGATCACGAACTGCACGCGGCGGTTCCTCTGGCGACCCTCTTCAGTGCCGTTTTCATCGATGGGCTTGTCCGGCCCGTAGCCCTTCGTGACCAGCCGGTCAGCGCTCACTCCGCGCTCCACCAAGGCTTTCTTCACCGCATCTGCTCGCGCCTGCGACAGCTTCTTGTTCAACGCCGCCGAACCACGATTGTCGGTGTGACCTTGAACTTCGACCTTGAGCATCTCGGGGTGCTGCGTCAGCACTTGCGCGACCTCATTGAGCAGCTCGCTGCTCGCCTTCTTGATGGAGGCCTTGCCGGTGTCGAACTGCACCTGCTCCAAGATCACGATTTCGTTTTCGACGACGCGTACCGACTTGGGGCAGCCGTTCTTGGTCCGATCGTCGTCTGGCGGGCCCTTTTCGGCCGGGCAAGCGTCATCCGGGTCGAAGATGCCGTCGCCGTCCGTGTCTTTCGGCGGCGGACACCCGTTCTTCTTCGGGTCCTCGTTGGCGATGCCCTTCACGTCGACGCACGCGTCGTCGGGATCGAAGATGCCATCGCCGTCGGTGTCGACCGGCGGCGGAGGCGGCGGGCAGCCGTTCTTCTTCGGATCTTCATCGGCGACGCCCTTCACGTCGGGGCACGCGTCGTCAGCGTCGAGAATGCCGTCGTGATCTCGATCCGGCGGCGGGGGCGGCGCGACCGGCGTCGCGATCGGTGCCGGTTGCTTTTGTTCTGGCGTGTAGGCCAGCGAGAGCAGCGCACGCAGATCCGGCGTGCCCACGCCGGAGGTCAGCCCGGGGCCGGCACCCGCTGCGACCTCCAGGTCGTCGATGATTCGATAGCGAACGTCGAGTAAGACTTCCGCGTTGGTGGTGTGCTTTTCTACGTCGCGCAAGGTGAGCGCGCCGTACGCCTCGGGACCGATCTGAAGATGGCGATTTTCGAGCAGCAAGAAGCCGAAGCCAGCGCCCCACTTGAACATGGTCCCTTGGTCGACGTTCGCGAACGAGCTCTTGCCTTGGATTTGCGGCCCTGCAGCGACGGACCACACGAAGCGCTCGTCGATCCGTCCGCCCAGGATCAACTGAGGCAGTCCGCGCACCTCACCGGAACTCACGTAAGAGTCTTTCGCGCCCGTCGGCACCCAAACGTACCCGCCGACCGCGAGTTGGAACGGATCGTGATACTCACCCAGCAAGCGCACGCGCAAACCGAAGCGCAGATCACCGAACTCCGCCGAGGTCGGCGACGGAAACGTCTGGCCACCGGCAGTAGGATCGTCGCCGCTCTGATACACGGCGAGCGGCGCGCTGACGTCGAGGTTCAGGCGGTTCCAGAGCGCGAGGCTCGCGTTGAGGTGCAAAAACAACTGATGTTTGACGATCGAGCCTTGATCCGAGTCGCTCGGAACAGAATAGAGTTTGAGCGGGTTGTGCGCGTAGTCCGCGAGCACCATCACGTGCGGCGTGAGATGACCCGCCGCATACGGCGAAGGCACGCCGAACATCCGGTCACCCGCGGGAGCCGGGTCGAAACGATTGAGCGCCAAACCTTCGGCCTTCGCAGAGTTCGACAGCGCCAACAACCAGAGCGCGGTTGCGCCGCAAAGGCACGTCTTCAATCGAGTAGATCGCATCTGTTTCCCTTTAAGCTCACACCGCTCGCAGCCATACCGACGGCGAACGGACTCGTGATCGAAGCGCACACCATTTCACGGCAACGGCTGAATTAAAATAGGGCAAAATAGGCAGTCAGACTCGTTGCTACCCGCGCTTACTGATGTGACCTGCGCGCGATCGCGCCATCGGCGACAACGGCCTGTCGGCGTCGGGACTTAAGACCGGAGAGCTCGCGAGCTCGTTTACGATTTTGCCTCACTCCACCGATCGTGTGGCTATCGAACTTACTCCAGCAACGGCGGCAGATCGGGAAATGTGGGCAAAGCGCGGAAACCGGGCACGCGCTCCGCGATGGCGGCCTCGAAGGTCGTGCGACTCGAGTGCGTTCGGATCATCTCGCTGCCGATGAGCATTACCAGCACCGAGACTGCCATGTCCATCATCTTACTGCGTATGAACATGTGTGTCGTGGTGAGTTGATGGCGGTTTTGTTTGGCCCAATTCGCCCACCACTCACGAGCGATGCTGGCTTGCCCGGTCTGCTCGGAGAGGTTGACGAACGCACTCAACTTCCCACCAGGGGGGACGGCGGACGACAGTTCGGCCGTGACCAACGGCGCACACTCCCCGCTGTTGTAGCCGATACCGGTCACGAGCATCGAACCCGGTGCGAGTCGAGTGATGACTTGGGTGAACCGGCGAGTCCGGAAACACTGCGACCGATCCGCGAGCACGCTGCGCCGCGTGACCGCCTCGGCATGTTCTCTCGACAATGCTTGCTGCGCCATGTCCCGACGCCAACAACCGCTACCACGGCAGACTCCGGAAATCAGCCGCGTGAGCAGATCTGGACGAGTGCGGAGCTGTAGGTCTGAATCACCTTCGGTCCAACTCCTTTTACGTCGCGCAAAGCCTCGGTGCTCTTCGGGCGCGCTTCGGCGATGGCAACCAAAGCGCGGTTGGTCAAAATGCGGAAGGCCGGCACGCGCTTTCGCTTGGCTTCACTCAAACGCCAAGCGCGAAGTGTTGCAACAAGGCTTGCGCTCTCGCCGGTGGCGGGCAAGGCCACGGCCGTGCTGCGCGCCGCTTTGCGGCTGCGGCGTTTGCTGGCCTTTTTGCCGCCTCTATCGTTCTTGCCGAGCTTGGCGCTGATCTTCGGTAGCGGACCGAGTGAGCTCGCGGCAATGCGTGCCTCGGGTGCGCAGACGTCGCATTGGCCGCAGGGCGCGCCGGAGTCTTCGGCGTCCCCGAAGTGGCGCACGAGTGCCATCATGCGGCAAGTTCGACCTTGAGCAAAACGCGCGACGAGCTCGAGCTGCTCGATGCGCAGCGCTCGCTGCGCCGCGTAGGGAGCTCGCCATTCCTCGTGTCCGCGCACCAGCTGTTCGTCGGCTCGGCCCAGCACACCGCCATGGGTCCACAATTTTTCGAGAGCTTTGTCGAAACCGGCCTTCGCTACGCGCGACTTCTTGCGCAAGGTCGCGCCGTTCACGGGCGTGGGCTTGAGTGACTTGAATAGCTTCTCGAGTACGGAGGCCTCGGGATAATCACGCTGCAGGAAGAAATCGTGCGTCTTGCGATCGCTGAAGTGGTGCATCAGCACGGTCCTCGACGGCTTGCCATCACGCCCCGCTCGGCCGATCTCTTGATAGTACGACTCCACGCTCCCGGGCAGCGCGAGGTGCAGCACCGTGCGGATGTCCGGCTTGTCGACTCCCATGCCGAAAGCGATCGTAGCCACTACGACGTCCAGCTTTCCCGCCAAGAAATCGCCCTGCACGCGCTCTCGCTCTTCCGCCGGCAGGCCGGCGTGATACGCCTTTGCGCGGTGCGCAGTCGAAAGCACTGCGGCCACGTTCTCCGCGACCTTACGGGTGGGCGCGTAGACGATCGCTGGCAGTCTTCCGGCGCCCGAGAGCCATTGCAGCGCGCGACCTGGACGATCCTTGGGCGGCACTTCCAGCGCTTCCAGCGCCAAATTGTGACGGCGGAAGCCGTGGATGAACAGCCGCGCGCGCGCGCCGAAACCGAGCTGCACGGCGATGTCTCGCTGCACGGTCGGGGTCGCGGTCGCCGTCAGTGCCACGACCGGCGCCGGACGCAATTGGGGCAAGCGCTGACCGAGCAAGCGGTAGTCAGGCCGAAAGTCGTGCCCCCACTGCGAAATGCAGTGGGCCTCGTCGATCGCGATGAGGCCGAGCGGGCGGCGCGCGAGTAACTCCGGAAAGCCCGCGACGCCCAGGCGCTCGGGCGCAATGAACAAATAGTCGAGCGCGCCTTCGAGGTAGTGCGCGCACACCTGACGCGACTCGAGCCGCGGGCGCCCGGAATGAATTCGCTCCGCGCGCAAGCCCAGGGCTTGGAGCCGCGTCACTTGGTCTTCCATCAACGCGATTAGCGGGCTGATGACCAGGGTCGTCCCAGCGCGCGCGAGACCGGGCAACTGATAACAGAGTGACTTTCCCGCCCCGGTGGGCATCACCAACAGCACGTCTTCACCGGCCGCGGCCGCTTCGCAAACAGCTCGTTGATGCGGCCGAAACGAGTCGAAACCGAAGCGCTCGCGCAGCAATGCTTGCAGATCCGTAGAGCCTTGCGCGCTCAGGGTGCGCGACTCGCGCGGAGCTTCGACGGTCGTTCGCGGCACGGCGGAGGGCGGGCTTTTTTCGGCTTGGACAGCGGATGGTGGGGGGACTGCCACCTTCGGTCGCGCGGCGATCGTCGGACTCGCAGGCAGAACCGTGGAGCGTGCGGAGGCCGCGGAACGCGCAGGCGCGCCGCGATCACGTGAACTCGTACCCACGCCGGAGTCTCCCGCGAGCGGCGGCAAAGAGCGCGGAACGCGCCCCACGACTGCCGTCACGTACGCCTCGATTCGTTGCATGAATTCCGGCAGAGCCCCGTCGCCTCGAGAGATCGCCTGTAGCCGCGCCTCCCACGCGCCGGTCATGGCGGCGCTCTTGACTTCATCGTCGACGACCGCGATCAGCCCCTCGCCCCGCTCGGTCGCATGCAGTGCCTTGCCGTCACGGCGTACGTAGCCGCGAGTGATCAGCGTCTCGATGATGTTGGCGCGCGTGGCCGGGGTGCCCAGGCCGCTGTCTTTCATCGCCTCGGACAATGCTTTTTCGTCGAGCGTTTTGCCCGCGGTCTCCATTGCCGTCAGCAACGTCGCGTCGTTGAGCGGTGGCGGCGGGCGCGTGGTCTTGGGCACCGCCTTCGCGTCGAGCACGCGCGGGGTCTGTCCGCGCTCGAGCCCGGGAGGCAATACACTCTCGGCCGCCTCGCGCTCTTCTGGCTCCGAGCTCGAAGGGCTGCTCTTCTTGTCACGCGGGGGCTTGGCCTCACCCACATCCAGCACTTTCCAGCCCTGTTGCTCGATCGCGGTGCCCAGGCTGCGATAGCTATCGACGGGTTCGCCGGCCTCGCGCGGATGCACTTCAGTGATCACTTCGGTCGTGGCCCAAATGAAGTCCTGATGCCATGCCTGCAAGAGTCGTCGACAGACCAGCTCGTACACCTTTCGCTCGTCGGCGCTCAGGGCGAGGCCGGTCGCGGAGATCGCCGTTGGGACGATGGCGTGGTGGTCGCGAACTTGGCTGTCGTCGACGAAGCGTCGCGCGAGCGGCCGAACACCGGTGCCATCGGCCAGCAGGGCTCGATATGGCGCCGCGATCGCCTTGACGACTTCGGGCAAGCCTTTGGCGACCTCGCTCGAAAGATGACGACTATCGGTGCGTGGGTAGCTGAGCAGCTTGTGCTTTTCGTACAGCGATTGCGCGATATCGAGGCTTCGCTGCGCAGAAAATCCGTACAGGCGGTTCAGGTGTCTTTGCAGTTCGGTCAAATCATAGAGTAGGGGTGGCGGCAGGCGCTTGGTTTGTGCGCGCACACTCTCGATGCAGGCTCGTCCGGACAAGGCACGCGCGACGATCTTCTGTGCTTCTTCGCCCGAGGCAGGCAAACGTTGCGGGTGGGTGATGTCTTTGCCGGGCTTGAACCAAATGCCGCGGTACGTTTGCCCTTCGCGAGGGGCAAAGTTGGCGATCACTTCCAGGTACGGCTCCGGGACGAAGTCGCGGATGGCCTGCTCTCGTTCGACGAGCATCGCTAGCGTGGGTGTTTGCACGCGTCCGACGGAAAGCGGGGCGTCCAGCGAGAGGCCGTACGCGCGCGATAGGTTCATCCCGACCAGCCAATCTGCGCGACTCCGGCCGAGCGCCGCATCCGCGAGGTCGTCGTATTCACGCGCTGGACGCAAGCGCCGGAAGCCCTCGCGAATGGCGCTCTCCGTGAGCGAAGAGATCCACAGTCGTTGCACCGGGCGGCGACAGCCTGCGGCTTGGTAAATCAGCCGAAAGATCAACTCGCCCTCGCGCCCGGCGTCGGTCGCGCAAATCACGGACTCGACGTCGGGCGCGTTGAGCACTTTGCGCACGATCTCGAACTGCGGGCGCGTGGCCGCGAATACGGTCAGCGGCCACTGCTCGGGCAACATCGGCAAGTCCTCGCGCCGCCAGCGCTTCCACGCCGGGCGAATGCCCTCCGGCTCGGCCAGGCCCACCAAATGACCGATCGCCCAAGTGACGACGTAACCGTTGCCCGAAAGGGTGCCGTCACCGCGCCGCGTAGCCCCCAAGGCGAGCGCGAGATCGCGCCCGACGGAGGGTTTCTCTGCGACGACGGCAATGGTCATGGGTCGCACATGTAGCGCATCCGCGAGCCCAGGGTAGTGAGTGTTCGCTCGCCATGGGGCGCCGGTCCGCCGCCACCACGTGCGCACGGGCACGGGAACGGGAACGGGAACGGCTGAGCATTCAGCGCATTTCGCCGCCAGAAACTGCGCCTGCAACTTCGTCGCGGAGCACACGGGCATCGCGCGAAAAAGGTACTTTGTTCGCACAGTATCTTTCGAGCGACGAGAGCGCTCCTTCGATAACGTCCTAGCGAATCGAAGGATGGGAGAGAGCGCCTCGAGGAATCGCCACGAGAGCTACGCGCCGCGATGCGGCTTTCCGCGCCCGCTTACCCAACCCCAGCGAGCAAATATCAATCGAATGCCGAATCCTGAGACGGGCACAGGCACGAGGGACCCGAATTCAAGCAGGCCCTAGGCCCCCCCCAGCCGCGCGCCCTCGTGGCGACGCTGCAAATGGCGGTACAATCGACCAGCAACGAAAGGCGGCTGCGACGCCGTAGCGCCGCGCTGTGGCGCACTTGCGCGCGACTCTGCAAATCACGTAGATCGGCGGCTAGGGATGTTCAGCACGACGGGGGTGCGATAGAGCTGAGCGCGATGAGTGATGCCCCGACGGCCGATGTGCTGGCGAAAGCCAAGGACGGTGGACACGGCGGACAACGACAGCTGCTCACCCTGGCGTTGGCATCACTTGGCGTCGTGTTCGGTGATATCGGCACGAGTCCGCTGTATGCAGTGCGCGAGTGCTTGAGTCGAGCGCACGGCGTATCGACCGCGCCGGAGAACGTGTTCGGCATCGTGTCACTGATCTTTTGGGCGCTGATGACCGTCATCTCGCTCAAGTACGTGGCCTACGTGCTCAAGGCCGACAATCAAGGTGAAGGCGGAATTCTCGCGCTGACTGCGCTAGCCACGACCAAGCCGTTACGCCCGAAAGCTCACGCCGCGGCGCTCGCTTTCGGGCTCTTCGGCGCTTCGCTCTTGTTCGGCGACGGCATCATCACACCCGCGATTTCGGTGCTCAGCGCGATCGAGGGTCTCAAGGTGGCGACGCCCGCCTTCGAGCCGCTGATTTTGCCGATCGCGAGCGTCATCATCGTGCTCCTGTTTTCGGCTCAACGGCGCGGAACCGGCAGCGTCGGCGCGGTGTTCGGACCGGTGATGCTGCTGTGGTTCTTCACGTTGGCGGCGCTCGGCGTTGGCAACATCCTCAAACATCCGAACATCGCGTTCGCCGTCAACCCGGTACACGCGGTGGGCTTCTTTCTCCGCAATGGACACTTGGGCTTCTTGGTGCTGGGCTCGGTGTTCTTGGTCGTGACGGGCGGCGAGGCGCTGTACGCGGACATGGGCCATTTTGGCGCGCGTCCGATCCGCACGGCGTGGTTCACCGTGGCCTTGCCAGGGCTGCTCTTGAACTACTTTGGGCAAGGCGCGCTGTTGCTCGGCGATCCGGAAGCAATCTCCAGCCCATTCTACAAGATGGTGCCGTCGTGGGGCCTCTACCCTGTCGTCGGGCTATCGACGCTCGCGACGATCATCGCCTCGCAAGCGTTGATCAGCGGCGCGTTCTCGGTCACACGCCAAGCGTTGATGCTCGGTTTTTTGCCGCGCGTGCGTATTCAACACACCTCGGCCCACCAAATCGGCCAAATTTACGTGCCGATCGTGAATTGGTTGCTGATGATTTCCGCGGTGCTCGCGGTCTGGGGCTTCGGCAGCTCGAGCGGACTCGCGGCCGCATATGGCGTGGCGGTCACGCTCGACATGACCATCACTACCTTGCTCGCGTACGTCGTCGCACGCGCGCAATGGCACTGGGGCAGATTGCCGGCGCTAGCGGTAACGGTGCCTCTGTTGTGCGTCGAGCTCACGTTCTTGAGCTCGAATTTGACGAAAGTCGCGCACGGCGGTTGGTTCCCGCTCACCGTCGGCGCGTTCATGTACACCATCTTCACGACCTGGCGGCGCGGCCGACAAATCCTTTTCAAAAAGGTCCAGGACAGCACCGTCCCGCTCGAAGACCTGTACGAGCTGATGCGCGTAGAACGTCCCGCGCGCGTGCCCGGCACTGCCGTTTACCTGACCGGCAATGCGGTCGGTACACCGCCCGCATTGCTTCAAGGTTTTTTGCACATGCGCGCGGTGCACGAGCGCGTGCTGCTCTTGACCATCGTCACCGAGAAAGTGTCGCGCGTCCCCGACAGCGAGCGGGTGAAGATCGAGGAGTTGAAATATGGCTTCTGGCGCGCCGTCGCTCGCTACGGCTTCATGGAAACCCCGAACGTCCCCGAGCTGCTCAGGCGCGCCGAATTCAACAGCTACTCCCTCGAGTTCGTCACGTTCTTTCTGGGCCGCGAAACCGTGCTCGCCACCAAGCATTCCGAGATGAACCTCTGGCGCGAGCGCTTGTTCGCCTTTTTGACGCGGAACGCCGAACCCGCCACGGCCTTTTTCGGGATCCCGCCGAGCCGCGTGATGGAGATTGGTTCGCAAATCGAGCTGTAAAGCTCGGATACCGCGCCCTTCCGGATCGCGAGCCGCCGAGGCGCACCCGGTCCGAACAGACCGCCGCCCCGCCGCCCACTCACGGCACCAGCACCAGCCGGTTATCGAGCAGCGTCATCCCGCGGATCGCGATCTCTTCGCCCACGGCCACGCCTTGGTGGATCAGCGCGCGGCCCGCGACGATGGCTCCCGGAATTACCCAGCGGCGCTCGAAGTCACCATTGGTGTTGCGCACGTACACGTAGTCTCGACTGCCGTTGGTGCGTACTGCGCTCGAGCCGATGCTCACGGTGCCCGCGGGCGGCGTGGCCAGGAACCGCGCTTTGGCGAACATGTTGACCTTCAATTTGCGGTCTGCGTTGTCGACGCGCACGCGCACCGGTACGCTGCGTCGCTCGGGGTCGACGACCGACGATACCGCGTCCACTTCGCCGCTGAGGTTCAGATCCGGCAGCGCGGGGAACGAGATCCGCGCCGCGGTACCCGGAGAAATACCGTACACGTCGGGTTGAAATAGCTCGGCGTTCAGCCATAGCGACGAGAGCTCGGCGATCGTGAGCAGAGTTTGCTCATTGCCAGCACTCAGCTGTTGCCCGACCCAAATACGATTCTCCAAGATGCGCCCGGCGCGCGGCGCAACCACCGTGAATTCCGAAGCGGAATCCACGCGCACTCGTAGGCTCTCCTGCCTGCCGCGCGCCATTCGCAACGAGAGCTCGGCTTGCCTCCGATGCAAAGTGGCCTCCGCCAGCTCGCGTTCCGGCAACGCACGCGCGGCGACGAGCGCTTCGACGCGTGCGAGCGTCGTTTGCGCGGCTTCCAAGGCGAGCGTTGCGCGCCGGCGCTCCG
>Ga0164307_10000477_pt1 | contig 17463 bp, 17 predicted proteins | sample Whisoiple_243_MG_FD_110214 | JGI IMG/M metagenome (GOLD analysis project Ga0164307, IMG submission 110214) | Soil microbial communities amended with fresh organic matter from upstate New York, USA - Whitman soil sample_243_MG | ecosystem: Environmental > Terrestrial > Soil > Unclassified >...
TACGACGACCAGCAGCTCGGCGAGATCTTCCTCAAGTTCGGCAAGCAGGGCTCGACCCTGGCCGGCGTGATGGACGCCTTCTCGATCGCCGTGTCCATCGGTCTCCAGTACGGCGTGCCGCTCGAGACGTTCGTGGAGAAGTTCACGAACCTCCGCTTCGAGCCGGCCGGCCTGACGGACGACCCGGACGTGCGCATGGCGCAGTCGATCATGGACTACGTCTTCCGCCGCCTCGCGCTGGACTACCTCGACTTCGACACCCGCTCCTTCATGGGCATCCACACGGCGTCGGAGCGGGCGCGCCAGGTCGAGACCGGCTCCTACGAGGCCCTCGAGTCCGACGAGTCCGACGAGGACCTCGAGGACGAGCTCGAGTCGCTCCAGCAGTCGGCCCCGGTCTCCAAGAAGGCCGAGCACAAGGCCGAGGAGGCCCACGCCGAGTCTCCGGCCGCGGCCGCCGAGGTGAAGTCGGGTGCGGGCGCTGCCTCCGCCCGCGAGATCTCCAGCGACGTGCACAGCTCGGCCGAGCTGCTCGAGAAGTTCGGCGGCATCACCGCCGACGCGCCGATCTGCATGACGTGCGGCACGAAGATGCGCCCGGCCGGCTCCTGCTACGTCTGCGAGGGTTGCGGAAGCACCAGCGGCTGCAGCTGATGGTGCAGCTGACGTAGCTGGTCCGACCACGAGCGGCCAGCGACCCCGGCCCGGCCTCCCTTGGAGGCCGGGCCGCGGCTGTTCAGCAAACCGTGCGGCAAGCGCGGCCGGAACTGAACCGGGAGCCCGGGTCCAGTCCGTCGTACACGGATGCGGAGCACCTGCCGCGGCCCGTCGCCGCCGGCCGCCGGCGACAAACGAGTCGAAGTCTCCCAAACAAGGTCACGGGGACGCAGGCCCCGGACCTCCCCGGGGACACGTCGGGCTGGTGGGGGCGCAGCAGATCGCGCCGAACGGGGAAATGGCCCCTCAGTTTCGTTGACGCGCATCGCCGTTGGGGAAAAACTGGAGGGCACGAGGAAGGGGTTCGACGATGGCGTGGAATCTGACCGGTAGCTACGTGGAGACCTGTTCGTGCGAGCTGATGTGTCCGTGCAACCTCTCCCTCGATCACGGCGCAACCTACGACTTCTGTCGGGTGACCCTCGCCTTCACCATCAGGGAGGGCCAGGTCGAGGGCACTGACATCAGCGGGCGGAGGGTCGTGTTGATCGCCGACACCCCGAAGGTGATGACCCAGGGCAACTGGCGGCTCGGGGTCTACGTCGATGATGACGCCAGCGACGAGCAGTTCGACCAGCTGGTCAAGGTCTTCGGCGGCCAGCTGGGTGGGCCGATGGGTGCTCTGGCGCCCTTGGTGGGGGAGGTCGTGGGGGTCGAGCGCGCCACCATCGACATCTCGGACGACGGGCTGCTGCACCGTGTGCGGGTAGGGGACTCGATCGACTTCGAGATCGAGGACATCGTCCCGTTCGGCGTCGAGACAGGAGAGCCGGTGCGTTTCCACGGAATGTTCCACCCGGTCGGTTCCGACCTGACGATGGCCGAGGCACGCCGCACCCGCATCAACGCGTTCGGGATCTCGTACGAGGGCAAGACGGGCCTGTCGACGTCCACGTTCGCCTGGGCCGCCTGACCTCGATGCGCGCGCCGGCCGAGCCGGGGGGTGACGCGGCGGGTCCGGGTCCGGCGATCGCCGCGATGCGCACGCGCATGGGTCTGGTTGTCGCGCTCTTCGCCCTCGCCGCGCTCGGCTGGCTGCTGACTGCGCGTGAGATGCGCGGGATGGATGCCGGACCGTGGACGAGTCTGGGCAGCCTCGGCTGGTTCCTGGGCATCTGGGTGGTCATGATGGCGGCGATGATGTTGCCTTCCGTGGCACCCACGGTCGCCTTGTACTCCCGTCTCACCAGGACCAGTGCGCCGCTGTCACCCTGGATGTTCGCCGCGGGGTACCTGCTGACCTGGGCCGTCGCGGGGGTCATCGCGTACGCCATCGGGGTGATCGTCGGTGCCATCTTCGGGGATGCGCTCGCGTGGGAGAACGCCGGGCGGACCGTCGCGGGCGTCACTCTGGTGGTCGCCGCCGTGTACGAGCTCACCCCCCTCAAGGACGTGTGTCTCGGCGCGTGCCGCAGCCCCCTTGGTGCGCTTCTGGGCTCGTGGCGCGGTGGCTTGAGCGGGGCCCTGAGGATGGGAGTTCGCAACGGGGCCTGGTGTGTCGGATGCTGCTGGGCGCTGATGGCTTCCCTCTTCGCGCTGGGTGTCATGAGCCTCACGTGGATGGCTCTCGTCGCGGGCATCATCGCCCTCGAGAAGCTGCTCCCGTGGCGGCGCGTCGTCACGTACGCGACGGCCGCGCTCCTGCTCGTCCTCGGCCTGCTGCTGTTGTCCGCCCCGAATGCGCTCCCGGGACTGACCACTCCGTCGGGCATGACGATGTCGGTCGGCCTGCCTCGATGACATGGCCTGACCCGGCATGGCTACCGGAGCCGTGGCTGGCGTGGGGCCGGGTTCAGGTGGCGTGCGGCTCCACGAGCCCGCTCTCGTAGGCCATCACGACGAGCTGGGTGCGGTCTCGGGCTCCGAGCTTCATGAGGAGCCGGCTCACGTGGGTCTTGGCCGTCGCCGGGGTCACGAAGAGCTCGGTGCCGATCTCGTGGTTGGACAGGCCCCTGGCGACGAGCAGGAGAACCTCCCGCTCGCGCTCCGTCAGCGCGTCCAGGGTCGCGGGCGGGTCGGGTCGTCCGACCACGTCGGCCGGCTCTCGCCGGACGAACTCCTCGATGAGCAGGCGCGTCACCGTGGGCGCCAGCAGCGACTCACCACGCGCGATGACTCGGATCCCGTCGAGCAGCTGGGCCGGCGGCGTGTCCTTCAGCAGGAAGCCGCTGGCTCCCGCGCGCAGGGCTCCGAAGACGTACTCGTCGAGGTCGAAGGTCGTCAGGACGAGCACGCGTGTGGACAGGCCGAGGGCGGCGATGGCGCCTGTCGCCGCGAGTCCGTCCATCACCGGCATCCGGATGTCCATGAGCACGACGTCCGGCTCGAGCTCGCGCGCGAGCGCGACCGCCTCGGCACCGTTCTCGCCCTCACCCACGACCTCGAGGTCGGGCGCGGAGCCCACCAGCACGCAGAACGCTCCTCGCACGAGGGCCTGGTCGTCCACCACGACGACGCGCACCGGCGCACTCACGGCGTCTGCACCGCATACGGCAGCGTGGCGTGCACCCGGAACCCGCCTCCGGGCCTCGGGCCGGCCTCGAAGCTCCCGCCGTAGAGCTCCACCCGCTCCCGCATGCCCACCAGTCCCTGGCCGGCGCCCGGGGCGACACCGACGTCCGACTCCGGGACGTCCCCACGGCGCGGACGCCTGGCTGGTCCCTCGTCGAGCACCTCGAGGTCGACCGTCTCCTCTGAGCAGGCGATGTGGACGTGAGCGACGGGTCCGCCGTGCTTGAGGACGTTCGTCAGCGCCTCCTGCACGACGCGGTATGCCGCGAGGTCCAGGCCGGCGGGCAGGCTCGCCCCGTCGCCGGTCGAGCTGACGGTGACCCCGACACCGGTCCGGCGCGTCTCGGCCACGAGCCGAGGGATGTCGGCGAGCCCGGGCATGGGGTGCATCGCGGTCTCACCGTCCTGGCGGAGCACCCCGAGCATCCGACGCATCTCGGTGAGCGCACCACGGCTGGTCGACTCGATGACCGCCAGGGCGTCTCGAGCTGCCGTCGGGTCGGTGGCGATGACGTGGCTCCCGACACCCGCCTGGACCGCGATCACCGACATCGAATGAGCCACGACGTCGTGCAGCTCGCGGGCGATCCGAAGCCGCTCCGCCGTCACGGCCGCGCGGTCCCGGTCCTCCCGCTCGCGCTCGAGCAGGCGGGCTCGCTCTTCGATCGCCGCCCACCGGAGGCGTCGCTGGCGCAGGTTGTCGCCGGCCAGCCACGCGACCGCTGTCGCGAGCAGGGTCGAGATGACGTCGCTCGGGGAGACCACGCCTGCGGGTTGGGCGGCGATGGCCAGACAGAAGGCCCCCACGGTCGCGCCGAGCGCCAGGAGCGAGTCGCGGCGTCGACCGTGCAGCGCGAGTCCGAACAGCAGAGCGAAGGCGCTGACCCCGGGGTAGGGGGCGTAGTGCAGCAGCGAGAAGGCCACGAGGGCCAGGAGCGTCACGGTGAGGGCGAGCCACGGGGCTCGGCGGTGCACGGCGTACGGCGCCGTCATGAGGATGCCCAGCACCCAGGCCCACGCGTCCACCGGCCGCTGCCCTGCGCGGACGGCCACGCCGAACGACAGGACGAGCAGGACGAAGAGGCCGAGCGCGACGAGAGCGTCGGCGACCCGTGGGTCCAGCCGACGCGGGCGTCGCCGCCAACGCGTGTCCATACCTGAAGGGTAGGGAGCGCGGGCCTCCGTGGGATCGGCTTCGGGGCGTACGCCCCGGGAGGTATGCCGTCTCGTGGGCGACCGATGACCCCACCCCCAGGCGCACGCGGAGGCTCGGCCGCACGGCCGACGACCCAGGACCCCGTGGAGCCGGATCGTTGGTCTCAGCCAAACCGGCCCGACACAGGAGCTCAGCACCATGCCAACACTCTCGTTCCACCAGCTCACGAAGCACTACGGTCCCGTCACCGTCCTCGACGGCTTCACGGCGACAGCCCTTCCCGGCCGAGTCACCGCGTTCCTCGGCGTCAACGGGGCAGGGAAGACGACGAGCATGCGGATCATGCTCGGTCTCGCCGACCCGACCAGCGGGGAAGCGACGATCGACGGCGTCCGCTACGCCGACCTGCCCCATCCGACTCGCGTCGTCGGCGCGGTCCTCGACCAGGGATTCCACCCGAACCGCTCTGCCCGCAACCACATCCGCCTGACCGCGAGGCAGGCGGGGGTTCCCACCGACACGGCAGACGACCTCCTCCACCGCTTCGGTCTCGGGGCCGCGGCCGGTCGCCGGGTCGGTGGCTTCTCGCTCGGCATGCGTCAGCGGCTCGCCCTGGCCTCGGCGCTCGTGGGCGACCCGTCAGTGCTCGTCCTCGACGAGCCGCTCAACGGCCTCGACCCGGACGGCATCCGCGAGATGCGCCGCTTCCTGCGGTCCTTCGCGGACGCCGGCGGCACCGTCTTCCTGTCGAGCCACCTGCTCAGCGAGGTCGCGGCGGTCGCTGACGACCTCGTCGTGATCCACCGCGGCACTCTCGCCGCCGCCGGCCCGGTCCGCGACATCGTCACCGACGACACCGACCTCGAGTCGGTCTTCCACGACCTCATCCACTCCACCGACACCCAGGAAGTCTGGTCATGAGAACCCTTGTCTCCCTTGAGCTCTACAAGCTTCGCACCACCCCCGCTGCGTGGGTGAGCCTCGGCATCACCCTCGTGCTCGGAATGGCCTCCGTCGCCGCCAACGCACTCGTCCCCAGTCCCGGGGGACCGGCCTTCGGGTCGACGGACCACGTCAACCACACGCTCTCCGTGTCGGCGCTCACCTCGATGGTGATGCTGGCCATCGGGGTGCTCGTCGTCGCTGGCGAGTACCGACACCGCACCATCATGCAGACCTTCCTCGGCGAGCCCCGCCGGGCCCGGGTGCTCGCGGCCAAGGCCGTCACCGTCCTCGGGCTCGGAGCACTCCTGGGCGCCGGCACCTTCGGCATCGCCTACGCGGAGGCCGTGATCATCTACGGCGCCCGCGGGGTGCACTCGCTGCCGATCGACGTGGCCCAGCTCTGGATCGGCGCCACGGTGGCCTCCGCCCTCTACGGCCTCGTCGGCGTCGCACTCGGGGCACTGACCCGCAACACGGTCGCTGCCATCGTCGGGGCGATCACCTGGGTCATGATCATCGAGGTCGGCATCCTCGCCAGCGCCCTCCCCGAGGTCGCCCAGTGGCTCCCCGCGGGGGCTGCCATCGCCCTGACCAGCGTCGGCACGGCAGCGCACGGGATGCTGAGCCCGACGACTGCTGCCCTCGTGCTCACCGGTTGGGCGTTGCTCATCTCAGGGGTCGCGGCCCGCTTCAGCCTCACCCGTGAGGCGCACTGAGCCACCAGCAGGCGACCACGTCTCGGTTCCACACCGGACCCGAGACGTGGTCGCCTGCCGGGTGGCGGTGCTGGGCCCGAGCCTCACCGGCCGTCGAGCAGCCGCAGCAGCGACTCGGCCTCCTCGTCGCAGGCTGCGCACCCTCGCAGGTGGGCGGCCATCGCCTCGTCCCGGTAGGTGGGGTCGTGCACCAGCGCCTCGGCGTAGCTGTCCACCCGATCGAAGCACTCGTCGCACGAGAGCCAAGGGGTCGTGTCCTGCAGCAGCGCGCTGACGTTCCGTGGTGTCAGGGCGGCCGAGTCGGGGCGAGGTGTGGTGCTCATGGAGTGCCTGCCGTGGGGGTGGGGGAGATGCGTGAGCTGGCGTCGGAGGGGGCCGGATTCGGTGGGTTTGCCGGGTGGACGGGCAGGTAGCCGTTCGTGGTGAGCTCCGTCCGCAGGCGGACCCGGAGGTCGTGCAGCGTCTTGTAGAGGGCTCCTCGGTTGGTGCCCAGGCGGTCGGCAAGAACGTCGATCGGGATGCCGTCGACGAGGAGGGCGATCGCGATGCGCCGCTGGTAGGGCGTGAGAACGCCACGCATCGCAGCGGCCACGGCCGCCGCGAGGTCGTTTCCCTCCGCATACAGCTCGGGGTCCTCGTGCCGCGGCGCGCTCGGCACGTCGAGGTCACGGAGCTCCACCTCACGGTGCTGCCACTGCAGCCGCCGGACCTCGGTCGCCGCCTGGAGGATGGCGAACTTGAAGGCCCACGTCGTGAAGCGGCTCCGCCCCTCGAAGGTGTGCAGCTTGGCCAGCAGTGCGGTCATGGCCTCGTCGGCCGCCTGGTTGACGATGACGTCGACCGCCGACGGGGAAGGATCGGGCAGCGCGGGACGCATGCGCCACACCTGGTGCGCGGCGGCCCGGAGCATCAGCGCATGCAGCTCTCGCAGGGCCGAGGCCTGTTCGGGTCCTCCACCGGTGAGCGCCGCCACCCAGTCCATCGGGCCCGGGACATCCGACGGTGGTGACGACACCGAGGTGTTCGAGCGCTGCTCGTCCCTGCTCACGGCGGTCATCGGCCCACCTGCGGCGCATCGAGGCCGTCGAGGCCGTCGAGGCCGTCGAGGGGGGACAGGATGCGTGCCGCGAGATCCGGCGGGCAGCCGGCGTCCACGAGCTCGAGCAGCGCGTGCAGGTCGACCCGCTGCCGGGCCAGGTCACGAGCGAGCAGGGCCGGGAAGCCCGCCTCGCGTAGCCGGCACCTGCGCCACTCGACGACGTCGAGCGGTGGTCCGGCGGACTGGCAGGGGACCGCGGTGGCCGGGGTGTGGGTCTGGTGCGGGGTCATGCCCTGTTGGCGGTGTGCAGCGTCGCCGGTCTTACCGGTCGGGGACAGCGCGGTAAGACCGATGACGCGTGGACGCACTAACACCCCGTCAGCGTCCCACCCGGCCGCCTCGATGTCGCGGAGCAGCCCGGAGGGCACCGAGCCACCAGTCCAGGAGGACACGCATGGTCACCATCGGCAGTCCCAGCACCACCCGCCGGGTCGAGCACCCCGCACGTCCGGACAGGAGTGACCCCACCTACCAGGCGTATGCCGTGCTGCGCGCGGCCTTCGTCGTCGCCCCGGTCGTCTTCGGTCTCGACAAGTTCACCAACCTCCTCGTGCAGTGGGACCAGTACCTGGCCCCCGTGCTGTCCCGGCCGCTGCCGGTCACACCGCACCAGGCGATGTATGCCGTCGGCGTCGTCGAGGTGGTGGCCGGCCTCGTCGTCGCCCTCCACCCGCGTCTCGGCGCCATCGTCGTGGCCGCGTGGCTCGGCGGCATCATCCTCAACCTGCTGCTCCTCCCCGGCTTCTACGACGTGGCCCTGCGCGACCTCGGCCTGCTGTCGGCGGCCGTCGCCCTGCAGCGGCTCGCCACTCGCTTCGACCCGCGCCCCGTGCTGTGGCCGGTCCGGCGGGGCTGACCATGAGCACGGCGTTCGTGCTGACCGGGGGCGGGAGCCTCGGCGCGGTGCAGGTCGGGATGCTCCTGGCCCTGCGCGACTGCAAGATCGAGCCCGACCTGCTCGTCGGCACGTCCGTCGGCGCCGTCAACGCGGCCTACCTCGCCGGACCCGGGAGCACGCGGGACAGACTGGAGGCCCTCGTGGGCCTCTGGCAACGGATGCGTCGCCAGGACATCTTCGCCCCGGACCCGCTTCGGTGGCTCGGGGCCGCGCGCGGGACTCAATCGTCGCTGTTCGCCGGCACCGGCCTCGAGCGCCTCCTGCAGAGCAACCTCGGCTACGACGGCCTCGACGACGCACGGGTCCCGGTCGAGGTCACGGCCACCGATCTCGTGACCGGTCAGGGCATCGTGATGGGCACGGGTGCAGCCGTCAGCGCCGTCCGGGCCAGCGCTGCCGTCCCGGGACTGCTCCCACCCGTGGTGCGTGCGGGCAGGACCCTCGTCGACGGCGCCATCGGCGAGCTGGACGTGCTGGCCCACACGGCGGCGCACGGCGTCACGGACATCTATCTGCTGCCCGCCGGCTACCCGTGCGCGGGAGCAGGTCCGACGACCGCGCTCGGCTCGGTCCTGACGGCGCTGAGCCTGCTGCTGCACCGCCAGCTCATGGCGCAGGTCCGCGGCTACGACGGCGGTGCGCGGCTGCACGTCCTGCCCCCGCTGTGCCCCCTGTCGGTGTCACCCGCCGACTTCAGCCAGACGACCGCTCTCGTGGCGCGGGCCCACGAGAGCACCCGCCGTTGGTTGCGTTCGGCCTCGTCCCGTCCCCGGGGCAACGCGGGCGTCCTGGCCCTCCACGACCATGACGGGCTCCGCGCCCGGGAAGGAACGAGCGCATGAGCCCGTCACCGGAACAGGCTGGACGTCGTGATCGCGCCCGAAGGCACTGGGCGGGAACCGGTGCCGTCACCGAACCGGACCTGGCGCATGCGACCTCCGGAGCCCGAATCCTGCTGGAGGCACTGGGAATCGACCTGGACAACGAGTCACTGGCGCGCACACCGGAACGCATGGCCGCATCGCTCGCCGAGCTGATGAGCCCACGACCGTTCCAGATGACGACGTTCCCCAACGACGGCGGCTACGACGAGCTGATCGTCGCGAGGGGCATCCCGGTGCGGTCCCTCTGCGAGCACCACATGCTCCCGTTCGTCGGGACCGCGCACATCGGCTACCTCCCGGGCGGGCGCATCCTCGGTCTGTCAAAGCTGGCTCGGGTGCTCGAGCACTTCTCGTCGCGTCCCCAGGTGCAGGAGCGACTGACCGTCCAGGTCGCCGACTGGCTGTGCGCCCAGCTCAGCCCGGTCGGGGTCGGCGTGGTCGTCGAGGCCGAGCACCTCTGCATGACGCTGCGCGGCGTGCAGGCCCCGGGCACCACGACCATCACCTCGAGCCTGCTCGGCGCCCTCCGGGACGACTCACGCTCGCGGGCGGAGTTCCTCGCCCTGACGCAGGCATCCCGCTGAGGCGTCGGCCGCGTCGGCCGCGGCGGAGGCGTCTGCGGTGTCGGCGGCGTCCGCCGGGCTCGTCGGACATCCAGCACGTCCTCGACGCGAGGGGTGGTTGGCAGGACAATCGAAGGCATGTCCCGTCTCTGGACGGTGACGAGTCGCCTACCGCTGACGAGCATTCTCGTCGTCGCCACCCTCGCGCTGTCGGTGTGGACCCGGTCCCTCTGGGACCCGCTCCTCGATCGGCCGCTGAACGACTCCGTGAGCTACGGACTGCCCGCGTTCGAGCAGGGCTCCTGGTCCACCGTGCTGACCGGTGCCTTCTTCGCGGCCCGCCCGTTCCAGTACGTCCCGATCCTGCTGGGGCTCATCGTGTTCGGGGGCTTCGCGGAGTGGCGTCTGGGCTCGCTCCGCTACGCGGTGGCGCTCGTGTCCTGCCACGTCGTGGCCGTCCTGGGTGCCGCCGGTCTGCTGTGGCTGACCCGTGACCACGGCTACGCGTGGACGACGCACCTCGCAGCAGTGCGTGACGCGGGGCCGTCCGCCGGCTTCCTCGGCGCGGCGGCCGCAGCGTCGGTCACGCTGTCACCCCCGTGGCGTGGCCGGGTCCGGGCGTTGCTCGGCGCCTACGTCGTGCTCTTCGTCATCCACATGGGCGCACTCGCGGACCTCGAGCACGTGCTGGGGGTGGGTTTCGGCCTGCTCCTCGGACCGACTCTCATGGGCGGCGCGCCGTCGCTCACCTTCCGCCACCTGACGCGACGAGACTTCCGCCTGCTCGCGTCCGGCTTCTTCGTCATCGCCGCGGTCGAGGTCGCGCTACGCCCCTTCACCACCGCGGACGGCCCGTTCGCGGTCACCATGAGCCCGGAGGCCCGCGCCGCGGAGCTCGCCGACACGGACCTGCTGCTCGGCGTCCTCCAGATCGTCCTCTGGCTGTGGCTCGCCCGGTCGCTCTACAAGGGGCGACGACTGGCCTGGCGCTGGGCCGTGGGGCTCCTGCTCGTCGTCATGGTCATCCAGGTCCTGAACCTCGGGTACATGATGGCGGTGGGCGAGCAGGGACTCCTCGCTGCGGGCTGGGAGCTCTTCGGCAACGGGCTCGGCCTGTCCGTGTGCCTCGTGGGTCGCCATGCGTTCCGCAACCCGTCGCCCCGCCGCGCTCGCCGCACCAGCGGCAGCATCGTCGCTCCCGCCGACGACGACCAGCGCTCACGGGCCACGCAGCTGCTGCGGCAGCAGGGCACGGTCAACCGTCTCGCGTGGATGACGACCTGGCCGGAGAACCGCTGGTTCACGCCGGCCTCCGTGTCGGGATACGTCGCGTACCGCGTGCACGCCGGCGTCGCGGTCGGGTTGTGCGACCCCGTGGCCTCGGCCGAGGAGGACCGGTCCATGCTGCTCGGCGCCTTCGCGAACGCCGTGCACGCCCAGGGGTTGGTGCCGTGCCTCTTCACCGTGACGGGAGAAGCCTCTCGACATGCGCGCGCGCAGGGATGGCACTCCCTCCAGGTGGCGGAAGAGGCCTGGGTCGACCTGCCCACGCTGGACTTCGTCGGCAAGGCATGGCAGGACGTGCGCACCGCCCTGAACCAGGCGGCCAAGCTCGGCATCGGCTTCCGGCTCGGCCCACTCAGGGACATGCCCCGCGGCATACAGATGCAGGTCAAGGCGATCTCGTCCGAATGGGTCGAGGACAAGGGGCTGCCCGAGATGGGCTTCACCCTCGGTGGCGTGGATGAAGCCCTCGACCCTCACGTCCGAGTCGGCCTGGCGATCGACGCTGACGCCACGGTCCACGGGGTCACGTCGTGGATGCCGTTCCACGCGAGCGGGGGTGGGGACCCCGCCGGCTGGACGCTGGACGTCATGCGGCGCCTGCCCGGAGGCTTCCGCTACTCCATGGAGTTCCTCATCGCCTCGGCCTGTCTCGCCTTCAAGGAGGAGGGCTGCGCCCTCGTCTCCCTCTCGGGTGCGCCGTTGGCCCGGACTCGGCCCTCTGCAGGAGACGAGTCCCTGGACCGGGGCACGCTCGACGTCTTCCTCGACCGACTCGGCGAGTCCTTGGAGCCGTACTACGGCTTCAGGTCCCTGCATGCCTTCAAGTCGAAGTTCCAACCGAGGCACGAACCGCTCTATCTCGTCTTCCCGGACGAGGCCGCGCTCCCGCGCATCGGGCTGGCCCTGAGCCGCGCGTACCTGCCGGATGCCGGGATGCGAGAGCTCGTGGCCCTGGCCCGTTCGGGTCGGCAGTGAACCAAGGGGCGCGCGTCCGGGCCGGTCACGAAACGGATGCGCCGGCCACGACCTCTGCGGCATGCCGGCGACATTCCTGACGAGACGGTCGGCATCCGAGCGGGCCGACCGTCGCGGGTGGAGGATGAACGGGTCGGGCACCGTTGCTCCACGCGAGAGGACTGTCATGGCCATCCCGAGTCCTGGGTACTCGATCACCGTCCGGGTCGAGGTGCCGGCCGCCGCGAACGCGACGTCGGCTCTCACCACCGCCGTCTCGTCCACCGGCGGAGCCCTCACGGCGCTCGACGTCGCCGAGAGCCGCACCGACCGGCTCGTCGTCGACGTCACGTGCGACACGCGGGACGAGGCGCACGGTCACCTCATCACCGAGGCGATCGCCGCGATCCCGGGGGCGGTCGTCCGCAAGGTCAGCGACCAGACGTTCCTGCTCCACCTCGGCGGCAAGATCGAGGTGAACCCGAAGGTGCCCCTCAAGCACCGCGACGACCTGTCACGCGCGTACACGCCCGGAGTCGCCCGCATCTGTCAGGCGATCGTCGAGCACCCGGAGGACGCCCGCCGTCTCACGATCAAGCGCAACACCGTCGCCGTCGTCACCGACGGCTCGGCCGTCCTGGGGCTGGGCAACATCGGCCCGCTCGCGGCCCTCCCGGTGATGGAGGGCAAGGCCGCGCTCTTCAAGCAGTTCGGGGGAGTCGACGCCTGGCCGGTCTGCCTGGACACCCAGGACCCCGATGCGATCGTCGAGATCGTGCGCGCGATCGCCCCTGTCTACGGCGGCATCAACCTCGAGGACATCTCTGCCCCAAGATGTTTCGAGATCGAGTCACGCCTGCGTGACCTCCTCGACATCCCCGTCTTCCACGATGACCAGCACGGCACCGCGATCGTCGTCCTCGCCGCGCTCAAGAACGCCCTGCGCGTCGTCAACAAGTCCATCGACGACGTGCACATCGTCGTGTCCGGCGTCGGTGCCGCGGGTCACGCGATCATCCGTCTCCTGCTGACCCAGGGTGCCCGCAACATCGTCGCCTGCGGTCGCACGGGTGCCGTCCACAACGGCAACGAGGGCATGGAGCCCTTCCGCCAGTGGATCGCCGACCACACGAACACCGGTCACCAGAGCGGCACCCTCAAGGAGGTCCTCGTCGGTGCGGATGTCTTCATCGGCGTCTCGGCGCCGGACCTTCTGACGGGTGACGACATCGCGACCATGGCTCCCGACGCGATCGTCTTCGCCCTCGCCAACCCCGTGCCGGAGGTCGACCCGATCGCCGCGAGCGAGCACGCCGCCGTCGTCGCGACCGGCCGCTCCGACCACCCGAACCAGATCAACAACGTCCTCGTCTTCCCGGGCTTCTTCCGCGGGCTGCTCGACGCCGGCGTCTCCGACATCACGGACGCCATGATGGTCGCCGCGGCGACCGCCATCGCCGACTCGGTCGAGCCGGGCGAGATCAACCCGAGCTTCATCATCCCCAGCGTCTTCGACGCGAGCGTCGCGCCGGCGGTCGCCGCAGCGGTGTCCCGGGTGGCCGGCACCCGCTGACCGGACCCGGCGTCAGGCGGCGCGGCGGTGCTGGGAGCCGGCGCGGACGACAGAGCCCTCGGAGATGACGTCGTCGCTGTCGACGCGCACGCCGTCCCAGACGTGGGCGTTGGCGCCGATCTTGACGCGTGCGCCGATCCGGGCATCGCGCCCGACGACGGCGCCGGCGGCCACGTGTGCCGTGGTGCCGATGCTGGCTCCGGCGTGGACGACCGCGCCGCGGTCGATCCAGGCGCCGCTCGCGATGCGGGCTCCCGCGCCGACGACCGCTCCGCGGTCGACGTAGGCGTTCTCGGCGACGTAGGCCGCAGGGTCGACGTGGGCGTGCGACTCGACGAAACCGCCACCGTTGTCGTGGCGGGCGTAGCGCAGCACGGTTCCGTTGTCCTCTTCGAACTCCTCGTACTTCCTTCGCCTCATGGTGCACCCCCTTCGGGTCGTGCGTGGACCGTCTGTCCACGCGTGCCTCGTCTGGATCAACGTTCAAGTGAACATGAAGATTCCGTCGAGGTGATGACTGGTGTCTACCCGCCCAACGCGCGAGCCAACCGTGCGGTTCCATCGGCTGGGACGGTGCGGGACGACCGGGGATGACAGGTGGGCGACCGCGTGGGCGCAGGACGACGTGGCCGTATGCCGTCACCTCGGGTGGCGGCATGCGGCTGGGCGTCAGGCGGTCGGCAGTGGTGCGGGTGGGGCGGATGGGGCGGTCAGACGCCCTCCTGAACCTCGTAGATGGCGTCGGCGACGAGCCCGTGGGCGTCGCGGTGCACGGTGTTGGCAGCCTCGGCGTCGGGAGCCTCGACGAGGCAGAAGATCTGGCCCCGGCGCTCGTCGACCCAGTAGCGCAGGTAGTTGACACCGTGGGGGTCCTGCGTGGCGAGGTCGGCCCGGTGTGCCTGGGCGACCGCGTCCATCGTGACCCCGTCGCCGAGGGAGTGGACGTCCATGAAGAGCGGCATGCTCGTGGTCCTTTCGGGATGGGAGAGCTGGGTGTCTCCAGCGTCGCTCCCGCCGAACCGCAGGTCATGGGTGCCGACTACCCACGCACCCCGTTCGCTCCACCCATCTTGAGCAGCTCGCGCCGGCTCTCGAGCCCGAGCTTGGTCAGGACCGACGACACGTGGTGCTCGGCGGTGCGCCGCGAGATGACGAGGCGCTCGGCGATCCCGGCGTCCGAGTAGCCCTGCGTCAACAGCTCCATCACCTCGGTCTCGCGCGGGGTCAGGCCCGAGGGGTGCTCGCGGGTGGTGGCTCTCGGGGCACGAGGCGCGGGCCAGCCACGGGTGCGCAGCTCGGCGCGCGATCGCGCCGCCGCAGCGTGGGCACCGGCCCGCTCGAAGACCGCGATCGACTCCGTGAGGGCCTCGCGGTCGCCGCTGCGCGCCAGTGCGAGCCCCTGGTCGAACGGGCATCCGAGGGACCTCCAGATGTCAGCGGCCTCACGCCAGGCACCGGCAACCTCCGCGGCGAAAGGCGGAGCGAGTGGCCCGCCCAGCTCGAGGTCGGTGACCGACCCGTCAGGCTCGCCGAGCGCCTCGATGCCGTCGCCGACGAGCCACCGCGCGACGGCGCCGCGATTCCAGGGGCAGTCGGCCGAGACCGCGAGCGGCCAGGCCTCTGCCGCCACACGGGCGGCGGCGCCGAGGTCGCCCGCGAGCCAGGCGGCCTCGCAGCGCACGGCAACGACCGGAGCCACCCGCTGCAGCTCGCGCATCCCCGAGGCCAGAGACCACGCCCGCGCCATCAGCTCGTCGCCGCCGGGCTCACCCACGCGAGCGCGCACGTGGGCGAGGGTGACGAGCGGCTCGATCTCGCCGACGCTCGCGATGTCGGGATGGCGGAGCAGGGACTCGGCCCGGGCGCGCGCCGCGCCGAGGTCCCCCCGGTCGAGGTGCAACTGTGACTCCCACCCCTCGAGATAGAGGGTCCACGAGTCGAGATCGCGCTCTGAGCAGTACTCGATGCCCTCGAGGAGGTAGCGCCGTGCGTCCTCGTGCCGCCGCTGCAGCACGGCGCTCGACGCGAGGTTGCAGTAGGCGCGAGCCGCGTGCTCGTGGAGGTCGGCGGCGCGTGCCTGCTGGAGGCTGTCGCTGAGCATCGCGGCCCCGGAGGCGAAGTCACCGGCCGCGATCTCGATCGTGCCGAGGTTGTTGAGGGCGTGCACGCGCACCTCGGTCTGCTGCGCCAGGTCGTCGAGGGAGTCGGCGAGGTCCAGCGTGCGATGCGCCCACTCCCGGGTGCCGGCCAGGTCGGTGGCCAGCATGCGGAGCTGCGCGAGGTTGCTGTAGGCCAGAGCCAGCTCGAAGGTCGAGCTCCCCTCGAGCACGTCGACGGCGACAGCGGCCTGCGTCTCGGCCTCGGCCTTGCGCCCCGCGAACCAGCTGAGCCGTGACAGGCACCGCCACGCGTCGCCGACCCGCGTGGCGTCGTCGTCGGCGTCCCAGATCCGGCGGGCCGCGTCGACCGCCTCGATGGCGCCCTCGATGCGGTCGGTGAGATAGAGCTCGTAGCCGAGGGCCCAGAGCAGGTCGGCCCGGCGGTGGGCGGGCACCTCCGTGTCAGGCAGGGAGTCCGCGTGCTGCAGGGCGCGGCGGTACTGGTCGACGGCTTCCCGGTGGGCGCCGAGGCGAGCGGCCCGCGCGCCGGCCTCGGGCGCATGGGCCAGCACGGCCCGGCTGTCCCCGGCGGCGTCGGCGTGGTGCGCCAGCCGTGCCGGGTCGGTCCCGCGACTCTCGAGCGCCGCGAGGAGCCGGCGGTGGATGTGGAGCCGTCGTCCGGCAGGAACCTCGTCGGCGACGGCGAGCCTGCCCAGCTCGTGACGGAACGTCACCTCCCGGCCCGACATGACGACCAGTCCCCGGGCGAGCGGCTCGTCGAGGACGGCCAGACCCTCGCTCAGGAGTCCTTCGAGCAGGTCGGTCTCGGCTCTCGACCCGGTCAGCGCGACCACCTCGAGGGCTCGCTGTGACGACTCGTGGAGACGAGCGACGCGGGCGAGCACTGCGTCGCGCACCGTCGGGGGCACGCCGACCGTGTCACCGGAGAGCACTTCAGTGACGAAGAACGCGTTGCCGCCCGTGACGTCGTGCAGTCGCTCCACGTCGATCCCGGTCTGAGACAGCCGGTCGCGCGAGCGTTCGGCGACGAGGGTCGCCACGGCCCGTGGGCTGAGCGGCGGCAGGTCGATCCGCCGGGTCCCACTGGCGGATGCCGTGTCCCCCAGGAGGATTCGCAAAGCGCTGCCGGCACCCGCGTCCTCGGGGCGGTAGGTGACGAGCACGAGGGCATGGCAGCCGTGGACGCGCCGAGCCACGTGGCGCAGGAGGTCCAGGGTGGCTTCGTCGGCCCAGTGCGCATCCTCGATGACGAGCAGATAGGGCCGGTCGGGCGGCGCGTCTCGGAGGGTGTCGACGAGGCGCGTGAAGACGTCTTGCCGACTCGCCTCCTCCGGCCACAGGCCCGCCGGGAGCGAGGGCACCATGTCGCGCAACGGACCGAGAGGTGCGGGGGTGGCGGATCCGTCACAGCTGCCGATGGCGACGCGTGCGCCGGTCTCGAGCTCGGAGGCCGCGGCGGAGACGAAGGTGGTCTTGCCGATGCCGGCCTCGCCCGAGACGTAGACCAGTCGCCCGTGCCCAGCGCGTGCGTCGTCCAGGTAGCCAGCGACTGCGCGAAGGTGCTCGACGCGCTCGAGAAGCGTCACCTCGCGATCGTACGTGCGTCCCCTCGCCGGGGAGCGGGGTCCGAGCAACATCGCAGGCGGCATACGGTGGACGGATGAACTTTCGATACCTCGGCAACAGCGGACTCAAGATCTCCGAGATCACCTACGGCAACTGGCTGACCCACGGCTCGCAGGTCGAGAACGACGTCGCCACCCAGTGTGTCCGGGCGGCGCTCGACGCCGGCATCAGCACCTTCGACACGGCGGACGTCTACGCCAACACCAAGGCCGAGAGCGTTCTGGGCGACGCCCTCAAGGGCGAGCGGCGCGAGAGCCTCGAGATCTTCACGAAGGTCTACTGGCCCACCGGCCCCGGCGGCAAGAACGACACGGGCCTCTCACGCAAGCACATCATGGAGTCGATCAACGGCTCGCTCGAGCGCCTCCAGACCGACTACGTCGACCTCTACCAGGCCCACCGCTACGACACCGA
>Ga0164307_10000479_pt1 | contig 17431 bp, 15 predicted proteins | sample Whisoiple_243_MG_FD_110214 | JGI IMG/M metagenome (GOLD analysis project Ga0164307, IMG submission 110214) | Soil microbial communities amended with fresh organic matter from upstate New York, USA - Whitman soil sample_243_MG | ecosystem: Environmental > Terrestrial > Soil > Unclassified >...
GATGTCGAGCGCGGTACCGGCGGCAACCACGCCTTCTACCTGTCGATTCCGCCCAAGGCGTTTCAGACGGTGTGCGAGCAGCTGCAGAGCACCGGGTTGGCCCGGCCCCAGCAGGGGCGCTGGAGTCGCGTGGTGATCGAGAAGCCATTCGGGCACGACCTGCAGAGCGCACAAGAGCTCAACAACGTCGTCAACAGCGTGTTCCCTGAGGAGTCGGTGTTCCGCATCGACCACTACCTCGGCAAGGAAACCGTCCAGAACATCCTCGCGTTGCGCTTCGCCAACGAGCTGTACGAGCCGATCTGGAACGCCAACTTCGTCGACAGCGTCCAGATCACGATGGCCGAAGACATCGGCCTCGGCGGCCGCGGCGGTTATTACGACGGGGTGGGCGCTGCCCGCGATGTCATTCAGAACCACCTGATTCAGTTGATGGCACTCACCGCGATGGAGGAGCCTGTCAACTTCAGCCCGCACGAGCTGCAGGCCGAGAAGATCAAGGTGCTGTCGGCGACCCGGCCGATGCAACCGCTGGACCAGACCACCGCTCGCGGGCAGTACACCGCCGGCTGGCAGGGCAACGAGAAGGTGCCCGGCCTGCTCGAGGAGGAGGGTTTCTCCAAGGACTCGAAGACCGAGACGTTTGCGGCCATCACGCTGGAGATCGACACCAGGCGCTGGGCAGGCGTGCCGTTCTTCTTGCGAACCGGAAAGCGGTTGGGGCGCAGGGTCACCGAGATCGCACTGGTATTCAAGCGCGCTCCGCACCTGCCCTTCGACACCACGATGACCGAGGAACTCGGGAAGAACGCGTTGGTGATCCGGGTTCAGCCCGACGAGGGCATCACCACCCGCTTCGGCTCCAAGGTGCCCGGCAGCCAGATGGAAGTCCGCGACGTCAACATGGACTTCTCCTACGGGGCGGCGTTTGCCGAGGACTCCCCCGAGGCGTACGAGCGGTTGATCCTCGACATGCTGCTCGGCGAACCATCGCTCTTTCCGGTCAACAGGGAGGTCGAATACTCCTGGGAGATACTCGATCCCGTTCTCGACCGTTGGGCCGAGCACGGCAAGCCCGATCCATATGAGTCGGGTACCTGGGGTCCGGAATCGGCGTTCAAGATGATCCGGGGCATGGGTAGAGAATGGAGGCGGCCGTGATCGTCAATCTGCCCGACGCCAGCACCAACGACATCAACAAGAAGATCATCAGCCTCCGCGAAGAGGGCGGCGCAGTCACGATGGGCCGGGTCTTGACGCTCGTGATCGCGCCGGACTCCGAGGAGGTTCTCGAAGACTCCGTCGAAGCGGCCAACTTCGCCAGCCGCGAGCATCCCTGCCGGGTGATCGCCGTGCTGCCGGGCGACCGCAAGGCCACCGATCCGCGACTCGACGCCGAAATCCGCGTCGGCGCCGACGCGGGCGCGGGCGAGGTAGTGGTCTTGCGTCTCGAAGGTGAACTGGCCGACCATGCCAGCAGCGTCGTGCTTCCGTTCCTATTGCCGGATACTCCTGTGGTGGCCTGGTGGCCCGCGGGTTCGCCCGCCAATCCTGCACAGGATCCGCTGGGCCAGTTAGCGATTCGGCGGATCACCGATGCGACCAATAGCAGTGACCCGCTCGCGGCGATCAAGAGCAGGCTGAAGGGTTTCACCGCAGGCGACACCGACCTGGCCTGGAGCCGCATCACCTACTGGCGCGCCCTGCTGGCGACGGCTCTGGACCAGGCGCCGTTCGAACCGATCACCTCCGCGCTGGTGTCGGGACTCAAAACGGAGCCCGCACTCGACATTCTCGCCGGCTGGTTGGCGAGCCGTATCGACGCTCCGGTGCGGCGGGCGGTCGGTGACCTGAAAGTCGAGCTGGAAAGACCAAGCGAGACGGTGATATTGAGCCGACCGCAGACGGGCGTGACCGCCACGCTGACCCGCACAGGCAGGCCGGAAGCGCTGATTCCGTTGGCCCGCAGGGACGCAAAGGAATGCCTGGCGGAGGATCTGCGCCGGCTCGACGCCGACGAGATCTACTTCGAGGCGCTCGCGGGCATCGACAAGGTGGAGTACCTGTGAGCACGGTCGAGAAATATTCGGACAAGGCGGCACTCATCACCGCCGTCGGAGACCGACTGATCGGCGCGATCACCGACGCGATTGCGACCAGGGACCGGGCGTTGATCGTGCTGACCGGCGGCGGCACAGGCATCGGCCTCCTCGAACACGTACGGGAAAACGGCGACGCGATTGACTGGTCGAAGGTCCGGTTGTTCTGGGGCGACGAACGGTATGTCCCCGAAGCGGACGATGACCGCAACGAGAAGCAGGCCCGCGAGGCGCTGCTCGACCACATCGACATCCCCGCGGCCAATGTGCATGCGATGCCTGCCAGCGACGGCGAGTTCGGTGACGACATCGACGCGGCGGCACTGTCATACGAACAGGTGCTCGCAGCCATCGCCGACGACGGCCAGCCTGCACCCGAATTCGACGTCCATCTGCTCGGCATGGGCGGCGAGGGTCACATCAACTCGTTGTTTCCGCATACGCCCGCGGTGCGCGAAACCGAGCGGCAAGTGATCGGCGTGACCGACTCGCCCAAGCCTCCGCCGAAGCGAATCACCTTGACGCTGCCCGCTGTTCAGCGGTCGCGCCAGGTCTGGCTGGTGGTCGCAGGCGCCGACAAGGCCGACGCGGTCGCCGCTGCGGTCGGCGGCGCCGATCCCGACGATGTGCCCGCCGCCGGGGCCAGCGGGCGCGAAGCGACCGTGTGGCTGCTCGACGAGGAAGCCGCAAGCAAGCTCTAGTTGCCGCGGTCGGCCACCACGGTTGCGGTCATGTGGTCAAATGACGGTCATGGCAGACAAGGGTGGCAGTACGGGTGCCCGTACCGGCCGGGAGCGGATCCAGAAACTCGCGCAGGCGGCGCTGAACGCCGACGTCACGGTCGATCAGGTCGACACCATCCTGGCCGGGCTCGCCGACACCCTTGATGACCTGAACAACTCGACCGGCAACCTCGACGCGACCCTGGAACGTTTCAACGACACCATCAGCCGCATCAACGAGTTGGCGCCGCGGCTCAACGCGGTGGTCGACAGACTCGAGGGGATCGTCGCCCGCGTCGAACGCATCGTGGGTATCGGCGAAGCCGCAATGGCCCCGCTGGCGGCAACCGAATCCGCTGTTCGCGGTGCCATCAGCGCGGTGCGCCGAACGACCCGGCTCTAGTGCAGGCCCGTCTCCCGACACCTTCGCCTCCGGTCGCCGAGGGCATCGGCCTGCCGTGGGACATCCCCGTCGACGACGCGGTCGCCACGATCGCGGCCGCCCGCGCCCGACTCGGCGACACGTTCGCCGTCGAAAGCGGCGGCGACCACTACCTGTTCACCTTCTCCCCCACAGGTGTTGAGTCGTTTTACGCGCTGCCTGAAGACGCGGCGAGCAAGGGCGTCGCCGATTTCCTGATGCTTGCGCGCAAGCTGCCCGACGAGATCTTCGCGGGCAGGCGCGTCCTGCCGACGTCCCTTTTCCGCCGCGATGACGTGGCGTCATACCTCGCCAACCTGCACTGGGCGCTGGATCAGACCGTCGCCGACATGGGTTCCGACGGGTCCGTGGGTCTTTTCGATCTCACCCGCAGGCTGGGCCACCGGATGGGACTGGCGTCGTGGGCTGGGCCTGGATCGGCTGAGGGAGACGCCTTCGAACTGTTGGTGACGGCGTTCGACACCCTGGACGGCTCCGACGCATTCGTGCACCCGGACGCGATGGCCGCCGTCGCCGCGAGCGGCAAGCGGGCGGAACGCTCGGCGTTGGACACGGTCGTCGGGGTGGTGGAGCAGGCCGTGCAACGGTGGAACACCGGCCCGGGCGCCGACACTGCGCTGTTCGGGCGGATCGTCGACGCCTGGTCGTCGGAGCCCCCGGCCCATCGGATTCGCGGAATCGGGCTGGACGTCGCGCTCATCCACATTGCGTCGATGTCCAATCTGATGGCGGCGCTCGGCTGGGCCATGGTCGACCTCCTCTCGCACCCTGCCGAGCTGGAAGCGGTGGTCGGCGGGGACTGGGACCTCGCTCAGCGGTGCGCCCTGGAGAGCACGCGGCTGGCGCAGCGTTCGATCATGTCGCGGGCGGTGCTGGTGCCTGTCGACCTCGACACCGGCGACGTGACGTATCGAGTGCCTGCCGGTTGGACCATCGCGACCCTGCTGCCTCTGTTGAACACGTCGGTCGCGCCTGGACTGGAGCGCTGGGATCCCGCCCGCTGGCACCGCTACCGGCTTGCCGATCAGGACGCGTTGCCCTCGCCGATGCTGGTCACCGCTTTCGGTCACGGTAGGCATACCTGTCCCGCACAGTCGTTCTCGCTGGCGGCCATGACGTCGGCGATGACCCGTCTGCTCGGCCATTACCGGATGACCCCGCGCTGGACGTCCTATCCTCGACCGGTTCCCGAACAGATCGGCGGGGTGGCGCGGTCGGCCGATCGGTGTCCGGTCGACTATGTCGAGCGGTGACCGGTCGCCTCAGACGAAATCCGAACCGCCGTCGACGTTGACGGTCGCCCCGGTGACGTAGCCGTTGCGCTTCGACGCCAGATAGGCGGTGATGGAGGCGATCTCCTCGGGCATGCCTGCGCGTCCGAGGTCACAGGGCTGGTGGAAGTTGTTGTTGATCCACGTCATGACGTCCTTGGGATCGGAAGCGTCCAAGCCGTCGGCGGCGAGTATGTCTTTCAAATTCTCCGTGAAGCTCGCTGTGACAATGGTTCCCGGACAGACGCAGTTGACCAGGATGCCGTCCTTGGCAAGGCTTTTCGACAGGTTCTTCGTGACGCTGCTCAATGCCGCCTTCGATGCGGTATAGGCGACGATCCGCGGATTCTGTCGCTGAATGGAATGGGCCGACAATGTGACGATCCGCGCCCACGGCGCCGCCCGCAGCATCGGCAGGGCGGCACGGATCGATCGCACGCCGGACATGGTGCCCAGCGCGAACGTTTCATCCCACTGGTCGTCGGTCATCTCTTCGAAGTAGCCGTCGCCAGGTCCGATGGTGTGTACAAGGCTGTTGAGTTCACCCCACCGTTGCGCGACGGAATCGAAGCCGGCAGCGATCGATTCGGCGTCTGACATGTCCACACTGAGCCCGACGGCGTCGGGTGCACCTGCGGCACGCAGCGTATCCACTGCCGCATCGAGTGCGGGCGCGCCCCGGGCCATCACCGCGACGCGCGCGCCTTCGGCGGCAAGGGTTTCGGCTATCGCGAGCCCCATGCCCTTGCTGCCGCCGGTGACAACCGCTGCGGCGCCTGCCAAACCGAGATCCATCGCTCTACCTTTCGTCAGTCAACACGACACCGAGCCCACGCAGACAGAATCGAACGATGTCAGCGCGTACGGTAGCCCGGTCACATACTGCGGTCGCCCACTGCCGTTCCACGCTCGCCCAAATCGCCCCGTGTATCGACAGCGCGTCGGCCGTCGGATCGATGTCAGGAAAAACACCGGCACGCTTGCCGATTTCGAGCTGCTGGACAAGAGGCTTCAGGATTTCGCCGTAGGCGTCTGCGACCAACTCAGGTGCCGCGAACATCTGCGTCTGCGCCTCCAGCGACATCTGGCGCAGATCGGATCTGATCGACTCGTTGAACACCAGGTCCAAGCGTCCGTCGATCCATGCCACCACGGCCGCCGATGGATCCGCCGCCGCCGCCATCTTCCGCTTCAGCCGCCGTGTCTCGACGCGAGCCATCTCCAGGAAGACGGCAGAAACCAAGTCGTCCTTCGAATCGAAGTGCCGATAGAACGCCCGCGTGCTCAGCTGTGCGCGCTCGAGCACCTGCGCCACACTGATACTTCCGACCCCGTGCTCGCGAACGACTTTGGTCGCCGCATCCAGCAGGGCACTTCGTACATCGGGGTCGGGGGCCAGCTTCTTGCGCCTGCGCTTGACGCTGGATGTCATCGGAGAGGTCACCGTCACCTCATGCGGTCGCGTCGTAAGCCGCGAGGTAGTCGGCGAACCGCTCGCGCACCTGCTCGGGGGTAAGGCCATAGTCGGCGAGATCGTAGCTGTGCTCGCCGCGCGACCCTGGCCGGTGGTCGGTTGACCACTCCCGGACTCGGGTGCGTCCCTCCGATGACAGGGTCAGCCCGAGTTGGGCATAGCTGGCTTCCAGCGTTGCGATGGGGTCGGTCTGCAGATCGGCGAACGACACGTCGACGAATCGGTTGTCACCGAAGCGCTTCCGGAAATCCATCGCACGCCGGACAGCCTCCGCCCAGCTCTGCAGTTGCTCGGCGCCCAGTTCATGTGCGTCGTCGCGATCGCTGCTCCAACTGCGAACGTAGGCGATCAGGCTGCACACCGATGCCAGTACTTTTGCCGGGTCACGATGACTCCAGAGGAATTTCGCATTCGGATATGCCTCGACGAGTGCATCGAGGGCGAACATGTGCACCGGTGTCTTGAGATGCCACAGCGTCGGCGGGCAATGCCACTGAAGCAGCTTGAGCACCTGCCGGTGAAATGTATATGTCTCCCGCATATCGCATTGCATCAACCAGGATAGGTAGCCCGGAACCCGGACAACACCGTCGAAGTGGAAGGTGCGGAAGCTCATTCCCATCAAGTCCTGACACTCCGTGGGCGCATCCGGTTCGGAGTTCATCATGGTCTTCATCCGCGGAAACATGTTGTCCATCATCGCGATCCCCTCGGCCGCCTGCGCTATCCGCGGGTCGGTGTGCTGGGTGGCGGCCTCCGGCGGTGGCGTGCACGCCTGTGATTCCCACATCCTCAGAGACCGGAACTGCGGATCGCTGGCCACCAGCTGGCTCAGTGCGGTGGTACCGGTGCGCGGGAGCCCGATGACGAATACCGGACCGCCGATGACCTCGTCGTCGATCTCTGGGTGTTGCTTGTAGGTGTCGACTATCCGCAACCTCTGGATCAGCGCGTTGCTGATGGTCGCGTTCTGAATGACGTTGCCCAGATCGTTCAGCCCCGCCTCGGCGTTCAATGCCTCGACGGTGCGGTCCAGCCCTTCGCGGTAGTAGGTCGAACCGAAATCGTCCAGTCCGGTCGCGGCGCGGGCGCCCTCTTCGAGTTCGTCGGCGGAGAAGCTCACGCGCTGAACCTTTCGTGCACAGCGCGGCGACGCGCTTCGATGATCGCGGCCCGCTCGGCTTCGGTGACCCATTTGGTGCCCGCGGGAAGCTCTGATCCGACGTCGGCGAACTTCACCACACGCGCCGTCGGTGTCGGCGCGGATTCTGTCCGCACACAGCGCAGAATCATCGCGCCGTTGCTATGTCCGGCCGCGTCAAGCCAATTCGCCACTCCCGGGTCGCGCGAGCTGATGACGACACGAAGCACGCCGTCGGAATCCACGTGGGCCTGGTGCGCGTTGAGGCTGGACTGGTGGCGACCGTAGTGGATCGTCTCCCACCATTGATTGCCGATCGAGTAACTCCAATAGACGCCGTTCGGCGGCTCGACCTCGAGGATCAGCGCCTCGTCTGGTTCGAGTTCGAAGCGACCGATCACCGGGCGATTCTCCGCGGCGGCGCCGATCGCCGTCCGATCGATAGGCGGCATGAATCCGTTGATCGGCGGCCCTGCGTTGAAGTCAAGGAAGAACTTCAGGTTGTCGTGGACGAAATCCCCCAACGCATACAGCTGCCGCGACACCATGACATCGAGATCGACCGATCGATCCGCCGGCTCTACCTGATCTCCGACGCGTTCGATCTGCAACGACGACGCCTTCTCGGTTTCCCAGTTGTAGAAGAAATGCCGAACGACGAGCGTCGGATGGTCGCCCTGGATCCGCAGCCAGTTGCCATTGTGATCATCGGCGGACAGGATCGCCTCGAAATTGCCGTCGGAATCGACCTCCAGATCGTCGACCAGGCAGTTCGTCGTCGACGCCATCCCGTCCATCGTCTGCAGACCCACATACCGGGCGGTCCCGCGGTTGCCGTACAACCGGTAGGTCTCGCCGCCGCGGAGGGTGGCCCGCAGGTATAGGCAGTCAGGGCATTCCATACCCCAGGTCAGGATGTCGTCGGTGCTGGTGCGGTCAACCGCGAGCACCGGGTTGGGATCGACCCGCAGCGCCTCGTCGACGCCAACGGCGAGCAGCACCATCAGATGGCGCATACCCGATGCATAGTCAACGCGGTTGCGGTTCACCGGGTTTGATGCGACGAGTTCGCCTGCAGTCTCGAGCCGTTCCAAGAGATGGGCCCATGCCGTTGGCAGGTCGCTGTCGGCGCCCCCACCCTCGGACAGTGCAGCCTCGGCGATGGAATGCGGGAGCCACGCCATGGGATTCGTGTCCGTCATCGTGACCGCCTTCGCCGGTGTAGAGGCGCGTTAAACGAAAACCAAGTTTTCATTTAAGCGCTCTGACTCTTACACTTCGACGCGAAAGTGTCAATGAGCGGTCGGGTGCGGCGCTACCCGCTGTTCCGGAGCGCGGTGGCAAGCCCGCTCATGGTCAGCAGGATGCCGCGCTGAACCAATTCGTCGTCGTCGCCCGAGCGGTACCGCCGCAACAGCTCGACCTGGAGGTGGTTCAGCGGCTCCAGATAGGGGAACCGGTTGAACACCGAGCGGGCCAGGGCGGGATTGTCGGCGAGCAGGTCGTCATGTCCGGTGATCAACCCGTGTATCCGAATGGTGCGTTCGTGTTCCGCGGCGATCTTGTCGAACACCCGCCGACGCAGCGCCTCGTCGTCGACCAACTCTGCGTACCGCGCCGCGAGGCCCATGTCCGACTTCGCAAGCACCTGAGCCATATTCGACAGCACAGTGCGGAAGAACGGCCACCGGCGGTACAGATCCTGCAACACCTCCAACCGACCGTCGCCGTCGGCAATCCATTCCTCGAACGCCGTCCCGGTGCCGTACCAGCCTGGCAACATGACACGCGACTGGCTCCAGGCCAACACCCACGGGATGGCCCGCAGGTCGGATATCGACGTGGTCGGCTTGCGCGATGTCGGCCTGCTGCCGATGTTGAGCGAGCCGATCTCGCCGACGGGAGTGGACGCCTTGAAGTAGTCGACGAAACCCGGTGTCTCGTGAACCAACTCCGCATACGCGCGGTGCGCGCGAGAGGCCAGGTCGTCGAGCACCTCGTAGGCGGGTTCCGCCTCGTCGCCGAGCCCCTCGACGTCGAGCAGCGATGCCTCGAGCGTGGCGGCTAGCAGGGTCTCCAGGTTGCGGTGGGCGATCCGCGGCTCGGCGTACTTCGCGGCGATCACTTCGCCCTGCTCGGTGAGCCGCAGCGACCCCTTCACCGCTCCCGGCGGCTGCGCCAGGATGGCCTCGTAGCTGGGACCGCCACCGCGGCCCACGGTGCCTCCTCGACCGTGGAAGAGCCGCAACCGGATTCCGGTCTTGCGGGCAGACTCCACCAGGTCCAGTTCAGCCCGGTAGAGCGCCCAGTTGGCCGCGAGATAGCCGCCGTCCTTATTGGAGTCGGAATAGCCGAGCATGACCTCCTGGCTGCCACCGCGCGAATCCACCAGCGATCTGTAGAGCGGAAGGTCAAGGGCTGCTTCGAGAATCGACGAGCCGCGCTGCAGGTCGTCGATCGTCTCGAACAGCGGCACGATGCCGACCGGACAATATGCTTCCGGAGCTGCACCGGACGCGTCGATCAGACCGGACTCCTTCAGCAGCAGGGCCGCCTCGAGCATGTCGGACACCGACTGACACATCGAGATGATGTAGTTGGGCACCGCGAGCGGGCCGAACACCTTCACGGCGCGGGCGGCGGCGATGCAGATGTCGAGTTCCTTGCGCGCCAGCTCGGAGAGTTCGGCGCCGTCACCGATCAGCGGTCGCCTGGTGCCGAGCTCGGTCACCAGAAGCTCGACGCGGTCGGCCTCGGTCAGTGACCGGTAGTCGGGATGCACACCGGCCCACGCCAGAAGCTCCGCGACGACCTCCTCGTGCACGTCGGAGTTCTGCCGCAGGTCCAGGCCGGATAGGTGAAATCCGAAGGTGCGAATGGCTTCTCGCAGTCGCGCCAGCCGATCGTCGGCCAGCACCGCGCTACCGTTCGCCCGTAACGACCCGTCAACGACATCGAGGTCTGCCAGTAGCTCCTCGGGCGTTCCGTAGGCCTCGAGCCCGAGGTCCAGTTCGTGCTCCGGCTGGTCGTCGAGAATCTGTCGCGCAGTCGCGGTGAGCCTGCCGTGAACGACCCGCAGGGCGCGCCGGTACGGCTCGTCGGCACGCGCAGGCTCGTGGCAGGCGTCGGCCAGCGCCGCCAATTCGCTGGTGATCTTGACCAGCCGCGCCGACATCGACAGCTCCTCCTCCAGCGCTGTGATCTCGACGAAGTAGTGCGCGACAGCGGTGTATGCCGCCCGGGATGTGGCCAGCCGGACGACGCCCGCGGTGACATTCGGGTTGCCGTCCCGGTCGCCACCGATCCACGATCCGGGGCGCAGGATCGGGTCGCCGAGTAGGTCCGCGTCCGGCCATCGGGCTTGTAGTGCGGCGCGTACCTCGGCGTTGACCCTCGGAATGACTTCGAGGAACGCAGCCGGGTAGTAACGCAGCCCGGTTTCGATCTCGTCTTGAATCTTCAACCGCGACAACCGAATGAGCGCTGTCTGCCAGAGCGTCAAGATGTTACGGCGCAACTCGGTTTCGATGTCACGACCATCTGCGGTGTGCGTATGGGCTTGGGAATGCAGCCGCATCAACTCGGTGATGCGGTGCTGGGTGTCGAACACCGTGCGGCGACGAGTCTCGGTGGGATGCGCGGTGATTACCGGAGACACCAGTGCGCCGGTCAGCGTCTCAGCGACGGTCGCCGAGTCGAGCTCGGCTGTGTCGAGTTTGAGGTAGGTGGCAGCCAGGCTGCTGTCCTGTGGCGGTTCGCCCGCGGCGACGCGAATGGCCCGACGCCGTTCCCGATGGATGTCTTCTGCGACGTTGGCGAGCAATGCGAAGTGGGTGAAGGCACGGATGACCGGGATGGCCTTGTGGACGTCGATGCCGTCGAACATCCCGGCGAGCTCGGCCCGGTCGATCTCCGAGCGGCGCACGCGGAACGACTCGACGCGGGCCCGCTCGACGAGGTCGAAGACCTCTTCCCCGTTCTGCTCGCGGACGGTGTCACCGAGGATGGTGCCCAGCAGTCGGATGTCCTCGCGCATCGGCTCGGTCGCTTCGCGGCCGCCCTTGGTTCGGCGCACGGAGCCGATCGGCGCCAGTGAGATGTCGGGTCCGTCAGCCATTACCCAAGTATCGGCGACCGGCAAGCGGCCCGCAGTGCGGGAACGGCGTCGCTCAGATCACAGCCAGCACGACGAAGAAGAGGATGAGCAGGAACACGATGACGAACGGGATCGCGACGATGGCGATGGTGATGCCGACGCCGTTGTACTTCTGCGGACCGACGCCGAGCGAGCCCGCACTGAACGCCCACATCGGCGCCTTGTACTCCAGTTCGGCGACCTGGCCCGGGCGCACATCGACCGTTGCGTCGGCGGGCCCCATTTTCGGCGGCAGAAAGTACGGCACGTGAACGTGCACATGATGTTGACCGGGGCGGGCGGGCAGATGCGTACGGCCCCAGGCTGGGGCCTGCGTCTCCTGGCCGTCGACGGCGATCTTCGGCTTCACGAAGAACAGCACCCACGCCAGCGGAAAGAATTGGGTGTTGACGACGATGCCGTCACCGGTCTGGCCGTAGCGGTTCGGCTGCTGCCCCGGTTGCTGGGGCGCCGGCGGTTGGCCGTACTGCGGGGTTTGGAAGTGCTGTTGCGGCGGCACCGGCGGCTGACCACGGTACTGCTGAGGTGGTGGCGGCGGTGGCGGCTGACCGCGGTAATGCTGCGGCAGAGGTGGCGCAGGTCGGTATTGCGCGGGCGGCTGCGGCGGCCTTGGTGGATGGCGATGCGGCTGCGGCGGCTGGTTGTGCCGATACGGCTGCGGCCCCTGCGGAGTGTTCATAAGGCCTCTTCGTGTGACATGCCCGAGGCGGGCGATACGTTACTGAATCACACAAGCTGCCGTGCCGCTTGATGTGCGGCGATTGAAAAGTTGCTAGGCGCCGTACTTGATCTGCAGCGCCACGCCGACGATGCAGACGACCCAGATCCCCGTGATGAACAGCGTCAGCCGGTCGAGGTTCTTCTCCACCACCGTCGACCCGGACAGGCTCGACTGGACGCCGCCGCCGAACAGGGTGGACAATCCGCCGCCCTTGGCGCGGTGCAGCAGCACGAGAATGATCACCAGGACACTGGTGACCACCAGCGTGATCTGCAGGCCCAATTCCATAGCCGCAAGATTACAGGCCGGGGCTGATCAGGCGCGAATCGCCTCGCCAACGTCTACGGAAGCGGTCCGCCGGCGGCGATGGCTGACAGGGTGGCGAACTGTTCGCCGTCGAGCGACGCGCCCCCGACCAGCGCGCCGTCGACGTCCTCCTGGGCCACGATCTCGCCCACGTTCTTGGCGTTCACCGATCCGCCGTACAGGACCCGGACGCCTGCCGCCAGTTCCGGGTTGGCGAGCTTGCCGAGTTCGTCGCGGATCGCCTTGCAGACCTCCTGCGCATCGGCCGCGCTGGCGACACGGCCGGTGCCGATCGCCCACACCGGCTCGTAGGCGATGACGGCCGCGCCGATCTGTTCGGCGGACAACCCGGCAACGGAGCCGCGCAGCGACTCGACGTTGTGCTCGACGTGGTTGCCTGCCTCGCGGACCTCAAGCTGCTCGCCGATGCAGATGATCGGGGTCAGGTCGTGCTTGAACGCCGCCGCGGCCTTCGCAGCCACAAGGGCATCGTCCTCGGCGTGATAGGTGCGGCGCTCGGAGTGCCCGACGACGGCGTATGTGCAACCGAGCTTGGCGAGGAACGCACCACTGATGTCGCCGGTGTATGCGCCCGAATCGTGCTGTGACAAGTCCTGCGCGCCGTAGGTGAGCCGCAGCTTGTCACCGTCAACCAGGGTCTGCACGCTGCGCAGATCGGTGAACGGAGGGATCACCGCGACGTCGACCTTGTCGAAATACTTGTCCGGAAGCGAGAAGGCGATCTTCTGCACCAGCGCGATCGCTTCGAAATGGTTGAGGTTCATCTTCCAGTTGCCTGCGATCAGCGGCTTGCGGCTCATAACGTCCCCTTCAGGAGGCTCAAGATTTTCCCAGCACGTCGATGCCGGGCAGCGTCTTGCCCTCAAGGTATTCCAGTGAAGCCCCACCCCCGGTGGAAATGTGGGAGAAGCCGTCGTCGGGAAGGCCGAGCTGGCGCACCGCGGCCGCCGAGTCGCCGCCGCCGACGACGCTGAAGGCGCCCTTCTCCGTCGCCCCGACGATGGCCTCGGCGACACCCTTGGTGCCGTCGGCGAACGCGGGGAACTCGAACACACCCATCGGGCCGTTCCAGAAGATGGTTTTGGCATTCGACAGCAGGTTGGTGAAGCGCTTCACCGAGCCCGGCCCGATGTCCAGCCCTATTTTTCCGTCGGGAATCTGGTCGGCGGGGACACGTTCCGGCGTGGCGTCCGCCGCGAACTTCTCGGCCACCACGATGTCGACAGGTAGGTGGATGACGTCGCCATAATCCTCGAGCAGCTTGCGACAGGTGTCGATCATGCCCTCTTCCAGAAGAGAGTTACCGACCGAAGCACCCTGTGAGGCAAGGAAAGTGAAGCACATCCCGCCGCCGATGACGAGGCTGTCGGCCTTCTCCGCGAGCGCCTCGATGACCGCCAGCTTGTCGGAGACCTTCGACCCGCCGAGCACCACCGCGTAGGGACGCTCGGTCGAGCTGGTCAGCTGCTCGAGCACCTTGATCTCGGCGGCCACCAGTGTTCCCGCGTAATGCGGAAGCAGGGTCGCGACGTCGTACACCGAGGCCTGCTTGCGGTGCACCACACCGAAGCCGTCGGATACGAACGCCCCCGGCGACCCGTCCGCAGCGGCGACCAGTTCGGCCAGCTGCCTGGCAAGCGCAAGCCGCTCGGTGTCGTCCTTGCTCGTCTCACGCGGGTCGAAGCGGATGTTTTCGAGCAGCAGGATGTCGCCGTCGGTGAGCCCTTCGGCGCGGGCGAGCGCATCCGAGCCCACCACGTCGGCAGCCAGCTGAACGTGACGGCCCAGCTGTTCGCCCAGCGCCTTCGCGACGGGGCCGAGCGAGAGCTTGGGGTCCGGGCCGTCCTTGGGCCTGCCGAGGTGAGCAGTGACAACGACCTTCGCGCCTGCATCCGACAGGGCCTTCAGCGTCGGCACCGACGCGATGATCCGGCCGGGGTCGGAGATGTTCCGATCGTCGTCGAGCGGGACGTTGAGGTCGGAGCGCACCAGCACACCCCGGCCCGAAACCCCTTCTGCGAGTAGGTCGTCGAGCGTCTTGACGGGCATCGATCTAGAGGGACTTACCGACAAGCGCGACCAGGTCGACAAGCCGGTTCGAGTAACCCCACTCGTTGTCGTACCAGGACACCGTCTTGGCCTGGTTGTCGATCACCTTGGTCAGGCCCGCGTCGAAGATCGAGCTGTGCGGGTCGGTGACGATGTCGCTCGACACGATCGGCGCGTCGTAGTACTTCAGGATGCCCTTGAGCGGACCGTCCGCGGCGGCCTTGAACGCAGCGTTGATCTCGTCCGCGGTGGCTGACTTGGACAGTTCGGCGGTCAGGTCGGTGCACGAACCGGTCGGGATCGGCACCCGCAGTGCGTAGCCGTCGAGCTTGCCCTTCAGCTCGGGCAGCACCAGACCGATCGCCTTGGCGGCGCCGGTGGAGGTCGGCACGATGTTCAGTGCGGCGGCGCGGGCACGGCGCAGATCCTTGTGCGGACCGTCCTGCAGGTTCTGATCCTGGGTGTAGGCGTGGATGGTCGTCATCAGGCCCCTGACAATGCCGAACTCGTCGTTGAGCACCTTGGCCAGCGGGCCGAGACAGTTGGTGGTGCACGACGCGTTGGAGATGATGTTCTGGCTGCCGTCGTACTTGTCGTCGTTGACGCCCAGCACGATGGTGATGTCCTCGTCGGTGGCCGGCGCGGAGATGATGACCTTTTTGGCGCCCGCGTCGAGGTGCCCCTTGGCCTTGGCGGCATTGGTGAAGATGCCGGTGGACTCGACGACGACGTCGACGCCGAGATCGCCCCACGGAAGGGCCGACGGCCCCTCCTTCACCTCGAGCGCCTTGATCTTGGTGCTGCCGATGACGATCGTGTCGTCGCCCTCGAGGCTGATGTCCTCGGGGTACCGGCCGAGGATCGAGTCGAATTTGAGCAGGTGCGCCAGCGTGGCGTTGTCGGTGAGGTCGTTGACCGCGATGACCTCGATGTCGGTGCTCTTGCCCTCGGCCTTCTGCGCCGCCAGGGCCCGGAAGAAGTTGCGCCCGATGCGGCCGAAGCCGTTAACGCCTACCCGGATGGTCACTTGTCTCTCCCTCTTTTGCCTTGATGCTCACTGGCCAGCGTAGTGGTGTGAGTGCCGTCACGCGCAGGCCGGTCAGAGCATTCCGAGGGTCTGATCGGCGTACGGGTTACCCAGCCACTTCCTGCGGATTCGCTGCAGCGTGCCATCCTCTTCGAGCTCGGCCTGCGCGACGGTGATCCTGGCGAGCAACTCCTGGTTGCCGAGGCCCACCGCGATCGCGATGTTCTCGGTGGAGATCCCGCGCTGCACAACCTCGACGTCGGCGAACGGCTTGACGAGCTCGGCGAGGACGGGGGCAAGCTTCATGAACGCGTCGCAGCCGCCGGTGGTGAGGTCGTCGAGCGCGGTGCGGATGCTGCCGTAGTCATAGACCCTGACCCGGGCGGCGGCGCCGTCTGCGACGAGCTTCTCGGCGATCGGCCCGCTGGTGTTGCCCTGCTGCACGCCGATCGTCAGCCCTTCAAGATCGCCGACGGAACGCACGCCGGGCAGCCGGCGGGTGTCAACGGCCAACGCCTGACCCGAGATCAGGTACGGCGCGACGAAGTCCGCCTTCTTCTCGCGCTCCGGCGTGACCGTGGTCCCTGCGGCGACACAGTCGAAGTCTCCGGCGGCCAGCGCATCGAAGATGCCGTTGAAGTCCGCTCCGACATAGGGAACGAACTCGACGCGCATGTTGAGTTTGTCGGCGACCGCGGTCATCAGGTCGACGTCGAGTCCACCGTCGTCCGGCATGCCGTTGAAAGGCGGATCGGGGTAGGCGGCGCCGACCCTCAAAGTCTGCATTCATTCACGGTAGTTGCTCGAGCTCTTGCCGCACCCGGTCGATCTGTTCGTAGGCGTAGGCGACCGCACCCGCCATCGTCATAGCAGCGCCGTCGCGGGCGAGAGACTCGTAATCGTGCGAGCCGAGGACGTCGCCGAGATGGCTGATCGCGGCACCGAATTCCGGGACCGAAGGAGCGGCCGTCGGCAGCACCCCCGCGAAGCCGGCGACGGCAGCCGCCGGTTCGGCATCACCCCTCCGGTCGAGAAACGTCGCGAAGAGACCCAGCGTCGCACGCAGTTGAGTGATATTGCCCGAGTCGTGATAGTTGGCTATGGCCGAGGAAATGTAGTCGAGCAAAGACATGTGGTCGGATTCGTCGCCGCCGATCCGATTCAAGGTCAGGGCGAGCGCCATCTCGAGATACGACTCATTGGTTCGATTGCCGGTATCTTCGGCGATCGTCAAACCTCTTCGCAGCGCCTCAAGTGCCCGAAGAGGATCGTGGCCACTGCACGCCATCCCGTAACTCATCAACGCATACGACGCGGTGAAGGCATTCGACGTGTTCTCGGCAAGATCCGGCAGCCCGGACGCAATCGAAAGCGCTTCCTCGGTTCGACCGCTCCACGTCAGCGCAATGGCAACGAAGGCATCGCCAACTCCGTATTCATCGCCTCCTCGCTCGCGTTGTTCCTGAAAGAACGAAGCGTAGCGATCAGACACCGGCAGGGCGGAATAGACGGCGCCTAGCCAAAAATGCTCGACGCCGCATTGCACTTGTGCTGAACCGCCGTTTAACGCGATCTGGCCGATCCGACTGTATTCGAGCGCATCATCGACGCGCCCGAACAGAAAGCACAACGAGGCAGACCCGCACAACGACGCCAGCCTCGGATGGTCGACGGCGAGAGCCGGCGCAACGAGCTCTTCCGCCCACGCCACCGGCTCGTAACTCTCCACGAGACCACCCAAGAACCCGCCGACACTGGCAATGCAAGCAGCGGTGTCGAGATCGCCCACGTCAGCGGCCCACCGAAATCCAGTGCGCAGGTTGGGTAATTCAGTCTTGTACCACTCGTACGCCTCGGGCTGCCGAGGACCGTCCCATACGCTCATGATCACGGGTTCACGCGCTGCGAAGTGCCGGGCGTGGGCGTTTCGCGAATCGGACGCAGCACCACTGGCCACAAGCTGCTCCTCGGCGAACTGGCGGATCGTCTCCAGCATCGAGTA
>Ga0164307_10000480_pt1 | contig 17428 bp, 13 predicted proteins | sample Whisoiple_243_MG_FD_110214 | JGI IMG/M metagenome (GOLD analysis project Ga0164307, IMG submission 110214) | Soil microbial communities amended with fresh organic matter from upstate New York, USA - Whitman soil sample_243_MG | ecosystem: Environmental > Terrestrial > Soil > Unclassified >...
CAACCAGAAGCTGCTGTTGATGAGGTCAGACGCGTATGTGCTATGCGATGCCACTCCGCTGGGGTCGGTGATGTGAGCGGTCAAGTTGCCGACCCCCTCGTTCCACGATATGGATGGGGCGGCCGGTGGCACCTTCTGTTGGTCGCCGGTGTAGCAGTAGTCCCCCCACAACACGCCGCAATCCTGCGGATCCGCTGCGGCGACGGGGATCGCCATCGCTGCCGCAGCAATGGGCCTCCCAAGCGGAGAGTACGACGGTCGCCGGCGCACCAAGCAACCTCTGCACTTTTTGCCGTCGATCTCAAGGCTCGATCGGGTACTCCACCCGCTTGTTGCCGTCCCAGTGTCGAAGCCCCACCGCCGTGGCCCGCATGTCCCGTGTCATGCGGCGCGGCGCGAGTGCATCGGCCAGCTTGTCTTGTGCGACACGCCGCGCGAGCGTGACATGAGGTGTCCAGTGGCCGGGTTCCGCATGCGGCAACGGACCTGCCAGCGACATGTGCGGTAGGCACACCTCGTGCACGTCGGCCTGAAGCGCCAGCAGTTCGGCGGATGGGATCAGCAGGCGCACAAGCGTGAACGGCCCGCGGCCGAACAGCATCGGGGCACCGATCGTGCAGGAGAACGGCAGTCGGTGCAGCAGACGACGCAGCGGGTCGTTGACGGCGTCGTCCATGTCCTCGGCGACAGACAGGGTGACGTGCGGCCGGTTGCTGGGCGACGTCGAACTGGCCAGGCTGCGCACGCCGGCATCGGTCAGCTCCGACCAGAGCTGACGCACCTCGGCGTCGGTCTCGGTGTCGAAGAGCAGTTCGACGGAGTGCACCATGTCAGACCGCCAAGCTCTTCACCCAGCGCGGATCGAACGCCACCGAGCTCATCGACTCGAACTGGGCCGACCCAAGTGCACCCGCGCCTGCAGGCGACACGGCACGCAGCGGTGCCATCGCCGACAGCACATCGCGGTTGCCGGTCTCGACGACGCCGGGAACCTGCGGCCACGCACCAATCACCAAACCGGCGTTCCGAACACGTTGTGAGGCAAGCGCTTCCAGCGTCAAGGCGGCGTGGTTCAACGTACCCAAGCCCGCTCTGACGACGATCAGTACCTGGGCACCGATATCGACGGCAAGGTCCCGAAGAGTCACCCCGCCGTCACCGATCTCGACGAGCAATCCCCCGGCGCCCTCGACCAGGGTCAACCGTCCCGGCCGGTCCACCCCGACGACCATCGAGGCCAACTCCGCACGGGTCGGCAACCGCACTCCCGCGCGATGCGCGGCCGCGGCAGGCGCCAGTGGTTCGGGAAGCCGTGCGAGGCCGTGCAAGTCGGTGACGTCGGACAGCCGGCCGATCTCGGCGAGGTCGTCGTCACCGTCGGCTGACCCGGTTTGCACCGGCTTGCACACCGCTACGTCGATTCCTGCCAATCGCGCGTGACACGCCAGCGCCGCGGTGGCCACCGTCTTGCCGACGCCGGTGTCGGTCCCCGTGACGACGAGAACGCTCAACCCGTCGACAGCACTTCCGTGAGCACTTTGCGCGCCAGCGTCAACTCGTCCTCGGACAACGACGCCCGCGCCGTCAGCCGGAGCCGTGACGTGCCCGCGGGCACGGTCGGGGGGCGGAAGCAGCCCACCCGCACACCCCGGTCGAGGCATGCCGTCGCGGCGGCCAAGGCCACCTCGGGTGCACCCAAAATGACTGATACCACCGCGGATTCGGGTCTGTCGGGCACGTCGCACACCGCGGCCAGCTCGGCGGCGTACCGCAGTACGTCCTCCGCCCGCCACGGCTCGGCGATCAGCACTCGCAGCGCAGCCCACGCCGAGCCGACAGCCGCAGGCGCCAGCCCGGTGTCGAAGATGAAGGGCCGCGCCGCGTCGATCAGATGGTCACGCACAGCTGCGGGCCCGAGCACCGCGCCGCCCTGGCTGCCGAGCGCCTTGGACATCGTCACGGTCATCACGACATCGGGCGCGCCCGCAAGCCCGACCTCCTCGAGCAGACCCCGTCCGCCGGTCCCCCGCACGCCGAGCCCGTGCGCCTCGTCGACGATCAGCAGCGCGCCATGGCGGCGGCACGCATCGTGAAGCCGTCGCAGCGGGGCGAGATCGCCGTCGGCGCTGAAGACCGAGTCAGTGATCACCACCGCCCGGTCCTCGACGCGGGACGACAGCGCCTGCTCCACCGCGGCCACGTCTCGATGCGGCGTCACCGCCACCCGCGCCCTCGAGAGGCGGCAGGCGTCGACCAGTGACGCGTGGGTGAGTGCGTCGGACACCAGAAGCGAACCCGGCCCCGACAGTGCCACCACGGCACCGAGATTGGCGGTGTAGCCGGAGGAGAACACCAGCGCCGACTCGGCGCCGACGAAACCGGCCAACGCGCCCTCGAACGCTTCGTGCAGTTCGGTGTTCCCGGTGACCAGCCGCGACCCCGACGACCCGGCACCCCAGGTGCGCAGGGCGGCCACGCCGCCGTCGATCACGTCGGGATGCTGTGACAGGCCCAGATAGTCGTTGGAGGCGAGGTCGAGTTCGGCGCCGACCGGTGGCCTGGCCCTCAGCGCCCGGCGCAGCCCGGCCGCGCGCCGCCGGCGCTCGACGTCGTCGAGCCAGGCCAGCGGGGAAAGCTCCACCCGCGTCACGATGCTCCTCACGCCGACAGTCGACCATGTCGGCAGTGCCGACAATTGAACACCGTTCAGGTTAGTGCACGGGCCACGCCGACCATCGCGGAGGTGATCCGCGCGATCTCCGCGGGCGGGCAGATGTAGGGCGGCATGGCGTAGACGAGGTTGCGAAACGGCCGCAGCCAGATCCCGCTCTCCAGGGCCGCCGCGGTGGCCACCGGCATGTCGACCGGTTCCGCCATTTCGACGACCCCAATGGCGCCGAGGACCCGGACGTCCGCGACGCCGGGAAGGGACCTCGCCGGCTCGAGACCCTCGCGCAGGCCCGCTTCGATCTCGGCAACACGGGCCCGCCAATCCTGGCCGAGTAGGAGTTCGACCGACGCCACGGCCACCGAGCACGCAAGTGCGTTGGCCATGAACGTCGGGCCGTGCATGAGCGCTCCTGGTGCGTTGTCGCTGATTGTGCGGGCGATGTGCGTCGAGCACAGGGTGGCGGCAAGGGTGATGTAGCCGCCGGTGAGCGCCTTCCCGACGCACATGATGTCGGGGCTGACCCCTGCCTGCTCGGCAGCGAACAACGTGCCGGTGCGGCCGAAGCCGGTGGCGATTTCGTCGAAGATCAGCAGCACCGCGTGCCGGTCACAGAAATCCCGAAGGTCGCTCAGGTAGCGCGGGTCGTGGAACCGCATGCCGCCCGCACCCTGCACGAGGGGCTCGACGATGACCGCGGCCAGTTCGTCGGCGTGCTCGGCCAGCTGAGCCTCGAAGGCGGCGCAGTATGCCGGGTCGTACGCGGTGGGCACCTGTGGTGCGAAGATCTGACGCGCCAGGATGTCGGTCCACAGGGAGTGCATGCCGCCGTCGGGGTCGCACACGCTCATCGGCGTGAAGGTGTCGCCGTGATAGCCGCCCCGCCATGTCATCAGCCGCTGCTTCTTGCCGCGGCCCTGGCTGCGCCAATACTGCAGGGCCATCTTCACGGCGACCTCGACCGAGACGGAGCCCGAATCGCTGAAGAAGACGGTGTCCAGTCCCTCGGGCGTGATGTCGACGAGCAGCTGAGCGAGGCGCGCGGCGGGTTCGTGTGTGAGCCCGCCGAACATGACGTGGTTCATCCTGGCCAGCTGGGAAGCGATCGCGTAGTCCAGCGCCGGGTGGCCGTGGCCGTGGATGGCGGTCCACCACGAGCTCATCGCGTCCAGCACCTCGACATGCTTGCCGTTGACGACCAAGGTGAGCGACGCGCCGCTGGCTCCGACAGCCACGACGGGCGGCATGGCATCGGTGCCGATGGCGCTGTAGGGATGCCAGACGTGGGCGGCGTCGATCGCGCTGATTTCAGCGGGGTTCAACGCGGGCATGGAAAACCAGCCTAACGGCGGCACGCGCAACATGAGACGCACAGCGATCTTCGGTAGATTATCCCGCGACCATGATGACCCTCGCCCCTCCCCGTCCGGCGCTGGTTACCGCGGGCGTCCCCGGCACGAGGGCGTCGGCGGCCGACCGCAAGTCCGGCTTTTACCGCCACGACCTCGACGGCCTGCGTGGAGTCGCAATTGCCCTGGTTGCGGTGTTCCACGTCTGGTTCGGCCGGGTATCGGGCGGTGTCGACGTGTTTCTCGCACTCTCGGGCTTCTTCTTCGGCGGCCGGCTGCTGCGCACCGCGCTGACACCCGGTGCGTCGCTGTGGGCCGTCCCAGAAGTCACCCGATTGGTCCGCAGGTTGCTGCCCGCCCTTGTCGTGGTGCTCGCCGCATCGGCCGTCCTGACGATTCTCATTCAACCGGAAACACGCTGGGAAACGTTTGCTGACCAGAGCCTGGCAAGCCTCGGCTATTTCCAGAACTGGGAGCTGGCGAACACCGCAGCGGACTATCTGCGCGCCGGCGAAGCCGTCAGCCCGCTTCAGCACATCTGGTCGATGTCGGTCCAAGGCCAGTTCTACATAAGCTTTCTCGCGTTGGTTTTCCTGTTCGCCCTGCTGTTCCGCAAGCTCTTCATGGCGCACATGCGAGCAGCACTTGTCGTGCTGCTCAGCGCACTGACCATCGCATCGTTCGTGTACGCAGTATTTGCTCATAACGCCGACCAGTCGACGGCGTACTACAACAGCTTCGCGCGAGGGTGGGAACTGCTGCTCGGCGCTCTGGTCGGCGCGCTCGTCGGGTACATCCGCTGGCCCATGTGGCTGCGGTCGACGGTCGCGGTGGTCGCATTGGCCGCGATTCTGTCCTGCGGTGCGCTGATCGACGGGGTCAAGCAGTTTCCCGGCCCGTGGGCGCTCGTGCCCGTCGGCGCCACCATGCTGTTCATCCTCACCGGCGCCAACCGGCTTGCCGATCCGCACACCGGCGGCAAGCTGCCCTTACCCAACCGGCTGCTGGCCTCCAAGTCGTTCGTGTGGCTCGGGTCGATCGCCTACTCGCTCTACCTCTGGCACTGGCCCCTGCTGATTTTCTGGCTGGTGTACTCGGACCGCCAGCACGCCGGCTTCGCCGACGGCGCGGGCGTGCTGCTGGTGTCGGTACTGCTTGCGTACCTGACCACCAAATACGTCGAAAACCCGCTGCGCTACCGGTCCGCGGGCGCCGCCATCGGTCCGTCGGTGAAGATTCCGCTTCGTACCCGACTGCGCAGGCCGACGATCGTGCTGGGCTCGATCGTGGCCGCCCTGGGGGTGGCGCTCACCGCGACCTCGTTCACGTGGCGCGAGCACATCATCGTCCAGCGGGCGAACGCCGAGGGCCTCGGAACCCTGGAATCCCTCGACTACCCCGGAGCGCACGCGCTGCTCGATAACGCGCCGGTCCCGGATGCGCCGATGCGGCCGACGGTGCTCGAGGCCAAGGAGGATCTGCCCGAAACCACCCAGGACGGATGCATCAGCGACTTCGACAGCGTCGAGGTCATCACATGCAGCTACGGCGACCAGTCGGCGACTCACACCATCGCGCTGGCAGGCGGCTCACACGCCGAGCATTGGATCACCGCGCTCGACCTGTTGGGCAAGAAGCGCCACTTCAAGGTGACGACCTACCTGAAGATGGGCTGCCCGCTCACCACCGAGGACGTCCCGCTGGTGATGGGTGACAACCGGCCCTACCCCAAATGCCACACCTGGAACGAGGCGGTGATGAAGAAGATCGTCGCCGACCATCCCGATTACGTGTTCACCACCGCCACCCGGCCGTGGAACATCAAACCCGGCGACGTGATGCCGGGCACCTATGTTGGGATTTGGCAAACGTTGTCGGACAACAATATTCCGATCCTGGCGATGCGCGATACGCCGTGGCTGGTGCGGAAGAGCCAGCCGTTCTTTCCTGCCGACTGCCTGGCCGACGGCGGCAACGGCATCTCGTGCGGGATCAGACGCTCCGACGTGCTCGCCACGACTAATCCCACCTTGGTCTGGGTGGATCGGTTCCCGTTGCTGAAGCCGCTGGATCTCAGCGATGCGGTGTGCCGCAGGGACGTATGTCGCGCAGTGGAGGGAAACGTGCTGATCTACCACGATTCCCACCACATCTCGAAGACCTACATGCGCACGATGTCCGATGAGCTGGGCCGCCAGATCGGGGCCGCCACCCACTGGTGGTGACTGCCGCGCACCGGACCTACGGCGCCGATAAGGTCGGATGATGTCTTCGACGACGGTGTGGCCAGGCAGTCCGTATCCGCTCGGCGCCACCTACGACGGAGCGGGCACCAATTTCTCGCTGTTTTCCGAGGTCGCCGAAAAGGTCGAGCTGTGCCTGATCGCCAAGGACGGCACCGAGGAGCGGATCGACCTCGACGAGGTGGACGGCTACGTCTGGCACGCCTACCTGCCGGTGGTGACACCGGGACAGCGCTACGGCTTCCGGGTTCATGGGCCGTGGGATCCTGCCGCAGGCCATCGATGCGACGCGAGCAAGCTGCTGCTCGACCCGTACGGGAAGTCGTTCCACGGCGACTTCGAGTTCACCCAGGCGCTGTACTCCTATGACCTCAAGGCTGATGATCTCGCATCAGGCGGCACGCCGCCGGAGATCGACTCGCTCGGCCACACCATGACCAGCGTCGTCATCAACCCGTACTTCGACTGGGCGTCCGATCGCGCCCCTCGCACGCCCTACCACGAGACCGTCATCTACGAGGCGCACGTCAAGGGGCTCACCCAGACCCATCCCGCCATTCCCGAGGAACAGCGCGGCACCTACGCGGGCTTGGCGCACCCCGCCGTCATCGAGCACCTCAAGTCGCTCAACGTCACCGCGATCGAACTGATGCCGGTACACCAATTCATGCATGATCACCGACTGATCGACCTGGGACTGCGGAATTACTGGGGCTACAACACGTTCGGCTTCTTGGCACCGCATTACCAGTACTCGTCCAGCAGGCACGCCGGTGGTGCGGTCGCCGAATTCAAGACCATGGTGCGGACCTTCCACGAGGCGGGCATCGAGGTGATACTCGACGTGGTCTACAACCACACCGCCGAGGGCAACCACCTCGGGCCGACCATCAACTTCCGCGGCATCGACAACGCCGCCTACTACCGGCTGATGGACGACGATCTGCGGCTGTACCGCGACTTCACCGGCACCGGAAACAGTCTCAACCCCCGGCATCCCCACACCCTGCAGCTGATCATGGACTCGCTTCGGTACTGGGTGATCGAGATGCACGTCGACGGCTTCCGCTTCGACCTGGCTTCGGCGCTGGCCCGTGAGTTCTACGAGGTCGACCGACTCTCAGCGTTTTTCGACCTGGTCCAGCAAGATCCGGTGATCAGCCAGGTGAAGCTGATCGCCGAGCCGTGGGACGTCGGCGAAGGCGGCTACCAGGTCGGCAATTTTCCAGGTTTGTGGACGGAGTGGAACGGGAAGTATCGCGACACTGTGCGCGACTACTGGCGGGGAGAGCCCGCGACCCTCGGCGAATTCGCCTCCCGGCTGACCGGTTCTTCGGACCTCTACGAGGCCACCGGGCGGCGGCCGAGCGCGAGCATCAACTTCGTCACGTGCCATGACGGCTTCCCGCTCAACGACCTGGTGTCCTACAACGAGAAGCACAACGAGGCCAACGGCGAGGACAACCGCGACGGCGAGAGCCACAACCGGTCGTGGAACTGCGGTGTCGAGGGTCCGACGAACGACCCGGACATCCTGGCTCTGCGCGGCAAGCAGATGCGCAACATCGTCGGCACGCTGATGTTGTCCCAGGGCACCCCGATGTTGTCGCACGGCGACGAGATCGGTCGCACCCAGAAGGGCAACAACAACGTCTACTGCCAGGACTCCGAACTGAGTTGGATGGACTGGTCGATGTGCGAGACCAACGCCGACCAGTTGGCGTTCACCCGCAAGGTCACCGAGCTACGAAGGAAACACCCGGTATTCCGTCGCCGTCGGTTCTTCGAGGGCAAGCCGATCCGGACCGGCGACCAGGCCCGCGACATCGCGTGGCTCACTCCGGCGGGCAGCGAGATGACACCCGAAGACTGGGGTACCGGCCTCGGCAAATGCGTGGCGGTGTTCCTCAACGGCGACGCCATCCCGACACCCGATGAGCGCGGTGCACGGGTGGTCGACGATTCGTTCCTGCTGTGCTTCAACGCGCACGATCAGGAACAGGACTTCGTTGCCCCCAAGCTCGCCTACGCGCGCGAATGGACCGCCGAATTCGACACGGCCGACCCGCAAGGCGACACCGACGTCGTGGTTGCGGCGGGCGAGAAACTCTCGCTGCATCCTCGGTCGCTACTAGTGCTCCGAAAGACCGCCTGACACATGGCTTTTCCTGTTCTGTCGACGTATCGACTCCAGATGCGCGGCGACGGTTTCACCTTCGCCGACGCCGAGGATCTCCTGCCCTATCTCGATGATCTCGGGGTTTCGCATCTCTACCTGTCTCCGATCCTTACCGCGACACACGGCTCGACGCACGGCTACGACGTCACCGACCCGACCACGGTGTCGGCTGAGCTCGGCGGGGCCGAAGGGTTGGCCCGGCTGTCGGCGGCGGCACGGTCACGCGGGATGGGTCTGATCGTCGATATCGTTCCCAACCACCTCGGCGTCGATTCGCCCGAGCAGAACAAATATTGGTGGGACGTCCTCAAACACGGTCGCGACTCGGCCTTCTCCTCATTTTTCGATATCGACTGGACGCTGGACGACGGCCGAATCGTGTTGCCGGTTCTGGGTTCCGACGGCGATGTCGACGACCTCGTGGTGGACGGTGACGTACTGCGCCTCGGCGACCTCCGTTATCCCATCGCACCGGGGACTGGCTCGGGCACCGGCCGCGAGGTGCACGATCGTCAGCATTACCGCCTCATCGGCTGGCGCAGCGGGGTATGCGGCTACCGCCGGTTCTTCTCGATCACCTCGCTGGCCGGGCTGAGGCAAGAGGACCGCACCGTCTTCGATGCCACCCATGTCGAGGTGAAGCGCTGGTTCGACGAAGGTCTGGTGGACGGCCTTCGTATCGACCACCCGGATGGATTATCCGATCCCGCAGGCTATTTGAGGTGGCTGCGCGAGATCACCGGACCGGACGCCTGGATCGTCATCGAGAAGATCCTCGCCGTCGACGAGCCGCTGGATTCGAGCCTGCCCGTGGCAGGCACGACGGGATACGACGCCCTGCGCGAGACCGGCGGGTTGTTCATCGATCCCGCAGGCGCGGGCCCGCTCACCGACCTCGTCGACTCGACCGGGTCGCCGTACGGCGAAATGCCGGAGCTGGCGCGGACACTCAAGGTCCGCGCCGTCACGGACACCCTCGCGAGCGAGTTGGGACGGCTCTGCCGGGCGATCGCCGCCGAGTCCGGCCTGACCCATTCGGATCTTGGTGACGCAGTCGCCGCCCTACTCAGTCGGATACACGTGTACCGCTCTGACTATCAGAACCTGTCGTTGGTGCTGCCCATCGCGCTCGCCGAAACCGTCGGGGCGCGGCCTGATCTGGCCGAACCGCTCGCCATCGTCGCTACCGCGGTGGGCGATGGCGGCGAGTCGGCCGTCCGCCTTCAGCAGTTGTGCGGGGCGGCCACCGCGAAGTCGATGGAGGACTGCCTGTTCTACCGTGACGCACGACTGGTTTCACTGAACGAGGTCGGCGGCGAGCCCGACCGCTTCGGGGTGAGCCTCGCCGAATTTCATCAGCGGGCGCAGGTACGCGCCGACATGTGGCCTGCAGCCATGACGGCGTTGACGACACACGACACCAAGCGTGGTGAGGACGTGCGGGCCCGGATCGGCGTGCTGTCGCAGGTGCCGTCGCTGTGGGCGCAGTACGTCCGCGCATGGGAACACCGTCTATCACCGCCGGACCCGGCGACCGGCTTGTTCCTGTGGCAGAACATCTTCGGCGTCTGGCCTGTCGACGGCACCATCACCGATGAGCTACGCGGGCGTCTACACGGGTACGCGGACAAAGCGATTCGCGAAGCCGCCGTGCACACGACGTGGAATGACCCCGACGCAGAATTCGAGCAGAAGGTGCATGCCTGGATCGACGAGCTGATCGACGGGCCGCTGGCCACCGAGCTGACCTCGCTGCTGGCGCAGCTCGACAAGCACGCCCGCAGCGACAGCCTCGGCCAGAAGCTCATTCAGCTGACCGCACCCGGCGTCCCGGATGTTTACCAGGGCACCGAGTTGTGGGACGACAGCCTGGTCGATCCGGACAATCGACGGCCGGTGAATTATCAGATCAGGCGCGCAGCACTGGACGCCGCCGGCGATCCTAAGCTCCGCGTGGTGAACGCCGCGCTGCGCCTGCGTCGCGAAAAGCCCGCCGCCTTCGTCGGCGGTCGCTACCGGCCGCTGCTCGCCCAGGGCTCGGCCTCCGCGCATGTGGCGGCCTTCCTCCGCGGATCCGACGTGATAACCGCGGCGACCCGGCATTCCATCCGGCTCGCCGAAACAGGCTGGGATAAAACGCTTTTGGATCTTCCCGCCGGAACATGGCAGGACCGCCTCGGCGCAGGCCGGTTCAGTGGGCAGGTCTCCCCCGCCGACCTGTTCTCCGAGCTGCCCGTCGCGCTGTTGGAGCGCATCGATGACTGAGTTCGCGGTGTGGGCGCCACGACCCGAGCGGGTACAACTCGACGTCGACGGCACGGTGTACCCGATGACGCGATCCGACGACGGTTGGTGGCGCGCAGACGTCGACACCGCACCCGACGCCCGATACGGCTTCGTTCTCGACGACGACCCGAAGGTCCTGCCGGACCCCAGGTCGGCGCGACAGCCCGACGGCGTGCACGAGCGCTCGCAACTATGGCGTCCGACCCCCCACGCGTGGAGCGACGCCGACTGGAAAGGCCGCTCGATCGAGGGTGGCGCCATCTATGAACTGCACATCGGCACATTCACCCCAGGGGGAACCTTCGACTCAACCATCGAAAAGTTGGACTACCTCGTCGATCTGGGTGTCGACTTCGTCGAGATCATGCCGGTCAACGCATTCGGCGGCACACACGGCTGGGGCTACGACGGTGTGCTCTGGTACGCCGTGCACGAGCCGTACGGTGGCCCCGACGGCTTGGTACGGCTCATTGACGCCTGCCACAATCGCGGCCTCGGGGTGCTCGTCGATGCGGTCTTCAATCACCTCGGCCCGTCCGGGAACTACCTGCCGAAGTTCGGGCCCTACCTGTCGACCGGCAGCAACCCGTGGGGCGAGGGCATCAACATCGCCGATGCCGACGCCGACGAAGTGCGGCGGTACATCATCGACTGCGCACTGCGCTGGATGCGCGACTTCCACGCCGACGGCCTACGACTCGACGCCGTGCACGCGTTGGTGGACACGACGGCGATCCACATCCTCGAGGAGCTGGCCCGCGAAACCCAGTCGCTGGCAGCGGAGTTGGGGCGGCCGCTGTCGCTGATAGCCGAGAGCGACAAGAACGATCCTCGGCTGATCACCCCCCTCGAGCAGGGCGGCTACGGGATGACCGCGCAGTGGGACGACGATATCCATCACGCGATTCACGCTGCGGTGTCTGGGGAACGGCAGGGCTACTACGGCGATTTCGGGTCGCTACAGACGCTGGCGCAGACACTCAAGAACGGCTATTTCCATGCAGGCACATACTCATCGTTCCGGCATCGGCGTCACGGCCGCGAGCTGGACACCGCGACAATCCCGGCCACCCGGCTGCTGGCCTACACGCTGACGCACGACCAGGTGGGCAACCGCGCCATCGGCGACCGGCCCTCGCAGAACCTGAGCACTGGCCAACTGGCTGTCAAGGCCGCGCTTGCGCTCGGATCGCCCTATACGGCAATGCTTTTCATGGGTGAGGAGTGGGGTTCGTCGAGCCCGTTCCAGTTCTTCAGCTCGCATCCGGAGCCAGAATTGGCCAGGGCCACCGCCGAGGGTCGCAAGCGGGAATTCGCCGAACATGGTTGGGATGCCGACGAAATCCCGGATCCGCAGGACCCTGAGACGTTCCTTCGGTCCAAACTGAAGTGGGACGAGATCGACGAGGGCGACCACGGTCGTTTGCGGCGCGTCTACCGCGGGCTGTTGGCGCTGCGACACACCGATCCCGACATGGCCGACCCGTGGTTGGACGACATGTCGGTCGACTTCGATGAAGACCAGCGCTGGATCGTCATGCACCGCGGTTCGCTGGCGATCGCATGCAATCTGAACGTCGACGACGTGGTGGTCCCAGTCAGCGGCGAGGTGGTCCTGGCATGGGGCGACCCGAGCGTGGATGGCGAAGGCACGCGACTGGCCGGGCATTCTTTCGCAATTACGCGAGGTGTCAACCGCTGATCCACAGCAGGGGTGCAGCTGTGGATAGCTCACATCCTCTGGTCGGTGTCGACGCTCATGATGCGTGTATGACTCACAGCGAATTGCTGCCCATTCCGCCGCTGGAATCCGCCACCGATCCCGTGCATTCGCCCGCCGATCTCCGACAACGGTGGCGGGCACTCATGGGTCCGCTCGGGTTCGGCCAACGACTCCTGTGGGTCGGCTTCATAGCCTGCGACCGACGGCTGTACAAGACCATGACCCAGATCCCGATGCCGCCCTTTCCTCGTCGAGACTACGTCGACGACGTCCTGGTTCGACTGCACTGGATCCTTTATGAGTTCGAACCCGAAACCACCGCGGCGCTTCTGATAACACGACCAGGCGTCGGTGGTGTCTCGGATTTGGACCGCCAGTGGGCGGCGCTTCTGACCGAAGTCGCCGCCAAGCGGGACCTTCCGCTAGAGCCCATCTTTCGTGCGAACGATGAATGCGTCGTTCAGGTCGAAGGGCCGGTCAGAGAAGATAACGGTACGCCGGCGAGCCGGGCTCCAGCGTCTCGACGTGAATGTCCGACGCCTTCATCCGTTCGAGCAGACCGTCGAGGTCGGCCGCGGAGCTGAGTTCGACGCCGACCAGCGCCTCGCCGGTTTCCCGGTTGTTGCGTTTGACGTACTCGAACAACGTGATGTCGTCGCCCGGGCCGAGGATGGTGTCCAAAAACCGCCGCAGCGCGCCCGGCTCCTGCGGGAAGTCAACCAGGAAGTAGTGCTTGAGCCCGAGGTGCACCAGCGACCGCTCGAGGACCTCGCCGTATCGCGACACATCGTTGTTGCCGCCCGAGATCAGGCACACCACAGTGGATCCCGGAGCGATCTCGGCCTCCAACAACGCGGCAACCGACAGCGCCCCCGCCGGTTCGGCGATGATGCCCTCGTTCTGATACAGGTCGAGCATGGCCGTGCACACCGCGCCCTCGTCAACGGCGGTCAGCGACACCATGTCTCCCGCCGCGGCAAGGGTGGCGTAGGTCAGTTCTCCGGCTCGATTGACCGCGGCGCCGTCGACGAACTGGTCGACGTGTTCGAGGGTGACGGGGTGTCCCTCGGCGAGCGCGGCGATCATCGCCGCCGCGCCTGCGGGCTCGACGCCCAACACCGAAGTCCGGGTGGCCCGTTCTGCGAGATAGGCGGTGATGCCCGAAATGCAACCGCCCCCGCCGACGGGCACGATCACCAGGTCCGGTTCGCCGTCGAGTTGATCGAGTAGTTCGACGGCGATGGTGCCCTGCCCGGCGATCGTGCGGGGGTCGTCATACGGGGGAACCAAGGTGGCGCCGGTGCGCGCGACGTCGTCGAGCGCGGCGGCGGCGGCTTCGTCGTAGGTCTTCCCGACGGCGATCAACTCGATGAACTCGCGCCCGTGGTAGCGGATGCGGTCGCGTTTCTGCCTCGGCGTCTTGGCGGGGACGTAGACCCGGCCGCGGATGCCCATCGATCGGCATGCCATCGCGAAACCCTGCGCGTGGTTGCCCGCCGACGAGCACACCACGCCCGCGGCAATCTCGTCGGCCGAGAGCTGCCGCAGCAGGTTGTTGGCTCCGCGCAATTTGTACGAGCGGACCGCCTGGAGGTCCTCGCGCTTCAGGTACACGGTCGCGCCGACGGCTTCCGAAAGCCGTTCGCTGAGCTGCAACGGGGTGCGCGTGACCACGTCGGAAATTCGTTGAGCGGCCGCATCGATGTCGGCCGCGGATACCGGCGGCGACGTACGGGCGCTCTGGCTCAGGTCAGCGGACACCGATCAATGGTGACATCTCGGTGATTCCCGACCAAAACGAGTTATTTTCAGCAGAGGGCAGTGAGTTTCAGCTCACCCGGGTCAGCACGAAGACCGGGATCTGCCGATCGGTCTTCTTCTGGTACTCGGCGTAGTCCGGCCAGGCCTCGACGGCGCGCTCCCACCAGGTCGCCTTCTCGTCGCCGATGACCTCGCGCGCCACGTAGTCGCCGTTCACAGGGCCGTCCTGCAACTCCACCCGAGGGTTCTTCTTGACGTTGAAGTACCAGACGGGATGCTTGGGCGCTCCGCCAAGAGACGCCACCACCGCGTACTCGCCGTTGTGCTCAACCCTCATCAGCGGGGTTTTGCGAACCTTTCCGCTCTTGGCGCCGATGGTCGTCAGCAGGATGACCGGTTTGCCCTTCAGCTCCGTGCCTTCGGTGCCCCCGGACTCCATGTACTTCTCGGCGTTCTCGCGGGCCCAGTCGGACGTGCTCGGTTCATATTCTCCGGAAAGTGGCATGCCAGCAGCTTATGCCGACACGGAAACGGTCGGCCCTGATCCGGTCTTTCGGTTGCCCGAAACTTCGCTTACGAGCTATCGTGAAGCTATGACGGTGCGCGACGAAGTGTTGATCGCCGGGGTGCCCTGGCCGGTGTACAAACTCGCCGCCCTCGTGATCGGTGCCGTCGTGCTCATCGGAGTGGGAGTCGTCACCGCAAGTGCTGCGCCGGCCGTCCTCACCGCAGCCGCCTCGGCCACGGCCGTGTGGCTCGGTCTGCGGGTCGCCGCGACGCGTCGCTAGTCCTCTGCCAGCCTTCGCAACCGGTTCAGATCGGCGGCCACCGTCGCCACATCGCTTTCGAATTCCTCATCGGACATCCCGGCGCGCCGACGCACGGTGAACACCGCCTCGCAACCGGGATGACCCTCCCCGGCGGGAATCACCCGCAGCGGGTTGTACACCGACTCCCCCGACGGCATCCGCACCACGTGATCGAGCACCCCGAACTCGTTGGCCGGCGCAAACTCGACGATGACCTCGCCCATCGGCGAATCGGCGACCCAGCCGTCGGCGGTTTGCCGCAAGCCGCCCTCCGCGAGCCCGGATGCCCAGCGAGGCAACTGCTCCGGGTCGGCGGCGATGGCGTAGGCGACTTCGGGCGCGGCGTCGATCCAGACGCTGACATGGCGGGAGGTCATTGCACTGCGCTCGTCGCCTTCGGCTCGTGCACGGCGTCGGCGATGTCGGGCGCATAGAGCTCTTCGATCTCCGCGCCGTACTTTTCGTGAATCGGCTTGCGTTTGAGCTTCATCGTCAGCGTGATCTCGTCACCGCCGGGCTCCCAGAAGGTCGGCAACACCCGAAACCGTTTGATCTGCTCCACCTTGGACAGTTTCTCGTTGCCGCCCGCGACACCTGCCGCGATCTCCGAGATCACGTCCGGGTGGGCGGCGAGCGTCTCCGGCGAATCGTCGGTCAAACCGTGCTGCGCCGCATACGGGCCTGCCGACTCGGCGTCGAGGACGATCAACGCCGTGTTGTACGGGCGGGCGTCGCCGACGACAAGCACCACGCCGACGAGAGGGCACGCGGCCTTGATGGTGTTCTCGATGTTGGCGGGCGACATGTTCTTGCCCGCTGCGTTGATGATCAGCTCCTTCTTGCGGTCGACGATCTTCAGGAAGCCGTCCTCGTCGGCCTCCATCACGTCGCCGGTGTGCAGCCAGCCGTCCTCGTCGACGGCCTCCGCGGTCTTCTTCGGTTCCTTTCGATAGCCCTTCATCACCAGCGGGCCGCGAACCAGGAACTCGCCGTCCTCGGCTATTCGGCCCTCCATCCCGGGCACCAACTTGCCGACGGTGCCCAGCCGCGTCTCCGAGGGATGCGCGACGGTGGCGATGCAGCTGAGCTCGGACATACCCCATACCTCGGAGATCGGAATGCCAAGGCCGAGGAAGAACGCCAGCGTCTCCTTCGGGATGGGTGCGGCGCCCGAGACGGCATGCCTGACCTGCTCCAGGCCCAGCTTTTCGCGCAGCTTCGACAGCACCAGTTCGTCGGCCTGCGCCCACTCGGCTTCGACATCGTCGGGCACCGCTTCACCGGCCACCAGCGCCGCGCTCTTTTTCGCTGCCACCGCCAGGCCCCACTGCAGGCCCATCCGCTTCGTCTCGTCCGGCTCGTTGGCCGCCGCGAAGTCGATTGCGGCCTTGAGCTTCTCCCACACCCGGGGTACCGCACCCCAGATCGTCGGCCGCACATCCGGCAGCGCTGCCGCGATCGCCCGCGGATCGGAGACGGTGGTGATCTGGGTGCCGAACACCTCCTGGAGGTACAGGGCGCCCATCCGGTCGGCGATGTGGGCGGTCGGCAGGAACGATGTGCTTCGGTCTCCGAACCGGACGCCGAGAACCTCGTCGACCGCGTACGCCTGGAACAACAGGTTGGCGTGTGTCATCTCGACGCCCTTGGGATTGCCTGTGGTTCCCGAGGTGTAGATGAGCGTGGCCACGTCGTCGTCTTGCACGGCACGCCATGACGCCTCGAAGTCGAAGTCGTCGGCGCCCGCGGCGATGAGGTCGTCGACCGAAAGCGTTCCGTCGGCCGAGCCGTCCAGACACACGATGTGGTCGATGTCGGCGCCACTGGCCCGGATCCGGTTCACGTACTGCGCCTCGCACATGATGACCTTGGTGTCGGCGTTGTCGAAGAGGTACACCAATTGCTCTGCGGGCAGCGTGTTGTAGACGGAGAACGAGATCGCACCGACGTGCTGTGCGCCCACCTCGAGCGGGTAGAACTCGACGCGGTTGGCCATCATCAACGACACGGTGTCGCCGCGCCGCACGCCGAGACCTGCCAACCCGGCCGCAACCTGACGGACCTGATCGGCGTACTGCCGCCACGTCAGCGTCTGCGCGCCACCCGGTGTTCGCAGTGCAACGGCGTCCGGATCGATGGCGGCGGTTCGCTGAAAGGCCTCACAGAGTGTGCCAGGCCGCTCGGATGTGCTCATGATTCCCAACTTAGGCAATCACACTGTGCAGATGGACGGTTCACCGGAATCTGATGTACGTCGCGAGCGTCTCATCCGCTTCGCCCAGGAGCTGACGGCCGATGCCGAGAAGCGGGTGCCGGGTTGGGTTCGACACGGCGACCCCGAGAGCGCGATACCCGTGCGCATCGCGGTGCTCGCTGTGATGGCGCAGCAGGTGGCGATTCCGAGGACCTA
>Ga0164307_10000485_pt1 | contig 17344 bp, 14 predicted proteins | sample Whisoiple_243_MG_FD_110214 | JGI IMG/M metagenome (GOLD analysis project Ga0164307, IMG submission 110214) | Soil microbial communities amended with fresh organic matter from upstate New York, USA - Whitman soil sample_243_MG | ecosystem: Environmental > Terrestrial > Soil > Unclassified >...
CAGTCCGGTCGTGTCGCGAAGCGGTATTGTGTTTGCACCTTATCTTTCGTCGCAGTCCGGTCGTGTCGCGAAGCGGGTGCTGTGTTTGCACAGTATTCTTCGCCGCAGTCCGGTCGTGTCGCGAAGCGGGTGCTGTGTTTGCACAGTATCCTTCGTCGCAGTCCGGTCGTCGCGCGAAGCAGGTGCTGTGTTTGCACAGTATCCTTCGATCGACGAAGACCCTCGTCGGTGACGTTCGGGCGAAGCGAAGTCGAGGAGCGCTCGAGGATTCGCCACGAGAGCTACGCGCCGCGATGCGGCTTTCCGCGCCCGCTTACCCAAACACCAGCCGGCGAATATCGAAATTTAAGGTGTCGCGTTCTCGACCGAGCGGCAATCGAGCGCGGGGATCCAGGGTTGTGCGTCCGATGCCATCTGGTCGTGGACGCCCAGGATCGCCTTGCATTCGTCGCTGTTTTCGCAGCCGATGTACTTGCATAGACCGGCTGAGCAGGTCTCGGTGACCGCGCACTGCGAGTCGTTGTCGCAAGGGATGACGCATTTGCCGACCCCGGCGTCGGTGTGACAGCGCAATAGTCGCGGATCGAAGCCGGGCGCGAGCTGAAGCGCGTTGACGTCGGGGATCAGGGCGCATTCTCGATCCGAGCGACAACCGACGTTGATGCACTCGCCCGCTTGGCAGGCTTCGAACAAGCCGCAATTGGTGTCGTCTTGACAGCGAGTTTCGCAATTGCCCGCGCGACAAATCTTCTCGAAAGAGCAGTCAGCGCTGTCGGTGCATTCGACGCACTCGTTCTCGACGCAGCGCGGCTTGGAGCCGAAGCAGTCGTCATCGCTCCCGCACTTCGTTGGGATGACGCAGCGTGAGTCTTCGCACGCCCATTGGCACAAACCGTCGCAGTCGGGGTCGGTGCACACCGGCAGGGTCGGAACGTAGGCTGGGTTGGCGCAGTCACAGGTCCCGCCGTTGCAGGTGTTGGCGGTGCAATCCGCATCCGAAGTGCAGGTCGTGAAGTTGATGCTGCATTGCCCGCTGAGGCACTTGTTGGCAAGGCAGTCCGCGTTGCCGCTACACTCGCCGGACGAGACGAGGCAATGCCCTGTGCACACGCCGCCGCCCGCGCAGTCGCTCGAGCGTGTGCACGTCGTTGCCGCGCAGCCGGGCAGGGTTTTGGTGCAGGCAGCCGCGCGATTGCGGCACTTCTCCGGGATCTCCGTGGGGAGATTGCCGCAGCAGTCGGGCGACGTTTTGCAGTCGATTTGCACGCATTCTTTGCCGGTCGGCGTCAGGCCGAAACTGGCGGGTTCGCAAAGACCGCGCACGCAGGACAAGCCGACCGCGCAGTCGTTTCGCACCGAGCAGCCGCTGCCTTGTCGCCCGCGGACGACGTGCGAGGGCTTGACCCGCGCTGGCGCCGACGCGCTCGGCGCGGGTGTCGCCCCGCCTTGACCGGCGGCGCTCTGGCCCGCGCCGGCTTGCGCCTGCTCGGCCGGCGCGGAACCGTCGTCGCTCTGCCACGGCCACACCGAGCAGCCGATCAAGGCGCTCGCTGCAGCGAGCAAGAGCAGGGCGCGTTGGCTGTGAGTACGCACAGCGCGACTCATGGCGCGGCGGCGTCCTCGGCCTCACAGACGGCGGTGGTGGTCCAGGGGCGGTCCGGCGTCGGCGCGGGTAGGTTGTGTAGCCCCGCGATGGTCGTGCACTCGCTGTCCGTCGCGCAGCCGATGTACTTGCAGACTCCGTTCAGGCACACCTCGGTCGACGCGCACTGTGCATCGATGTCGCACGGGAACACGCAAGTTCCGATGTTCTTTTCGATGTTGCACTTGGCGAGCCGTGGGTCTTGCGCGGGCGTCGCGGTCGCGCTGCGGGCTTGCAGCACACATTCGCGATCCGAGCGGCAGCCGACGTACACGCAATCGCCCGATTGGCAGGTTTCGAACAGCGCGCATTGCGTGTCGGACTTGCACTTCGGACCGCAATGGCCCGCGATGCACTTGTCGCCTTCACAATCGTCGTCAGTGCGGCATTGGTTGCATTTGCCGTTGGCGCAGTACGGCGTGGTCGCGGTGCACTGAATGTCGGAGTTGCAGCTGACATCCGTCACGCAACGCTCGTCCGTACAGGTGAAGGTGCAGATGCCGTCGCAGTCCGGATCGGTGCAAATCGGGCTCGAGGGCAGGTACTCCGGGTTCGTGCAGTTGCAGCGCGGGGACAGGCAGCTGTTCACCGTGCAGCTGGTGGTCGTGCAATCAGCCCCGCTGAGCGAGCAAATGTGGGTTGCGGTCGTGCCGGTGCCCGTCGTGACACAGGTATTGGCCTGGCAATCGGTCGCGGTCGTGCACTTGGTGGCCGTGTTGTACGAGCAATAGCCCTCACACTTGCCCATGCCGCACGTGGCGGAGGTCGCGCAAGTCGTCACCGTACAGCCCGTGAGCGTGGGGCGACTACAGATGCTCTCGCGGTTCTTGCACTTGTCGGGTGCCACAAGCGGCTTGTCTCCGCAACAATCCGCCTTGGTCGTGCAATCCTTGACGTGACAGCTCTTGCCGGTGCCCATCAAGTCGTCGAAGTTGGACGGTTGACACGACTTGTTGGCGCAGGCCACGCCGGTCGGGCAGGGGCCAGTCACCATGCAAGACAGGCCGTCCTCACAGTCATTGGTGGAGTTGCACGAGGAGCCGCGCTGCCCCTTGCGCACTTTCTCGTCGCCCGGTGCACCGGCGTCACTCGCATCCGGGGTGGTCGTCATCGACGGGGCACCTGCGCTGGGGCTGCCGCTGCCGCTGGCTCCGGCGACGTTCGCGGGCTGGGTGTTGTTATCGGACTTTTCCTGGCAGGCGAGGGTGACCCCGAGTGCCAAGAGCGACAAACTCAATGTTTTGATGTGCTTCATGATTAAGCGAAGTCCCTTCCCGAAGCGCCGGCTTGCGCTACTCACCCATCAACCCGACCTATGACGTCGTTTACCTCAGACGACCGCGTACTGCCAGTATTCACGTCGAGTGAGTGGCTTCGTCGACGGCGAAAGTGCCGATTAGGTGTCGGAAAAGACTCGACGTCTTTCGGAAACGTAGATTGTTCGAGCGATGCGAAAATTGCGCTCGGTTGCTGGGTCTCGCGTCTGACCGCTCGACGAGAGAGCAAGTAGCTGACAAGCTAGCCCCGTCTTTGGGAGGTTTCGATGACAAGCACGTTCGGGAGCAGGTCCGCTCTGCTGGCTTCTTTGGGGTTGGTCGCGCTTTGCGGGTGTCAGACGGCGTCGAGCAAACCAGAGGTCGTGCACGACCAGCCGATGCAGCCCAGCGAGCCGGTTGCGGATGCGGCCACGCCCTGTGAGCTGACTTTCGGCAAAGCTTGCGGTGCCGAGTGCAGCGTCGATACCGACTGCCACCTGGGTCTCCACTGTGATGGCGCCGCCTGCGTCGCGGATTGCCTCAAACACGCCGACTGCAAGCAGGGCGAGAAGTGCACTGATACGGGCCGTTGTGAAGTGTCGGACGGCATCTTTCTCGACCCGGCAAAGACTGACCCGACGGACACCACCGAACCTCCGAAGTGTGTCGAAGGGCAAGTGGAGTTCAAAGCGGTCGTGCCGCAAGTGTGGCTATTGCTCGATCGTTCGGGCAGCATGGGTGATTCGCTCAGCGGAACCACGACGCGCTGGGCGGCGCTCGGCAACGTGCTGTTCGGCGATCCGCTCGTTGCCACGGACAAGGGCGTCGTGGGCGCGTTTTCGGATCGCATGGCGTTCGGCGCCGTTTTCTTCACTTCTGGCACGGCGAACACGGGCTGTGTCTTGGATTTGGAGTCGGTCGCGCTGGCAGCCAACAACTACCGGCACATTCGCGAACGCTACAACAAGCTCGGTCCTACCGGCGGCACGCCCACCGCGGAGTCGATCGCCGCGACCGTCGCGGTCGCTGCAAATAGCGATCTCACCGGTGGCCCCAAGCTCCTGGTGCTGGCGACGGACGGCGCGCCCGGCACCTGCGCGCCAGGTAGCGGCACCGCCACCACCGAGGTGGAAAACGAAGTGACTCAGGCCTACAATAAGCAGATCAAAACCTTCGCGATCAGCATTTCGACGGGCACCGACATCCCGCACATGCAACGAGTCGCGAACCTGGGCGTTGGCCTTGCCGCCACGGCGACTCCGCCCGCACCGCTCTACACCGCGAACAGTCAGGACGATCTGAAGACCGCCTTCAGTTCGATCCTCACGAACCTGCCTCGGAGCTGCGTGTTCTCACTCAATGGCACCGTCGACGCAGACAACGCGGACCAAGGCACGGTCGTGCTCAACGGGCAGGCGCTCGTCTACAACGACGCGAACGGCTGGAAGCTCAAGCAATCCGACGAGGTCGAGCTCACCGGCAGCGCCTGCAGCCAAGTGCAGGAGGGTGACGACCAGCTCAAGATCGACTTTCCGTGCGCCGTGTTCACGCCCGTCATCAAGTAAATGACCCTAGCGCCGACCGCGCGCGACGAGAAAAACCAGGGTTGGCGCGCCCAGCGCCGCCGTCACGATCCCCACGGGCAGCTCGCGGCCAGGCACGATCAATCGAGCGAAGGCGTCACAAGTGACGAGCACCGCGGCACCCACGACGAGCGACATGGGCAATAGCACGCGGTAGCTCGAGCCGAGGATGCGACGCACCAAGTGCGGGACGATCAGGCCAACGAAGGCGATCGGCCCGCACCAGGCGACGCATGTCGCAACGCCGAGCGAGCCGAGGCCGAGCGCGAACAAGCGCAAACGCGGCACGTTGACACCCTGACTATGCGCCAGCTCTTCGCCGAGCGCGAACGCCTGCAGCGAACGGGTCAGCAGCACGAGCAACGTGCAGGAGACGGCACACAGCGGCGCGAGCAGCAGCACGCCGCGATAGCCCACTTGTGGCAATTGCCCGAGCGACCACTGCGTGGCAGCGAACAGCGCGCGGCTGTCGGAAATGTATTGAATGCCGGAAGCCAGCGCGCTGGTCGCGAGGGTGACCGCGATGCCCGCCAACAAGACGTCACTCGAATGAGCGCTGCGCGACGAAGCAAAGCTTGCTACGAGCAAGCTGCCCGAAAGGGCGCCGGCAAAGGCGCAAACGGTGACCAGCGGCAACCCTTGCACGGTGCGCGAGCTATCGAGCGCGAGCGCGAACAGCGCGCCCACGGTGGCGCCCGCGGTCGTGCCCACGGTGTCGGAAGTGGCCAGCGGGTTTTGAAATAACGCCTGAAATACGGCCCCCACCAGCGCCAGCGTGGCGCCGACCAACATGCCGACCAAGACCCGCGGCACGCGCAATTGCCAAATGATGAACTGACCTTGCGCCCCGTCGAGCCGAGGACCCACGAGCACGGCCGCGAGCAAGAGCACCGCGCAGCCCACCAAGATCAGCAGCGCGCGCGCGCTCAAGACGTCCTCCGCGCCCGCGGCACGATGAAGCGCTGTTCGCTGCCCTGCACCGAGTCCAGCTCGACGCCGAATAATTGCCCCATGTGTTCGGGCAGGGCGGGCGCGTCGAAGGGCGCGTCGAACATCACTCTTCCAGCCCGCAGTCCGACTACCCGCACGCGCGCGGCATCGCCCACTTGGTGCAGCAAGTTCACGTCGTGATTGATACACAACACGCTGCGCCCTTCACGCCAGAGCTCGCCGAGCAAGCGATACACGTCCAATTGCTGCCCCGGATCGAGGTGGTTCGCTGGTTCGTCGAACAGCAAGATTTCAGCCTCTTGCGCGAGCAAACAGGCGAACGCGACGCGCTGCCGTTCGCCCCCGGACAGCTCGGTGATGGGCCGACTCGCGTATTGGCTGGCACCCACGCGCGCAAGCGCGCGCTCCGCCGCGCGCTGTGAGCAAGCGTGACTCTCGCGGAAGCGATAGCGCGCAGCCGCGACCGACTCGAGGCTCGTCAGCGGCTCCTCGGCGCGGATGTGTTGCGGCAACCAGGCGATCAGCTCGGCTCGTCTTCGCGCGTCGAGCGACGTGACCGGCGTGTTCGCGAGGCGCACGCGGCCGGAGCTCGGCGCACGCAGCGCGAGCGCGGCCTTGAGCAACGTGGTTTTGCCGGCACCGTTCGGTCCAATCAGCGCCACGAAGTCGCCGCGCGCGACGCGCAGCGTGACTCGGTCGAGCAACGTGCGACCCTTGACCTCCACGCTCAGTTCGTCGAATTCGAGCTCGCTCATGGCGGACGAACCGCGGATTGTCGGCCGGAAAAGAGCCTGGCAAGCTCACGCTTCAGCGCTTCGGCGAGCTCGAGGATGCGCGGGCCATTGCTGAACGCGGCGTCCGACTTCAGCACCGAAATGCGGTCGTTCTTCCGCGCGCTGAGCGGTTCGAGCGCCTGGTACTCGCGCAAAACTTGGGCGCCGTTCGCTGCGTTCGCGCCATGCGCAATCAGCACGATGATGGCCTCCGGGTCCAGGCGCAGCAGCTCTTCGATCGAGAGCCGCGGTACGCCAGCGACGTCGGTCGCGACCGCGTTGCGCGCGCCCGCCGCGCGCAGCACCGCACCGTGAATCGAATTTTGCTTGATGAAATACAGCTCGCTCAGCTTGCCCGAGGTTTCTCCCAATACGACCAACACGCGCGGTCCGTTGGGCGCCTCGGCCACGGCCAGGCCGTCCCACAGCTTGCGCGAGAGCTCACCTGCGGGCTCGGCATGCGAGGTCAACGCGCCGAGCAAGCGCGTGCTGGCCACGATGTCCTCGAGCGACAACCAGGGCAAGAATTTGGTCACGCCCAGCGCGCTCAACTCTCGCCGAGGCGCGCTGTTTGCGCCTTCGGTCAAAATCAACGTCGGCTTCAGCCGGACGATGGCTTCATACCCAGGGGTGAGAGCCGTGCCGGTGCGCGGCAGCTTCTTCGCTTCTTCGGGGAAGTCGCAATAGTCACTCACGCCCACCAAATCCGGACCCGCACCGATCGCGAACAGGGTTTCGGTGATCGCGGGAGAGAGCGAAACCAAGCGTTGCTTGCCCGTGCGCACACCCGCTTGCTGATTCGGATGATCGCACCCGAACGCGAGCCAAGCACCACCGGACAGCGCAAATTCGAGCAGCGCGCGGCGCTTCACCGCGTTCGCTCGGCGCGTCGCTTGGCAGCGCTGGCCTCGGCCGCTTCGACCGCGCTGGCATTGCGCTCGTGCAACAGGCATAGGCCGTCGAGCGTGAGGTTCACGTCCACCTCTTGAATGCGCGTGGTGTGCTTCGCGATCAACGTGGACAGGCCGCCGGTGGCCATGATGTGGCACGAGTAGCCGAGCTCGGTTTCGAGCCGCGCGACCATGCCGTCGATCAGCGAGGCGTAGCCGAAAACCACGCCGGATTGCAGCGCGTGCGTCGTGTTGCGGCCGAGCACGTGTGGCGGCGCGGCGAGCTCCACCCGTGAAAGCTTCGCGGCGCGCGCCAAGAGGCCGTCCAAGCTCACCTGCACGCCGGGCACGATCACGCCGCCCAGGTACTCGCCCTTCGGCGAAATACAATCGAACGTCGTGGCCGTGCCGAAGTCGACCACGATCACCGCGCCCTTGACGCGCTCGAACGCCGCCACCGCGTTGACGATGCGATCCGCGCCCACGTCCCGCGGATTCTCGTACAACACCGGCACACCGGTCTTGAGACCCGGACCCACCACCAGTGGCTCGCGCGCGAACGCATGGCGAATCGCTTCGCTCATCACGTCCGTCAGCGGAGGCACGACACTGGCCACGATCGCGCCGTCGATGGCGTCATTCGGGACTTTGCGCAGCGCGAGCAGCTGCTGCAGCATCACTCCGTATTCGTCCTCCGTCCGAGTGCGCACGGTGGAGACGCGGAAGGTTTGCTCCAGCGTGCGTCCGCGGTACAGCCCGAACACGATGTTCGTGTTTCCGATGTCGACGGCGAGCAGCATGACTCGGGCTTGTAGCACTTCTGGTTTTAGCGGGGGAGAGCGAGCAAATGGGGCTGCCCCGCGCGTGAAACGTCGTGAAACGACGGGCGTCCTCGCGCTCCCGCGCTGCGGGCGCCCGGCTGCCCAAGCGCTGGCCTGCGGCCAGCGCGGTGCGCCTACTGCGCTCCGCGCTGGTTGCCTTCGGACGACGGCTCGATCGGCAGACGTTGCGCGGGATCGTAAAAATAGCGCTCGCTCACGATCTGGTCGCCGCGCCACACTTGATAAGCGATCTCGTCCATGCGCAGACGGGCGCCAGTGACCGTGGTCATTTCGAACACGTAGTTGATCGCCACGCGATCGCCGTCGACCAAGTACGACACGGCTTCGATCGAGTCGAAGCGCATGCGCTTCAACGCGGCTTCCTCATTGGCGATCTGCGCGGCGCGCCCGACACGCGGCGGCAAGTTGTTCTCCTGCGCCGTCATGTCTTCGGCATAGAACTTGGGCAACGCCTCCAAGAACTCTCCGCGTTCGATCGTGGCAATGAAGTCTTCGACAACGGCTCGACTGGGCATGGTGAAGTGTCCTTTCGCGGGCTGCTCAGCGCGCTCATGGAGCCAATGTGATGACGTTGCCAGTGGCGACCATCGGCGTCCGTGTCTTACACACGCGAGCGCACGCTCGAATGTGCCACCGTGTGCCAGCGCAACTGAAAGGGCGACATGAAAGTCGTACTTCAGCCGGCAACGCCTTCAACCTCGGTTAGCCCCCGGCCCCGCCGTTGCTCGTGCCGCCCGTGCTGCCTATGCCGCCCGAGCCGCCGCCGCCCTGAGGAAGCGCGCTGCCGTCGCTGAAGCCGGCGCCGTCCTGATGTCCGTCGCTGAAGCCCGAGCCATCCCAATGTCCGTCGCCAAAATGGCTGCCGTCCTGATGTCCGTCGCTGAATCCGGAGCCATCCCAATGTCCGTCGCCGAAATGGCTGCCGTCCTGATGCCCATCGCTGAAGCCGCCGCCATCCCAATGTCCGTCGCTGAAATGGCTGCCGTCCTGGGAAGTAGGTTGACCGTCCTGGAAAGACGCTCCGTCTTCAACGGGCGTTCCGTCCTTGAAAGGTGCGCCATCGTCGGTCGGCGCGTGACCATCGGTGGTCAAAGCGCCGTCTCTCGCGATGTAGTTGCCGTCCTGGTGCCCGCTGCCGTCGACCGACACCCCCGCACCGCCCGCCTTTGCCTGATCTTGTTCTCCGCTGCTACCGCCGCACGCTAGCGGCAGGCTCAGGCCGGCGAGCACCGCCAAGACACCCAAATGAATCCAATGCTCACCTGATTGACGTTTGACCTGCATTCTCATCCCCCATTGGTGGGTTTCAATTCAGACCTAGAGCAAGAAGCGGGCCGACGAAATGCACAGAGCAGAAGCAGAGCAAAGCCCACATACAGCCCCGCCAAGGCGGCGAATTGGACGTCGGTCCACTTGATCTGCAAAGCGATGAGCTGGCTGGCCGCGGCGAGCCCGATGAACGGCAACGCCAGCACCCGCCGAGCCAACACGAGCGGAGCTGCGACGATCCAAATCGAATAGTAATACGAGGAAGGGTCGGTGAACGCGAGGATCAGGACCAGCGAGAGCCCAAGCGCGATCCACAAATGATGCAGGCGGCGCACGATCAGCGCAAAAGCCCCGGCCAGCGCGGCCGCACACACCCAGTAGGCGACGCGAAAGCGCGCAAAATGTGCCCGCCGAGCGTTCGCCCAACGCTCGGTCGGATCGAGCGCGCCCGGGTCTTCATTGCCCTGCTGCAACGCTTCCGGGCCGATGGAAAACAGTGTGCGCAAGCTCATGTGATTCGAAACCGGAGTGCCGGCGTGCATCGCGATGTGCGACGCGAACTCTGCGTGGTAACGCGGACCGAAGCTTGCGAGGGTGAGCCCGAGTGAGGCGGTCGTCGCGATCAGCGCCCCCAACAGGAACGAGCGATGAGCGGGCAGCACGCGTCGTTTGAGCCAAACCTGCCAAACGATGACGGCCGCGGGACCGCCGAAGAGCAAGACCGGAAACACTCGCAAGAGCGCTGCCCAGGCTAGCGCGGCACCTGCCCAACCGTAGTAACGTTTGCGCAGTAGCGCCGCGCTGAGCACGCACAAAAACAGCCAATCTTGCCGCAAAAACGCGCCGCCGGTCCAAAAATAGCCGGAGGGCGACTGGGTGCTCCAAAAGACCGTTGCCAAGAACGACACTCGGCTTCCGAACGCCCAGCCCAAAACGGCCAAAGTAGCGACCATCAATACCGGATCGATGAGCGAGAGCACGCGCATGAAGCGCTCACTCGCAGGCGCCAGCGTAGCGAGCGCTCGTCCGGTGAGTGTCCATGCGGGCGCGGGGTTATAGCCATGGTCGACCTGCATGCGATTCCAAGTTCGAGCGCCCGCTTGTGCGCGAAAGAAAGCGACGTCGGCTGCAAACTCACGAAAGCGCTCCGGAGTGAAATGCGAGCGACACTCCTCGGCGGCATCCAGCGCCACCCGAGCCGAAACGATCTGGTCGTTGCGCAAGTCGCGCATTCGACGGCGTTCGACCTGCGCTCGGTTGCCGGTCTCGGCGTCGGCGAGCGCGCTGCACGAGTACAGTCGATCATAGCCGAGCTCGCGCGCGTACTTCGAGCCGAGGAAATAGTGAAACATCTCCCAGCGATGATAAAAACCGCCGATTGGTAGTTCGAAGAAGTGAAAGTACGTCGTCACCGACGCCACCATCATCAGCCCCGCCAGCAGTCGTCGCGCGCGCCCAAACGTGAAGCCCCGCGCTTCCAAATACAGGCCCACGCACGTCAATGCTCCGAGCCCCGCGGAGACCCGCCCAATCAGTTGTTCCGAAACGAGCACGTTCTTCCTCCCGAGCAGAAGCAATTCGTATGCCGCGGTGTCACTCGAAGGGGCCCGTCGAAGTGAGGGTTCGCGCCTGGCTCAGTCGATTCATGATCGCTTGTCGGCCGTAAGAACGATCACCCGAGCCCTCGCGGGCCTCTAGGGCACCGAGACGACGCGAGCGCGCAGAATGCGATCTCCAGGTGCGACTCGTTCCCAGCCCGGCCCAGCCTCACCGAGCCACGCGTACTCGCCGTCCAAGTGCGGGTAGCGACCCAGGGTCACGAAGAGCTGGCTCGAGCCGGTATCGCGCCCCGAAAGCGCAACCCCCACCGCGCCGCGGTCGAACGGAATCGGCGAGGTTTCGCAGCGCAGCGGCGGCTGATCGTCGCCGCCGTAACCGTCGCCGCCCGGATCGCCGAATTGCGCAACGAAGCCCGGCACCACTCGGTGCACCAGGATCCCGTCGTAGAACCCGTGTTCTGCCAACGCGCGCACGCGCGCGACCGCCATCGGCGCAAAGCGCGGGTCGAGCTGGAGGGTCAGGGTTCCCGCGTCGGTTTCCAACGTGAGTAGGCTCCGCCGTTCGTCGCTGGGTAGCGGCGCCGTGCTGGCGCTGGGCTTGAACTCGTCGCAGCGCCGCGCTTGCTCACCGAGCAGCCGCAAAGTCTTCTGCGCGTGCTCTCGTAGCGTGGGGTTATCGCTGCTGCAGGCGAGGTTCGCGCTGTCTTTCAAACTCAAGATTTGCAAGGCTCCAATGGCGTCCAGCAACGCGCTTTGCACTTCGACGCTGTTTCGCGCGCTGGCAGCGGTGTACGCCTCTTTGAGCGCCTGGATCACGCTCGGATCGGGGCGCGGCGCCGCGTGTGCGTCGCCGTCTTCGTCGAGCGTGCGCGCGGCGCGTTCGGGATAGCTCGCGAGCAGGTGCGCCGCGCTGGCCACGACGCCGAGCGCTTTTGCGCGTAGCGCTTCGGCCAAAATCGCGTACGCCTCGCGCAGCTCGGGGTGCTCCGCCAAACGCTCGATGGCGGCTTGTCGCACGAGCTGGTCCTCGCCCTGGGCTTTGGCCAAGAAAGTCTTTTTTCGCGCTCCTCGCAGCTTTTCACGCACCAGCACCCGCAGCGCGAACAGCTCCCGAGTTTGGCTGACTTGCACGGGATCACAGGCCAGCAAGCGCGCGCTCTGGTAGTTGCCGCCCGCGAGCAGCGCAGCCGCGCTGCAACGCAAGTGCACCTTGCGGCGCTGGAGCGTGCCGGAATCACCCTCCGCGACGGTGAGTTGCGTGAGCGCTTGCAGTTTGGCAGGCGCGCCCAAGATCGGCGCCGATAGCGCGTCGATCAACGCCGAGAGTGGGCCATAGTTTTCGCTTTGCAACGTGGCATCGTCGGGCACGGCAGTGAACGCGACGTCGAACGCGGTCCAAAGGGGCTTCTGCCCAGCCGCGCCTTGGGTCGCGAGCTCGCGCACGGCCTCGGCACGCAGCCCGGGTTCGAGATCGCGTTGCGCTGCGAACGCGCCGAGCGCTTCGCGACCCGGGTCACCGGTGCGACCGAGCGCGCGCAGCGCGAACTCGCGCCCCGGCGTGTGCGCGGTGATCGAGCGCAGCGCGAGCGCATGCGTGCGTTCCGCGCTGGATGCGTTGAGCCCGGGCAAGCGAGTCAGCGGAAATAGCGCGTTTTGCAGGGGCTCTTGCGTGCGATCTGCGGCGTCGAGGAGCGCGACCAACGTCGCATCATCGAGCTTGCCTTGACGTGAAGCGAGCCGCCCGAGCGCGAGCGCGGCGGCTTCCGCGCGCGGCCTCGGTCCACGCAGCCAAGAACGCAGCGTGGCTTCGGCCTCGCTGCTCGCACAGCGGCCCAGCGCATCGGCGAGGGCCTCGTTGGAGTTCGTCGGCAATGACGAGCTTGCGCTCACGCTGGGCAGCGACGCAGCACGCGCGACCAGCGCGCGCACGGTCTTCAGCTCGCGCCCGCGACAAGCGTAGCCCAACCCGTACGCGGCCCAGCTGTTCACTTCCGGATCTTCGTCGGCGAGCGCGAGCAGCAATGAATCAGCGGCCCGCGTGTCGGCGATGCGTGCGAGCGCCCGCGCCGCAGCGCGCCGCACTTGGACGTCGCGGCTCGCGAGCACTTCGGCGCCGATCGCGGCTGAATCACGGCGCTGTTCGGCCTGCAGCAGCCGCTCTCGATTGGAACTGGGCGTGCCTGTGGCCCCGGCCGCGCTGCTCGAGGAGGGCGCGGCGCGCGAGTTCGACGCACCAGGAGGGTCGTGGCAAGCCGTGAGCAACACGAGCCCGCCGAGCAGCGTGTACCTGCGCATCAAACCCTCGAGAAACCTCGCGTAGCGAGCGCGTCGAGCGCCAGACATACCCGCTCGCGCGTCCTGCGCACGAACTCCGCTCCAACCGCGATGGCTGGTGACGGTGCGGGCAACGGTTCCGGTTGAAAGCCAGCGCCCGCGAAACAGCGCATCGCGCGCGGCATGTGCCAATCGCACGTAACGAGCCAAACGCGCGAGACGCCGCGCGGGAGCAAGAGTTTTGCCGCGAAATGAGCGTTCTCGCGCGTGGAATGCGAGAGCGACTCGCGCTCCAAGGCGCGCTCGGGAACGCCCTGCTCGCGCAAGAATGCGCACAGCGCGTCGCTCTCGCGCACACCTTCCCAAGCCTTGCCGCCGCAAGCGAGAATGTGACCAGTCATGCCCGCATGCAGCGCTTGCGCGGCGCGCAGCGCACGCCGCCGCGCCGGTGGCGAGAGAGCAGCCGGTCCAACGACGCGACAGCCCAGCAAGACCAGCGACAGTGGCTCCACGATTTCGCACCATAGCTCGATCCGGGGGGCCGATGCTCAGGAAGTGCGCGGCTGGGCAGCGTACCGTCAGCGTCGCATCTCGAACGCCGCTGAACCCGAGCGGCGCGCGCTCCGAGCTGCGCTGCGGAGCGCACCCGTCCGGTAGCGCGAAGCGCGTCGATCGCGCGCAACCAGCAAGAAATCCGTGTCCCCGGCGCGCCGCGACTTGCGCGGGCCGAGGCGCTCCCGCATGCTCTCGTTCACCTTGGCGAACCGCGCCGGCCATGCGTTTTTTCGACTCGCGCCGCTCGCCGCGCTTGCGACTCTCGCCGCTTGCTTCGGTAGCGCGGCCTGTCGCAACGCATCGCGACCCGAAGACGCAGCTCACCCGGGGCAAGTCGCAGCGGTTGCGCCGCTCGTATCGAGCGCGTCGCCCGTCTCCGCAGAAGAGAAGCTCGCCGACGAGCGGCCACTGAAGGTCCCGAACGGCGAGCCGCCGCGGCTCAGTTGCGCGCAAGCTCGTTCGATCGTCGCGGAGGTGCGTCGGCGGTTGCCCGCGACGCCCGCCAATGTCGCACCGCAGCTGTTCGCCGATTTATGGACGGACTGGTTCGATCCGCACGGACTTTGGTCGGCCGCGCCGGATGCGCCGCTGTCAGCGGCCGTGCACACGCGTGCCGAAGCGCTCTTGGCCGAACTCGAGGCGACGAATCTGCCCGCGCCCTGCTCGGTGGCCTTGCTGCTCGCTCGCGATTCCAAACAGTGGGTGGACGGTTTGCGTGCCGTCTTCGAGCAAGCGCGGGTGGAAGCGCCGCGGGCGCACTTTCAGCGCGCGCTCTCCGGTATCAACGAGCCCGCGTTCGAGGACGAGTCCGTGTTGCATCCAGCTCGGCAATTGGCGGCCGATCTCGGCTTGCGCATTGGCCAGTTCACGCTGGCCGCGCCGGAGCTCGCGGACGGGCCGGCGAGCAGCGCGCTGTCCCGTTTCTTTCCGGATCTGAGCCCTGAAGCCTGGTCCGAGGTCGTGCTTGCGGCCGCCGTGCGCGCCTATGTGCCGGCCATCGATCCGCACGGCGAATGGGCACCGTTGGAAGAAGAGTGGGCGCTGTTTGCTGGCGACCCCTTGGACGGCGAGCAGCCGAGTTTGTGGGGCAACATGCTGCGCACGCCGCTCGGTGTGCGCATCGTAGAGGGCCCACGCGCGCCGCTCGAAATCGATGATCTGGTGCTCGCGGTCGATGGCACCGAGACGGCAGGGTTGAGCGTGGAGCAAGTGGAACAGCTCGCGCGCGCAGAGCCGCCGCAAGGGCACACGGCGCGCACGGTGCGCGTGCTGCGCGGTCCGAGCGCGAGCGTGGTCGACCTCGCGGTCGCGTTCCCCCAGGGCGAAGAAGAGCTCGAAAATGCATTACCCGCGACCGGCGTTCGCTACGGTGATGGCTGGGTCGACGTGATCACCATCAGCGAGGTGGGCGATCGCTTGGGTGAAGATTTGGCGGATCGTCTCGTCCTCGCGCAGAAAGAGGACGAGCCGCCGCTCGGCGTCGTGCTCGACCTCCGCGGCAACGGCGGCGGTTCGACCGACGGCGCGGCCGCGGCGATCGGTTTGTTCTTGCCCGGGGTGCCCAGCTTCCCGCTGATTCATCGCGGCGTGGTGAGCGAGATCTTGCGCGCTGGCACGCCGGAAGCAGAGGCGGTTTGGAAAGGCCCGGTTGCGGTTTTGGTCGACGGTTACACCGCGAGCGCGGCCGAGATGATCGCCGGCGCGCTCGATAGCTACGGCCGCGGTCCGCTGCTCGGCGCCCACACTTTCGGCAAAGGCTGCGTCCAGGAGTACTTCGACGACCATTCCGGTGCCGGCGTATTGCGGCTCACCACCCTGCTGGTCGCGCTGCCGGACGGGAGCGCCCTGCAACAAGTCGGCCTGGAGCCCGAGTGGTCGCTTGGCTTGCCGGAGGTCGACGAGCACGAGGCCGATCTGGGAGGCTCGCCCAAAGGGGCTTCCGGGCCGGACATCCGAAATCGGGCCGCGATGGGCGGCGTTGCCTGGCCTTCGGCACACGGAAGGGTCGGTCCGTGCGAAGATCCGGTAGTTTGTCGGGCCTTGGCCCGGCTCGGAACCGGGGTCCCGGTCCGGCGCGGACGAGCAGGAATTCCGGCTCCTTCGCATACGCGCCGCACGCCTCGCCCGCAGCCTGTGCTAGGAGACACGGAACATTCGGCCCATGGTTTTACGCAGTCCCGCGAAGGGCGGGGCACGAGCCCCAGATGAGCCGGTAGATCCGGAAGCCAGCCACGCGTCTCGTGGTTTGGAAGCGAGCGACGCGAGCAACGACGAGGAGCCCGAGTCCGAGCCGCCGGTGCGCCGCTTTGGTCGCGACGGCGCGCCCGAACCCGAACAATACGTGGTCGAGTTCGAAGAGGGGCGCATCGATCCGGACGCTGCCAAGGTCGTGAAGCGGCTCACGCGCGCGGGTTACGAGGCGTACCTCGTCGGCGGTGCGGTGCGCGACTTGCTGATCGGCCGTTCACCGAAAGACTTCGACGTCGCCACCAGCGCGCGGCCAGACGACGTGCGGCGACTATTCCGCAATTCGCGCATCATCGGCCGGCGCTTCCGGCTGGTCCACGTGCTGTTCGGCGGCGGCAAAGTGATCGAGACCGCGACCTTTCGGCGTCCGCCAGAGCAGGACAGCCAGCGCGAGAACGAAGATCTGCTGATTCGCAACGACAACGTGTTCGGTGAGGCCCACCAAGACGCGTATCGCCGCGACTTCACCATCAACGGCCTATTTTACGACCTGGATCACAACCTGGTGCTCGACTGGGTGGGCGGCATGGCCGACATCGAGCGCCGCGCCGTGCACACCATCGGCACGCCCGTAGTCCGTTTTCAGGAAGATCCCGTGCGAATCTTGCGCGCGATCAAGTTCGCAGCGCAGCTAGATCTCGGTGTAACCCCTGAGGTTTACGACGCGATGGTGCTCTGCCGCGGCGCATTGCGCAAGGCCGCGCGCCCGCGCTTGTTCGAAGAGGTGCTGAGGCTCCTGCGCAGCGGCGCTTCACGGCGCGCGTTTTGGTTGGCGTGGGAAACCGGCGTGCTGGACGTCCTGTTGCCCGAGCTCTCGACGTACCTCGCGGATTTGCCGGAAGACGACAATAGCGTCTGGCGCATCCTGCAAGAGGTCGATCGCACGACGCAGGAACGAAAATCGCCGCTCGACGACACCGTGCTCTGGGCCATGCTCCTGCTCGAGCCGATGCGCGAAGCGTGCGCCGGCGAAAAAGATCGCGTCGAGGCCGCGTACGCGTTCCTCGAACCAATCGTCGATCGCTTGAACGTGCCGCGTAGAATCGCGGACGCGGTACGCCGGATCGTTGCTTTGATGCCGCGCGTGGAAGCCGGCCGAAGCGGCCGCTTCGCGCGCACCACGCTCTACCCCGCCCTGCGCGACGTCGTCGAACTGCGCGCCGCCGCCCTCGGCGAGCGCGAACCCATCGAAGGCAACGAACTGAGCGCCGCCGGCACCAGCGCCGCCGCGGAAAAACCTGCCCGCAAACGCCGCCGCCGCCGCAAACCGCGCGTCGAAGAGAGCTGACGCGCTCCCCTCGTCCAATCGAGGGCATCGTTCGGGTTGGGTTGATGGTCAATCAACACGTCGAAGCGCACCCAGCCTTCGGCGTCGCGGACGAGAAGAGAGAAACTCGGCGAAGGGCTACTGCTCGGCGAAGGGGCTACTGCTCGGCGAAGGGGCTACTGCTCGGCGAAGGGCTACTGCTCGGCGAAGGGGCTACTGCCTCCATCGAAAACATA
>Ga0164307_10000490_pt1 | contig 17292 bp, 12 predicted proteins | sample Whisoiple_243_MG_FD_110214 | JGI IMG/M metagenome (GOLD analysis project Ga0164307, IMG submission 110214) | Soil microbial communities amended with fresh organic matter from upstate New York, USA - Whitman soil sample_243_MG | ecosystem: Environmental > Terrestrial > Soil > Unclassified >...
GCATCGAACCGCTCCATAATGATCGAGGTGCCGCCGAGCGCACCGCTCATGATGTTGAAGCGCAATGGCGCGGCGTGATAGAGCGGGGCAGGGGAGAGATAGACGCTCTCCGCGCTCATCCCGCACATGTTGGCGCAAAGCAGGACAAGCAGCGGATTCATCGTGGCGAGCGGCTCGTGCTTGAACTGCGGCTTGACGCCCTTCGGCCGGCCGGTCGTGCCGGAGGAATACAGCATGTCGTAGCCGGAGATTTCGTCTTTGATGGGCGTCGCCGGCTGGCGCGCGACCGCGTCATCCCAAGACGGCAGGGCGAGCCTGCTCTCGCCGCTCACAAAGATCTTGACGTCCGCCCCACAAGCTTCGGCCAGCGCGGCGATGTCGTGGCCGGCTTTCGCCGAGAGGACGAAAACCTTGGCGCCGCAATCGCGCACGATATAGGCGATTTCCGCATCGGTCAGATACGTGCTGATCGCGGTGTAGAAGAGCCCGCAACGCTGCGCCGCCCAGCAGATTTCGAGAAAGCGCAGCGAATTCTCGACGAGCAGCGCCACGTGGTCCTGCGCCTTTAAGCCGAGCGAGCGGAAAAGCTGCGCCCCGCTGTTCGAGGCCTCATCGAGCTCGCGATAGGTCATCGCCGCGCCGGACCCCGCCATTTGATAGGCGACCTTGTCCGGCGTGATTTGCGCGCGAAAGGTCGGATGCATCATGGCGCGGCATCCGCAAACCGCGACAGCGGCGCCTTTAGCCGATCCGCCATGCTCCTCCCCGGGGGTCGCGCTTCCACTCTCTTGCCTCCGCAGCGATCCTGTCAGAAATAGCGAAGGGGAGAAAGCGGGCGAGCGGGCGGGCCTCCGCCGGCCTCCCGCGCGAGAGGAGGCGAGATGGTCAGCCTTGCCGAAGGCAAGCTCTTGTGGACGCCGAGCGAGGATTTCGCCCGCGCCTCGCACATCGCGCGCTACATGGACTGGCTTGCCAACGAGCGGGGCCTCGCCTTTGCCGATTATGACGCCTTGTGGCGCTGGTCGGTCGACGATCTTGCAGCCTTCTGGGACTCGATCTGCTCCTATTTCGATATCCGCTTCCATTCGCGTTACCAGCGCGTTCTCGCCTCGCGCGACATGCCGGGCGCACGCTGGTTTGCCGGTGCGAGCCTGAACTATGCCGAGTACGTCTTCCGCAACGAGACGGCGGAGAAGCCGGCAATCCTGTTTGCCAGCGAAACGCGCGCGCTGCAGGAGATAAGCTGGCGGGAGCTGAAGCGACAGGTCGCCTGCCTTGCGCAAGCGCTGCGCGGCATGGGCGTAAAGCCCGGCGACAAGGTTGCTGCCTACATGCCGAATGTCCCGGAGACGATCGTCGCGTTTTTGGCGACGATCGGCATCGGCGCGGTCTGGTCGTTATGCGCGCCCGATGTCGGCAAGGTCGCGGCGGAGGACCGCTTCAAGCAGATCGAGCCGAAAGTGCTGATCGCCGTCGACGGCTATCGCTACGGCGGCAAGGATTACGAGCGCACCGAAATCGTCCGCGATCTTGCCGCCAGCATTCCTGGCCTTGAGAATCTGATCGTCATGCCGGCGCTGCACGAGTCGATGCGAGCCGACGCCAAAGTGCCGGCGCATGATTTCCGCGCGCTGACCGCGGGCGAGGCCAAGCTCGATATCTTGGCCGTGCCCTTCGATCATCCCCTATGGATCGTCTATTCCTCCGGCACGACCGGCCTGCCGAAGCCGATCGTGCACGGTCATGGCGGAATCGTGCTCGAAGGCATGAAGCTGACGACGCTGCACAACAATATCGGCGCCGACGATATCTTCCATTGGTATACGAGTTCCGGCTGGATCATGTGGAACTCGCAGGTCGGCGGGCTGCTCGCCGGCGCGACGATCGCCATCTATGACGGCAGTCCGGCCGTGCCCGATCTCGGCCGCATCTGGCGCTTTGTCGACGAGGCGCGCGTCACCTTCTTCGGCTGCGGCGCGGCGTTCTTTGCAAATTGCATGAAGGCGGGGATCGAGCCCGCAAAGATCGCCGACTTGTCGCGTCTGCGCGGCCTCGGCTCGACCGGCTCGCCGCTGGCCGCGGAAGCCTATGAATGGATTTACGACAAGGTCCGCCCCGACATCTGGTTGACGCCGATTTCCGGCGGCACCGATTTCGCCGGCGCTTTCGTCGCGGGCTGCGCCCTCTTGCCGGTCTATTCCGGCGAGATGCAATGCCGCTGTCTCGGTGCCAAGGTCGAAGCCTATGACGAGGCCGGCAAACCGTTGATCGAAGAGGTCGGCGAGCTCGTCTGCAGCGCGCCGATGCCGTCGATGCCGATCGGGCTTTTGAACGATCCCGACGGCAAGCGCTATCGCGACAGCTATTTCGATGTCTATCCCGGTGTCTGGCGTCACGGTGACTGGATCAAGATCACCGCGCGCGGCGGCGCCATCATCTACGGACGCTCCGACGCGACGATCAATCGCCACGGCATCCGTATGGGATCGAGCGAAATCTATCGGATCGTCGAAGACATTCCGGAAGTGCTCGACAGTCTCGTCGTCGATCTCGAATATTTGGGCCGAGAGCCGCATATGGCGCTGTTCGTCGCGCTGCGCGAAGGCGTCACGCTCGACGCTGCGCTCAGCGAGCGGATCAAGAACAACATTCGTAACAGCCTCTCGTCGCGGCACGTGCCGAATTCCGTGCATCAGATCGACGAGGTGCCGCGCACGCTGTCAGGCAAGAAAATGGAAGTGCCGATCAAGAAGCTGTTGCTCGGTCATTCGCTCGACAAAGTGGCGAACATCGATGCCATGGCCAACCCTACAAGCCTCGATTGGTTCGCGCGATTCGCGCCCGGTTTTATTGCCGGCCGGCAGAAGATTGCGAGCTGAACCGCCGATCGTTCATCTGCCGTTCAGCGCCGAATATCGACCCGGCCCTTGGTGGACTTGTTTAGTTCGCGCTCTCGATCTTTCACCGCTCGCCGCTAAATATCATCCATGCCGACGTCGAATGTATCTTTCATCCGCTCCACGCTGGCATTGCTCGGGGCGGGGCTTCTCATCCTGATCGTTGTCGCGGGCTCGTCGGTGTGGCTCTCCGAACGCACCCGGGAGAATGCGGCCGACGTTCAGGAGGCGCAGAGCATTCGAACGCGAACGTCGCGCGTGCTGGCGCTTCTGCTCGATGCCGAAACCGGACAACGCGGGTTCCTGCTGACGCAGGACCCGCGATATCTCGAGCCCTATGAAGGGGCGCGAAGGCAGATCGGGCCCGACATAGAGCGGCTGAAGCAATTGGAGCATGCCGACCCGGAGCAGGAAAAATTATTAGACGAACTTTCCGGGACCGTGTCGGACAAGTTTGCCGAGCTGGACCGAACGATTGCGCTTGCACAAGCCGGAAATGTAGCGGCGGCCATCGACCTTGTGAAAAGCAATCGCGGTCGCGAATCCATGGACGCCGCCCGCAAAACGCTCTCCAATCTCCTCGCCCGTGCTGACATTCGGCTCCGCGCCGACACCGAGGATATGACCGGCGGCGCGCATTATCTTTCCTTCGCAACCATAGCCGGCGCATCGCTCGTGTTCGTTTTCGGGTTAGGATCGCTGTTTATTGTGGTGCGGTACACGCGCGACCTCGTGCGTGCCCGTACCTAGGTCCAGACGCTCAACGAAGCTCTGGAGGAGGGCGTGCAGGAGAGGACGACTGATCTGGCGCGCGCCAACGAGGAGATTCAGCGCTTCGCCTATATCGTCAGCCACGATTTACGTGCGCCGCTCGTCAATATCCTGGGTTTCACCAGTGAGCTCGAAACCGCGATTGCGACGGTCGACCGCTATTTCGACGAGCTTCCGGCCGAGACGACGAACGCTGCCGCGGAGGAGGCGAAGCTTACCGTCAAGGAGGACATGCCGGAGGCAATCGGCTTCATCCGCGCCTCCTCGACCAGGATGGACGGACTGATCAACGCCATCCTCAAACTTTCACGCGAGGGTCGCCGCACGCTGAAACCCGAACGCGTCGACTTCGGCGAAATCCTCGACCTGCTCGCCGCCAATATCCAGCATCAGGTCTCGGAAGCCGGGGGTGAAATCGCAATTATCAGACCGCTGCCGACGCTGATCTCGGATCGCCTCGCGCTGGAGCAGATTTTCGGCAATCTGCTCGACAACGCGGTCAAATACCGCGATCCATACCGGCCCTTGCGCATCACCATTCGCGCGGTGGAACAAGGCCGCCGCGTCGGGTTTGAGATCGGCGACAACGGCCGTGGCGTCGCCAAGGAAGATCACCAGCGCATCTTCGATCTGTTCCGGCGCTCCGGAGCGCAGGACCGGCCGGGCGAGGGCATAGGACTGGCTCATGTGAGAGCTCTGGTGCGGCGCCTCGGCGGCGACATCACGCTCGAGTCGGAGCTTGGCGTCGGGACAACCTTTCGGGTATCCCTGCCGCGGGTTCTTCGCAAGCAAGAGGAAACCGTCGATTCATGAGTTCCGAACCGCAGGCCGTCACCATCGTGATGGTCGAGGATGACGAAGGCCACGCCCGCCTCATTGAAAAGAACATCCGCCGCGCCGGCGTGAACAATGAGATCATCCCGTTCACGGATGGAACGAGCGCGCTCGAATACATGCTTGGCGCCGACGGATCGGGCGAGGCGAGCGCGCGGCGCCACCTCCTGGTTCTTTTGGACCTCAATCTGCCTGATATGACCGGCGTCGACATCCTCGCCAAGGTAAAGGCCAATCGGCACACGCGGCGCTCGCCTGTCGTCATATTGACCACCACCGATGATCAGCGCGAAATCCAGCGCTGCTACGATCTCGGCGCGAATGTCTACATAACCAAGCCGGTTAATTACGAGAGCTTCGCCAACGCCATCCGGCAGCTCGGTCTTTTCTTTTCCGTCATGCAAATTCCCGAAACGGACTAGCCGTGCCCGAACAGACACCCATTCGGGTCCTCTATGTCGACGACGATCCGGCACTTGCCCGGCTCGTCCAGCGTTCGCTGGAAAGGCGTGGATTTAGCGTGCGTCATGCGACGTCCGGCGCGGAAGGGCTCGCAACGGTAGAGGCCGGCGGTGTCGACGTGGTCGCGCTCGATCACCATCTCCCGGATCAAACCGGGCTGAGCTTGCTGCCGCGAATAAAGCAGCTGCCCGACGCACCCCCGGTGATTTATGTCACCGGATCGGACGACATCCATGTCGCGGTGAGCGCGCTGAAAGAGGGCGCGGCGGATTACGTGTTCAAGGACACGGAAGGCCAGTTCCGCGAGCTGCTCGGCAGCTCGATCGAAGCGGCGCTGCGGCAGGAGCCGCTGCGCAGGGAAAAGGAGCGCGCCGAGCAGGAGATGCGCGAGGCGCGCGATCGGGCCGAGCTGTCCTTGCGTGAGGTCAATCACCGCGTTGCGAACAGCCTGCAGCTCGTCGGCGCTCTCGTACGGTTACAAGCCTCCTCGGTGAGTGATCCCGGCGCGCGCTCGGCTCTGGAGGAGACGCAAGCCCGCATCAGTGCGATCGCCGGCGTCCACCGCCATCTCTACACCTCCGCCGACGTGCGGGTCGTGAACGTCGCGACTTATCTCGAAAGCCTCGTTGACGAGCTCGAGGCGGCGATGCGGGCGAGCGGCCGCGAACATGCAATCCATCTTTCGGCCGAACCGATCGAAGTCGCGACGGATAAGGTCGTGCCGATCGGCGTGATCGTGACGGAGCTGGTCACCAATGCCTACAAATACGCGTACCCCGAGGGCAGGCGCGGCGACATTCGCGTGAAGATCACGCGAGAGGGGGCCGAGCAGGCGATATTGGTCGTCGAGGACGACGGCGTCGGCTGGACCGGAGGAGGCTCGGCGCGGGGCTCGGGGCTCGGCACCAAAATCATCAACGCGATGGCGTCTAATCTCAAATCTTCCGTAAACGTGGATACCAGCGCCGGCGGGACACGCGTCGCTCTCGCGTTCGCGCTTTAGCCGCCGGCCTCCGCCTCGCGCGCATAATCCTCGTCCGAGACCTGCTCGAGCCAGGTCACGTGCACGCCGTCGAGATTTTCCTGCAGCGCGTAATGGCACATGGCGGTCTTCGGACCGGCGCCGTGCCAGTGCTTTTCATTTGGCGCGATCCACACCGTATCGCCGGCGCGGATTTCCTGGACCGGGCCGCCCCACAGCTGAACGCGACCGACGCCGGTCACGACGTGCAGTGTTTGGCCGAGCGGATGCGTGTGCCAGGCGGTACGTGCGCCCGGTTCGAAAGTCACGCGCGCCGCCCGAATACGTGCGGGTGCCGGCGCGTCGATAATCGGGTCCTGCCAAACTGTTCCGGTGAAAGCATCGGCAGGACCGCGGCGCGCGAAGGTCGCCGCCGCCCGTTTTATTTCCATCCGAACAATCCGCCTTGGGAAAATCCTCAGCCGCGCGATACGGAGCCGCCGCGGCCTCTGCCCTTTGTGATGCGACCTTCTTCGAGGAGCGCCGCATGCACTTTCCAATAACGCGACTCGGCCCAGCCGAGTGCTTTGCGAAGCGCGCCGTTGCCATAGCTGTTCTTGCCGAGCGCCTGCAGGAATTTCTTGCGATCCTCGTTGATGGTCGGGCGAGCCATTGTCATTCCTTTTGTGATTTCGAATGCCTCGCACAACGCCAACGCATTCGATAGCGATGCCATATGGCAATAAAGACTTAATGGGCAAACTAATCCTCGAAGTCAATGGGATAACCGACTAAACATTATAAGACTCTCCAGACGTTTTGATAAAATCCGCTTTGGTGGTTGCGCGTTTGTACTCTCGCACGCATTAATTTTACGTAGGCGACCTTTAAGTTCATCCGTTTGGATACAGGTGCTTTTTGGCTGATTTTCCTTAGTGCACGCGAGGATCACGACATAACGTCGTCGTTTCGAGGTGAGCAGTTTTAACCAGAGGCCATCCGCTCTCGTTGTCCGACCGAATAGTCCCAACGGGTATACCTAAGCTCTATCCTGCTCGCCTGCCCGCTGCGAGAGGCTGGCCGCGGTCTCTGCCGGGGTGCTCGCGGCGACCGGCCGCGGCGCTTGCGCATCTTGCCGCCTCACCACATATCCTTCCTGAGACATGTGCATCCGCGCCGTTGCCGGGCGGACGCGTTTGGGCTTGAGGACAAAGAGAAAGATGCGCGATCCCTATGAGGTTTTGGGCGTCGCCAAATCGGCGAGCGCCGGCGAGGTCAAAAAGGCGTTCCGCCGCCTCGCAAAGAAACATCATCCCGATCAGAACAAAAACGATCCCAAAGCGCAGGCGAAATTCGCCGAGGTGAACACGGCCTACGAAATCCTCGGCGACGAAAAGAAGCGCGCCGAGTTCGATCGTGGCGAAATCGACGCCGAGGGCAAGCCGCGCCATCCGGGGTTTGACGGATTTCCCGGCGGCTTCAGGCGCAGCAGCGGTGGACCCGGCCAGGCGGAACATTTCGAGTTCCATTTCGGGGGCGGCAATCCGTTCGGCCGCGGCGGACGCACCAGGACGTCGAATATCGATCCGTCGGATTTTCTTGCGGACCTGTTCGGCGGTTTCGGTGGAGGCGCAGGCGCAGGTGCCGGTACGCGGTCGCAAGGACGCGCCGGCGCGCCGCCGCGCGGCTCGGATGTCGCCACGACCGTCGAAGTGCCGCTTGTCGATGCGGTGAAGGGCGGAAAGGTCGTCGTCAACCTGCCGAGCGGCAAGCGCCTCGAAGTGGCGATCCCCGCTGGCATCGAAGACGGCCAGCAGATCCGGCTCAAAGGCCAGGGCGAGCCGAGCATCTTGGGCGGCCAGCCAGGCGATGCAATCGTCACCGTCCATATCGGCAAGCATCCGCAGCTGCGCGTCGATGGCCGCGATCTGCGCCTCGATCTGCCGGTCACGCTTTATGAGGCGGTGCTCGGCGCCAAGGTGGAAGCACCGACGCTCGACGGCAATGTCGAGCTGACGATTCCACCCCATTCCAACGGCGGCCGCACGCTGCGGCTGCGCGGCAAGGGCCTGCCGGCCGGCGGCGGCAAGCCGGCCGGCGACCTTCTCGTCAGCCTGCGCATCGTGCTGCCCGATCATGGTGGTGGTGGTGGTGGTGGTGGTGAGATCGAAAAATTGGCGCAGCGTTTACGCAGCGAGGCGCCCTACGACCCGCGGAAGAGTTGATACTAAGGGCTCGCCGCCCGGATTTGATTGATCAGATGTAGCGCGACCTGCTTCCACCACTCGTCGCCGAGCGAGCCAATAATCGCCCAGTAGGTACTCTTCTCACGACCGTAGAGGCTTGTGTTCCGGTCTCCGGGCGTCGCTCGAAGCGACTCGATCATGCTATCGTCAGGAGCACGCTCCATGAAAACGCCGATGCGCTCGCCGGTCACCGTCTCATAAAGAAGGAAACCAGCCGCGCCGAATTCACCGGGCGTGACGCGGCCGCCAACAAGCTTCAGTCCTTCCGCCGAAAAATCTGGGATAAGCGAAAGTCCCGTCCGCTCTGACAGCCAACGGCCCAGCTCCGGCTTTTGCGCCGCGCTGATTTCAACCGGCCGTGTGCGATCGTTAGCGAAGGTGCGGTACATTGCTGCCGCGCGCATTGCGACGCGCCGACCGACCGTGATCGAAGGGCTGGCGTCCAGGCGAAAAAGGCTCGGCAAGTGCTGCACGATGATGGCACCCGTTGCCACCGCGATCGAACCGGCGAGAAAGGCGATAGCAGAGGCGATAGCCACTCTTCGCTGACGTGCGGCTCGTGCTAGATCCAGCCGCCGTGTGTTGATCGGCACCGCCGCTGCACGCGCTGTCAGCGGCTGAGACAAGGATAGTGATAGCGGAATAGGTTCGCGCGCAATGCGCGTGAAAGCGCCGCGTACCATCTCGTTCTGGGTACGCCAAGTATCGATCAGGGCTGCGTCAAGCGGCTTCTGTTCGAGATGCTCGGCGACTTTGGCGCGGCGCTCCGGGCCGATTTCCTCGTCGAGAAACCCGTGGAGGTCTGCCTCTGTAACCGGGTCCGGCGCCTTACCCATCGCCGCCGGCCTATTTCACTACGCGTAAATGCCCGGCACCTCGCTGCGGGGTCGTGTGCACAGGCCGTGAGCGCGGATCGAGTCCTTGCGCGGCGGCGAGGGCCGCGCGTGCCCGCATCAATCGAGCAATCAGGGTCGCTTTCGGTGCGCCTATAATCTCCGCCGCCTCCTGATAACTGAAGCCTTCGAGCGCGACCAGCAAGAGCGCCTCCCGTTCCTCCGTGGCGAGCATTTCAAGCAGCTTCGATATCGCTTCACGCCGGGAACCCGGTCTTATTGGTGCGCCACCGCGGCCTGCGGGAGCTTCCCCTTGCCGCCGAACGGCTTGGGCACGCTGCCGCTGCCGATTGAGCTGCGTGAGAGTGGCGTACACCCGCGGCTTTAATTCATCGTCACGCCAACGCCGTTCCTCCTCAAGCGTGCGCATGAGTGTCGCCTGCACGAGTTCATCAGCTCCATTTCCAAGACCGGTCAGTGCGCGTGCGTACCGGCGTAGGCCTGGTGTCAAAGTTTCGATCGCTTCACGCGAAGTCACGTACCTGCCTGCAGAACCTTTGCGCAGAGGGCGCCAAGTCAATACTAGGCCGGGCGGGTTCGGTTGACCATCTGCCAGGCGAGTTTGGCAGCGAATTTTTGACGAACCGCACCACTACCACCGCCCACCGCACCACCGCCACGCCACCGCACCACCTCCGCCGCAACCCGCGCGCGCGCTGCCGCCCAAGGGATGCCGAGCTTGCGCTTCGCAGGGGCACGCTCTAAAGCCGGACATCGCCGCTTTACGGCCAAGCTATCCAGGCGCGGGAATAAAAATGACCACGTCCAAGCCGACCACCGGCATCCTCGCCGGTAAGCGCGGGCTCATCATGGGCGTGGCCAATACGCGGTCGATCGCGTGGGGCATCGCCAAAGCCGCGCGCGAGGCGGGGGCGGAGCTGGCGCTGACCTTCCAGGGCGAGTCGCTCGAGAAGCGCGTGCGCCCGCTGGCGCAGGAGCTCGATGCGCATGTTCTCGGCCATTGCGATGTCACCGAGCCGCCGACCCTCGATGCAGCCTTTGCGGGAATCGACAAACTTTGGAGTGGCTTGGACTTTGTCGTCCACTGCATCGCCTTTTCCGACAAGGACGAACTGACCGGCCGCTATGTCGATACCTCGCCGGAAAATTTCACGCAGTCGCTGTTCATCTCCTGCTATTCCTTCACCGCCGTCGCCCAGCGCGCTGAGAAGCTGATGCGAAACGGCGGCGCGATGCTGACCCTCACCTATTACGGCGCCGAGAAATGGATGCCGCATTACAATGTGATGGGCGTTGCCAAGGCCGCCCTCGAAGCCTCGGTACGCTATCTTGCCGCCGATCTCGGCGAGAAACACATCCGCGTCAACGCGATTTCCGCCGGGCCGATCAGGACGCTTGCCGCGGCAGGCATCGGCGATTTCCGTTACATCCTGAAATGGAACGAGTACAACGCGCCACTGCGGCGCACCGTCACGATCGACGAAGTCGGGGAGAGCGCGGTCTATCTGCTCTCGCCGATGGCCCGCGGCGTAACCGGGGAGATTCTGCACGTCGATGCCGGCTACCACGTCGTCGGCATGAAGCATCCGGGCGCTCCGGACATTGCTGCAGTGCGAGAGTGACGCCGCCGCCGTTCGGGAACCGTTCACCTCTAAACGAGTATGTCCCTTCGAGAACTTATGTTAATCCGAGCCAACCGGCTGCGGCACCGGTTGCGCTTCATGCGGACGGATGGAACTTGGACACGGCCTCGCCAGGAAATTTCTTCCGCCAAAACGGTTTCGGAGGGGGTCGCGCGCTCTCGCGCAGCGACTAAGATCGGCGGACCAATCTTCGCATGACTGAGACCGCACTAGACCTCAAAGGCGAAGCGCCTCGCCCGCGGATCGGTGCGGCCGGTTCGCCGCAACTCGTCGCGGCGAAAGCCATATTGCGCGGACGCGGTGTCCCAGGTCTGGACCGGGATGAAATCCTCGCCGAAATTTTCGCCGCGGCGGTTGCCGCTCACCCCGACAAAAAGGCGATGGTGGGGCCGGGGCGGCATCTCACTTATTCCGCGCTCGACCGGGAGGCGGCTTCTATTGCCCGTGGCCTTCTTGCGCGTGGAATTCGGCCCGGCGACGTCGTCGGCCTGTGGATGGCGCGCGGCGTCGATCTCCTCGTCGCGCAAATTGCGATCGCCAAGACCGGCGCTGCATGGCTGCCATTCGATGCCGACGCACCGGTCGAGCGCATCGCCGTCTGCTTGCAGGATGCCGAGGCCAAAGCGCTGCTCACCTCGCAAGCCTTTGCGCAGAAGATGCACGGTGCATCGCCTTGCGATATGCTTGTCGCCGCGGAGATCGTCGATTCCACTGACAGCCGTCCCGTCGACGCGCGCACGCTCGGCGTCACACCCGATCATCCCGCTTATCTGATCTATACGTCAGGCTCGACCGGCACGCCTAAAGGCATTGTCATCACCGGGCGCAACATCTGCCATTTCCTGCGCGCGGCGCAGGAAACTTACCAGCTGCATTCGACCGATATCGTGTTCCAGGGTGCCTCCGTCGCCTTCGATCTTTCGATGGAGGAAATCTGGCTGCCTTATCTCGTCGGAGCGACACTGTTTGTTGCCACTCCGGAGATGATCGGGGAAGCCGAAAAATTGCCAGACGTCATGGAGGCAAACAGCATCACGGTTCTTGACACCGTGCCGACGCTGCTCGCGATGATGCCGCGTGACATCCCCTCGCTACGGGTGATCATTCTCGGAGGCGAGGCGTGTCCCCCGATCGTCGCGAGTCGTTGGTGCCGTCCCGGACGCAGTATCTTCAATTCCTACGGTCCGACGGAAGCAACCGTTGTCGCGACCGTCGCGGAGGTGCAGCCGCACGAGCCGGTGACCATCGGCAAGCCGATCCCAAACTACACCTGCTACATCGTCGACGAGCAGCTTCAGCTGCTCGGGCCTGGTGCCGAGGGCGAATTGCTGATTGGCGGGCCCGGCGTCGCGCGCGGTTATCTCAAACGCGATGAGCTCACGCGCGAAAAATTCATCGCCAACCCATTCGATGGCGACGGTTCCGATCCCATTCTTTATCGATCCGGCGATGCCGTCGTCCTCGACAAGAACGGCAATATCGGTTTCCGTGGCCGCATCGACGACCAAGTCAAGATCAGAGGTTTCCGCGTCGAGCTCGGCGAGATCGAATCCGTCCTTACTCATGTCGCCGGCATCTCGCATGCGGCCGTCGTGCTGCGTACCGAGGACGGAATCGACCAGCTTGTTGCATTCGTCATAGCGGAAGGTGGTGCCAATCTCGATGCGAAGGAGCTTCGGGCGCATCTGAAAGACTGTTTGCCGCCCTACATGCTGCCGCAGCGTTACGAATTCACCGACACTTTGCCAAAGCTCCCGTCCGGCAAAGTCAATCGCAACCTTTTGAAAAAAATACCCCTCACCGTCGTCACGGTTGCCGACGAACAGGAGGAGCCGCGCACCGAAACCGAAGCGGCGTTGCTTGCTGCTGCAAAGCGCGTGCTGCCGCCGCAATCGATTCCGTTCGATGCGGACTTCTTCACCGAGCTCGGCGGCCACTCGCTGCTCGCGGCCCGCTTCGTCTCCGCCGTGCGCGAGACGCAGCGCCTGCATTCGATTACGCTGCAGGACGTTTATGCCGCAAGAACGCTGCGCGCCGTAGCGAGCCTGCTCGATGGCAAAGCCGCTTCCGCGGCGCCGATGCGAGACCTCGCGTTCGAGCCGCCGCCGCTTAGGCGCCGCTTCCTCTGCGGTTTGGCGCAGGCGGCGGCACTGCCGTTCATCATGGGCTTGATGACAGCGCAATGGCTCGGCGTGTTCGTGAGCTACATGCTGCTCACCGATCCCGACACGCCAATTTTCCAAGAGATCATTTCGCTTCTCAGCGTCTATGCCTGCATCAACGTGGCAACTGTTGCGATCGCGATCGGCGGCAAATGGCTGATTGTCGGCCGCGTCAAACCCGGCCGCTACCCGCTTTGGGGAGTTTATTTCTACCGGGTGTGGCTGGCGCAGCGACTGATCATGCTGACCCACTTGAAATGGTTCCAAGGCTCGCCGCTGATGAACTATTTTCTGGGCGCGCTCGGCGCGAAAGTCGGCGACGATGCCATCATAGGAGATATCGAAATCGGTGCCGTCGATCTCATCTCGATCGGGGCGGGCGCGAGCGTCGGTTCGAAAGTGCGCCTCGCCAATGTGCGCGTCGAAGGCAACGAGCTCATCATCGGCTCGATCGATATTGGGGATGACGCCTATATCGGCTCGTCCTGCATGCTGGAGGAAGACGTAATTATCGGCGAAAGCGCGGAGCTGCGCGACCTTACTTCACTCGCTTCGGGCGCGCGGGTCGGACCGGCGGAAATCTATGACGGCTCGCCGGGACGCAAGGTCGGTATGGTCGACGTCGCGGCGCTTAGCGAGCCGGCAGACGCGTCTGTTGCGAGGCGCAGCGTCAATACATTCATTTATACCCTGCTTTTGCTGGCTATTCCGCCGCTCGGACTTCTGCCCCTCTTCCCTGCCTTCTGGGTTTTCGATCAGGTCGATAGCGTGATCGGCCTTACCTCGATCGATCGCTTCCGCTACATGCTGTCGATCCCGCTGATGGCCTGGCCGACCTCCTTCGCCCTGGTGATCGTCACGGTCGGCCTCATCGCGGCGGCTCGATGGATCATTTTGCCGCGTGTACGGGAAGGCCAATACTCGATTCATTCGAGCTTTTATTTGCGCAAATGGGCGGTGGCGCTGACGACAGAGGTGACGCTCGAAACATTGTCCTCGCTCTTCGCCACCGTCTACATGCGCGCCTGGTATCGGCTGATGGGCGCCAAGATCGGCAAGGATTCGGAAATCTCCACCAATCTCTCCGGCCGCTACGATCTCATCGAGATCGGTGACAAATGCTTCATCGCCGACGAGGTCGTTCTCGGCGACGAGGACGTCCGCCGCGGCTGGATGCATTTGGAAAAGGTGAAGACCGGCGCACGCGTTTTCATCGGCAATGACGGTGTCCTGCCGCCGGGATCCGTGATCCCGACCGGTGCGCTCATCGGCATCAAGTCCAAACCTCCGGCCAATTCGGAGCTTTCGGAAGGCGACACGTGGTTCGGTTCGCCGCCGATCAAGCTGCCGGTGCGCCAGAAATTCGAAGCGGCCGGCAATTGGACCTATGAAGCGCCGCGCTGGAAGAAGTTCTTACGCGCCTGTTTCGAGGCGGTGCATATTTCGCTGCCGAACATGCTGTTCATCACCTTCGGCACATGGTCGGTCGAATGGTTTGGGCCGAATCTTCTCGAAGGCCGTTACACCGTCGTGTTCGCGCAATTCATTCTCGCCTCGGCCGTGATCTCGACCGCCATGACGTTGATCGTCATCGGCGTGAAATGGGCGACGATGGGCCGCTACGAGCCGCAGGTGAAACCGATGTGGTCGTTCTGGGCGATGCGCACCGAGGCCGTCGCGGTGCTCTATTGGGGTTTGGCCGGACGTGTCTTGCTCGAACATCTTCGCGGCACGCCTTTCCTGCCTTGGGTGCTGCGCCTGTTCGGAGCAAAATTCGGCAAAGGCGTTTACTCCGACATGACCGACATAACCGAGTTCGACTGCGTCACTGTCGGCAATTACTGCGCGCTCAACACGGCATCCGCCCTGCAGACGCATCTCTACGAGGACCGCGTGATGAAGGTCGGCCGCGTTCATGTCGGTGACGGCGTTGCGGTCGGTGCCGGCTCGACCGTGCTTTACGACACGCATGTCGGCGATTATGCCCGGCTCGGGCCGCTGACGGTCGTGATGAAGGGCGAGGAGATTCCGGCACATACGGAATGGGTCGGCGCGCCCGCCGTGCCACGCGCCGCCGAAATCACGCCCGGCATCCGCGAGGCGGCGTGATATCGCGGCCTGAACCAGTCCTCGCTTGAACACAGGTCACCACCCTTTCATCGTGGCGCTCGATCCGCAGGAGCCGCCGCCGCGGCTTGAAGGAGCGGTCGTCGCCATCGGCAATTTCGACGGGCTGCATCGCGGCCATGCCGGCGTGATCGCGCGCGCCTTGGGCCTCGCTAAACGGCTCGGCCGGCCCTGTGCGTTGCTCACATTCGAGCCGCATCCGGCAGATTTCTTCGCCGGCAAGCGCGTCATCTTCCGGCTGACGCCGCCGGAGGCCAAAGAGGCGATCCTCGATCGGATGGGACTCGACGGCATGATCGTCTTGACTTTCGACGCCGCGCTCGCCGGGCTGTCCGCGGAGGACTTTGTCGCGAAAGTGCTGGTCGGGCGCCTGGCTATCGGCGGCGTCGTTGCCGGCTACGATTTTCATTTCGGCGCCAAGCGCCTCGGCACGCCGGACTTCTTGAAGCAGGCCGGCGCGCGCTACGGCTTCGCAGTCGAGATCGTCGACAAGATCACTTACGATGCTTCGGGCAGTCTCGATGCGGTCTCCTCGACCGCGATCCGCGAGGCGCTCGAAGCTGGCGACGTGCGTCGCGCGCGCGAGCTCCTCGGCCATGTCTTCTTGATCGAAGGCGAAGTCGTCGGCGGCGCGAAGCGCGGCCGCGATCTCGGCTTTCCGACGGCGAATGTCGTGCCCGATCCGTCATGCCGTCTCAAGCACGGCATTTACGCGGTGACGATCCATGTCGAGGGCGTGACTTACGGGGGCGTGGCAAGTTTCGGCCGGCGCCCGACATTCGACGACGGGCCGGCGTTGCTCGAGGTTTATATTTTCGATTTTGATGGCGATCTCTACGGCAAGATGGCCGAGATTGCTTTCGTAGATTTTATCCGCGGCGAGGAGAAGTTCGACAGCGCCGAGGCGCTCGTCGAGCAAATGCAAAAGGATGCTGCGCGGGCGCGCGACGTGTTGGGCTCAGGCAAGCCGCGGCAATAGCGCCACATCAATAATGCCTCTCGGGCAGGATCAGCATTTTCGGGCGCGACGGCAGACTCGTGCGCGAGACCTCGATCGACGATGTCGGGCTGAACGCGACTTCGTATTTGCTGCGCGCCACGTCGAGAAAGCGATTCAGCGTATAGGAGCCGAAATAGTGCATCGGCAGGATCAACGGCGCGCGGATTGCGTCGATGACTTCCATCATGCCGGGCGTATCCAGCGTGTAGCTGCCGTCGACCGGCACGAGCAGCACGTCGACATGGCCGACCTGCTTCAAATGCTCAGGGGTCAGCGGATGATGCAGATGGCCGAGATGCGCGATGCACAGTCCCGCCGTCTCAAAGATGAAGATCGAGTTCGCGTCGTACTCGGTGCCGCCGCCCCAATCGCGGATATTGGTCGGCACATTGCGGATATGCATATCGCCGACATTCAGGTCGTGATGGATCGGGCCGCCGGCGGAATTCCAGCCGTGCAGCACGTGGGCAATGGCGGGATTGGGATGCAAGCTGTAATGCGAGGAATGCGCCTTGTTCATGGTGGCGATGTCGGGCACGACTTTCGGGCGGACGAAATCGTTGTAGTCGGTCGCGGCAACCGTGCCGCCGGGGCTTTCGATCAGGAAGGTCGCGTGACCGACGAACGTGATGGCGACCTGATCCGGGTTTAGCGCGGCGCGCCAGACGCGGCTGGCGGCGACCATGTCCGGGCATTTGTCGATCTCGGCGGCGCGCGTCGAGCCAAGTGCGGCCGCGCCGAATGCCAGCAAGGCAAGCGCGGTGAAATGGAAGAAGCGCATCGGATCAAACCTCACGTCGGCGCGTCGGCTTCGAACAGGCTCTTCAATTCGGCGGCGACTTGCGCGGCGGTCTGCACCACCTTCGTCTCGTCGTCGTAGAAATCATGCTGGGCGATGAGCATCTGCTCGTCGCGCTCGCGGAACGCCTCGACGGTGCGCCGCGCCTCGTCTTCGTCGAAATCGAGGCCGATGAGCACAAGCTCGCCAAGGCGCAGGCTCGAGAGGAACGTCTCGCGGACGAAATCGTGCACGCCGACATCCATGAGCGAATGCGCGACGCGCCGGTTTCTTGCCCGCGCATATATCTTCGCCTGCGGGAAATGTTCGCGGGCGAGCGCCGCGACTTTCAGCACCGCCTCGGCGTCGGGCAGCGCCACGACGATTGCCTTGGCCTGATCGGCCCCGACGGCGCGCAAGAGTTCGAGCCGCGTCGGGTCGCCGAAAAACGCCACAAGCCCAAAGCGGCGGACGGTCTCGACATTGCCCGGCTCGGAATCGAGCGCGTTGAACTTGATGCCGCGCGTCAGCAGCACGCGTCCGACGATCTGGCCGAA
>Ga0164307_10000491_pt1 | contig 17275 bp, 16 predicted proteins | sample Whisoiple_243_MG_FD_110214 | JGI IMG/M metagenome (GOLD analysis project Ga0164307, IMG submission 110214) | Soil microbial communities amended with fresh organic matter from upstate New York, USA - Whitman soil sample_243_MG | ecosystem: Environmental > Terrestrial > Soil > Unclassified >...
AGCGCTCCGCGATGGCCCACAATGTGTCGCCGGAAACCACCGTGTGGGTGCGAGGCGCGGGTGGCGGGGGCGGTGGTGGCGGAGGAGGAGGCGGCGGCGGCGGTGCCGGAGCCTCGGCGGGCGGCAGCGGCTCCTCGACAGCGGCGGGTGCGACTTCGGGCGACGACTCGGGTGCCGCGGCGTCACCAATCGTCGGTGGCGGCGGCGCCGACGGCGCCTCATCGGTGTTGGTGCCCGACGCCCATGCGACGCCGTCGAATCCGTACACCACGACGTTGCGGTCGTCCTGCAGGATCAGCCGCACATCCTTGGCGCCCTTGGTGTCGGTGTGCCAGATGGGCTTGTCCGACGTGTAGAGCACGACGTTGCCGTCTTTCTGCACCTCGAGGCGCTCGGCGTCCTGACCATTGGTGCCGGTCGACCACACCGCATCGCTCCCCGAATACAGCACCAAATTGCCGTCGTCCTGCAGGGTGAGGTTGTAGGCCCCGTTCTTCGACGTCAGAGATTGCCCACGTTCAAGCTTCTCGCCTATGGCGAGCCTGTCAGTCACGTGATTGCCCCTTTCTGAAGGCGACATCCCGCCGTATCGGCCAGACGTCTTTTCCCCGAACCCCCGTCGCGGTGAGCTTACTGACCTTGGTTGGGCGTGTGGGCGGTTCGGATCGCGCCAATTGAAACGCCATGCACGCCCGCTCAGGAATCGAAGCCCAGCCCGAGTGCATCGAGCGCGCGGAGCAACAGATTGCGCCGGCCGGCCGAGTGGTCGGCGCGGTTGAGTGACCATCTGGTCGCTTGGATTCCGATGCTGGCCAACGGCTCAGGCGGGAAAGGCAGCGGGCGCCTGCGCACCATCTCCAGTTCGGTGCGCGGTGTCGGCCGACCGTCGAGCAGGTCGAGGCAGACATCGGCGGCGAAGCGCGCGGCGCCGACACCCAGTCCGGTGAAGCCGTTGGCATAAGCCACCCGGCCGCCGTGCGCCAGCCCCCAGTGCGCACAGAACCGGGTGTTGGTGTCGATCGCGCCAGCCCAGCGGTGGCTAAACCGGACGTCATCGAGTTGGGGAAAGGTGATGAAGAAATGCGCTGCGAGCCGACGATAGCTGGCGGGCCTGTCCTCGTAGGTGGGGTTCACCTTGCGGCCGAACTTGTAGACGGCGTCGTAGCCGCCCCACACGATGCGGTTGTCGGCGCTGAGCCGGTAATAGTGAAATTGGTTGGCGGAGTCGCCGATTCCCTGACGGTTTGCCCAGCCGATGCGGTCGAGTTGGGCATCGGTGAGTGGCTCGGTGGCCAGCACGTAGTCGTACACCGGCACTGTCTGCAGCCGGTTGCGCATGATCAGGCTCGGAAAGACGTTCGTGGCAAGCACGGCGCGATCGGCGGTGACTGTCCCGCGGCCTGCCGAGAACCGGACGGCCGGGCCTGAGCTATCGATCGACGTGACGTTCGTCTTCTCAAAGATTGCCACGCCTGCCTGGACGCAGGCGCGGGCTAGTTCGAGCGCGAGCTTGCCAGGATGGACGATGGCCAAGGTGTCGGCGCTGAACAGGCCCGCCAGATATGTCGGCGACGCCACCTCGGCGCGCACCTCGTCCTGTGCCATGAACCGGCCCTCGCCGTCGTCGGCCGCCTCCCGCAGCCAGGCCACCTGATGTGGTTCGGTGGCCACGGCGAGCATCCCGGTGCGCTGCCATTCGACGTCGAGACCGAGCCGCATGATGTCGTCCTGCATGCCATCGAGGTTCTCTCGGCCCATCACCTCGAGCGTCTCGATTTCGTTGGGCCAGCGCGCCTTTCCGTTCGCCAGGCCGTGGGTCAGGCTGGCGTCGACGAAGCCGCCGTTGCGCCCCGATGCCGCCCAGCCGACTCGGCCGGCATCGACCACGACGATCTTCTGGTCCGGATTGCGCTGTGCGGCATGCAATGCCGTCCACAGACCGGTATAGCCCGCGCCGACCACCAGCAGGTCCGCGGTGACCGAATCCGGAAGGGCGTCGTAGGAGGTCCGCGGGATGTCCAGCCACACCGAATGAAACGAGCTCGCCGATAGCGACCGTTCGACGAGCTCTGGATCGACGTGGGAATCGAACACCGTCTTCACACCGCGACACTACGGGGTGGGTACGGGCGGCGGCGCTAAATCGATTGCGGGCGCCGCGATGATGAATGCCGTGCTGCGTCTCATCTCCGGCGCCAGTTGCGCGGGCAAGACGTCGGTCCGGACGGCGATCGCAGCCGACCTCGAGCCCGCCGTGACGGCTGTCGAGCTGCGCCATCTCGGTGCGGTACCCGATGCCCCGACGCTCGAGTGGCGCCAACGGATGGCCGAGCGGGCCGTCCGTGCAGCGATAGCGCTCGAGGAGGCGGGCGGGCACCTGCTGCTGGCGGGCGACCCGGTGGCGCCGGGTGAGCTGGTGGCCGCTCCGTCGGCTGCGCTGATCGACATCGCGGTCTGCCTGCTCGATGTCGGTGAGCGGGCCCAGCGGGAAAGGCTCCGCCGCCGCGGCGACCCCGAGGAGCTGTTCGGACGCCACGTCGCCTTCGCCGACTGGATGCGGGCACACGCCCGCGACCCCAGGCATATGCCGCACGTGCTGAGCACTGGCGGCTGGTCGGATATGCGGTGGTCACGTTTGACGAGCATGCCTGCCGACGAATGGCGGATCAGCATCATCGACGGCTCGGATATGACCAGGGCCGAGGCGAATCAGGCTGCGCTGCAGTGGGTCACCGACGCCATAGCGGGTCGGGCACCGGCGTTCCGGCGCAGCGCTACTTCGACGCGGTGACCGGCGCGGGGATGTCGGGCTGCACCGACTGTCGTGGCCGCCAGCCGGGTGGTCCGAAGACGAAGCCGATGCGGTCCCGCCACCGGCGCGCGGCGCGGAGGTCCCGCGCGATCGCGACGTATTCGTGGGTCTGCAGCTTCCAGATGTTGTAGGTGTCCACCTGCTTGGTCAGGCCGTAGTGCGGGCGGAACTCCTCGGCCTGGAAGCTGCGGAACAACCGATCCCAAATGATCAGGATGCCGCCGTAGTTCCTGTCGAGGTAGATCTCGTCCATGCCGTGATGTACCCGGTGGTGCGACGGTGTGTTGAAGACGAATTCGATTGGCCGCCAGAGCTTCCCGATGCGCTCGGTGTGGATCCAGTATTGGTAGATCAGGTTGATGGAGAAGCTGGCGAACACCATCCAGGGCGGTACGCCGAACAGCGGCAGCAGAGCACGCAGGAAGACGTCGCCGCTGATGTTCCACTTCTGCCTGACCGCAGTCGCCAGGTTGAAGTACTGGCTGGAGTGGTGCGCCTGGTGCGTCGCCCAGAAGATGCGGACGCGATGGGCCATGCGGTGATACCAGTAGTACAAGAAGTCCACGCCGACGATGGCGATCACCCACGTGTACCAGGCGTTGGCAGGCAGATGCCATGGCGCGACGTAGACGTAGAGCGCGGCATAGCCGAACAAGGCGATCCCATTCAGCACCGCACTGGTGCCGACCGAGACCACACCCATCCAGATGCTGGCCCATGCGTCGGGTCTCAGATAGGCGCCCGAGGCTGGCCGCTCGTCCTCCGAGTGAGCGAGCTTGCGTGCGGCGGCCCACTCGATGACCAGCAGCACCAGGAAGAACGGAACGGCGAAGGTCACCGGGTCGTGCATCAGCGGCGGCAGCACATGCTCCCACGCCTTCACCCAGTCCACAGCGACACCTCCGGGGAGATTCTAGCGAGGCCGGGTCGGGCTACCGGAAGTTGAGCACCTGGGTGCCCCAGGTGGCGCGGATATGCGTATCGATGTCGCCGGCGACGGTGTCCTGCCGATTGATGAGCAGGCACGCGCGGTCGGGTTCGGTGTAGGACGGCCACTCGGGCTCACCGGGCAGGCCGGTCGGCTCGCCGTGGCAGGCGAAGTTCAGCCATCGGGTCCTGATGCGCTCCGACACCGCCGCCCCCATCTTGAGGCCGCCCAGCTTGAATGTCGGATCCTTCGGGCCGGTGACGAGATTGCCCCAGACGAAAGGCAATTCGGTGGCGTGCGCGGCGGCGATGCGCAGCAGCTTGAGCATCGGGGTGGCGAAGTCGAACCGGTACAGGTAAACGGGCGCGACGGCGCTGTGTCCTTCGGCCAGCCACACCGAGGGCATCCGGAACCCGACGTCGCGCGCGACACCCATCCCCCGGGCCTTCCCGCGCAGGCCGGCGTATGTGGTTCCGATCTTGTCCTCGGTGGGCAGTTCCAGCGTCGGCTGCTCGGCGGCGATCTCGGTGAACATCGCGTTGATCGCCTCCGGCGTGATGGGCATCAGCGGCGACTTCATCCACTTGAACAACGCCGCCTCGTGCTTGTTGGTGCCGATGATCAACGGGACGGGATGGCTGCGACCCTCGCGGGCGAGTTTGACCGGATAGTCGGGCACGATGTCGCCGTCGACGATCGGCGCGAACGCCAGCGTGCCGGGATTGCGCACGGGCACGTCATAGAAGACGTCGGTGGCGGCCGCGACGATGACGTCGGTGGGAACATCGCGCAGCCGGCCGACGTCGGATGCCGTCATGCCCAGCTTGTCCAGCACCAGGCGGGTGATGCCGTGAGCCCGGGTGACGTCGTAAACCGATGTGGCGGGCGAGCTTTGCGCGATCGCAGCCGAGAAAAGACCCTCGGCCGCCGGGCTGGTGAGCAGCGTCGTGATGATGCCTGCGCCTGCCGATTCGCCGAAAAGGGTGACGCGGTCGGGATCTCCGCCGAACGCGGCGATGTTGTCCCGCACCCAGCACAGCGCCGCAAGCACGTCACGAAGACCGAGGTTGGAGTCGAACCGGCGCTGCGGTGAGTCGAATTCGGTCAGGTCGAGGAAACCCAGCCCGCCGACCCGATAGTTCACGGTGACGACGACCGCTTCGCCGCCGCTGGTCAGTGCTTGACCGTCGTACAGTGGCTGGCTCGCCGAGCCGATGATGTAGGCCCCGCCGTGCACCCAGACCATCACCGGCTTCCCGTCGCCCGCCGTGGTGTCGGAGGACGCCCAGACGTTGAGGGTCAGGCAGTCCTCACCCTGCGGAGCTCCGAGGTCGATCGGGATTCTGGGGTCGACGGGCTGCGGACACACCGGACCGTATCTGGTGGCGTCGGCGACGGCAGTCCAGGTTTGCGGTCGCTCGGGTGCCCGCCACCTCAGGTCGCCGATCGGCGGCGCGGCGTACCGCACGCCTTTCCACGCGGTGACGCGCCCGCCGTCGACGCCTCGGACGGGTCCGTTCGAGGTTTCTACCAGGGTGTTGTCGCGTGCCATCAGTCGACAGATTACCCGGCGGGCAGCCGTTGACACGGCATAGGCCGACACGGAATGGTATACCCGAGACTGCGAATGTAACATGCATATCAAGGGACGGTCAGATGAACACTCTTCGCCGCTGGATGGTCGATGACTTCGAAAAGGGTGCCGGTCGCCACGACGATCCAGAGGTCTACGGCGGCCCGCCGGGTGATCCCGGGCTGATCGGGCCCGGCAGCATGTCGTGGGAGATCAACGCCGATCTCGCCTCGGTGTCGCAGGCCGGGTTGCCCGCGATCGTGCTCGAGATCCTGCACCCCTCCGTCATCGCGGGAGTGCAAGACCTGTCGAACTATCAAGAGGACCCCTTTGCACGGGCCCGTGCCACCCTCGGCTACGTACTGGCCACCACCTTCGGCAACACCGAGGCCGCCACCGCGGTGATCGACCGCGTCAAGCATGTGCATTCGTTCGTCAACGGCACCCGACCGGACGGTGTGCCCTACCGCGCGCTCGACCCGGAACTGATCGCGTGGGTGCACACATGCATTCCGTGGATGATCTTGCGGGTGTTCGAAGAGACGAAAAGGCCGCTGTCGCAACGGGAAAAGGATCGCTATCTCACCGAGCAGGCGGTGATCGGCCGGATGGGCGGCGCCGAGTGGGTGCCCGAGACGGCAGCCGAACTCGACGAGTTTGTGGAGGCGATGCGGCCGCGGCTCTCGGTCAACGCGCAGACCCGGGATTTCATCGACTTTCTGATGACATCGCCGTTCTTCCCCGACCTGCCCGAGCGGGTCGATCGGCAATTGCACAGGTTCACCATCTACGCGGGCATGAGCAGGGCACCGAAGTGGGCGCAGGAACTCATCGGCTACGACCGGCCGTCGATGGCGACAAGGGCACTGGCCGGGCCGATGCTGCGCCTCGATGCCCGACGGCTGCGCTGGGCGCTCGGCGTTCCGCGCTATCTGCAACTGGCACAGCAGCGCGCGGCAGGTGCGGTGCGGCCGAGAGTTGCCACGTCGTGATCGATGTCCAGCTCATCGAGGTCGTCGGTGGCGCAAGCGCAGGCGGACGGGTCGACGAGGCGGCCGACAGGACAAGCCAGCGCATCCTCGATGCTGCCCTGACCGAGGCCGCAGCCGTTGGGCTGCAACGCATTACGGTCGAGGACGTGGTCCGCCGCGCCGGTGTCGCGCGGATGACGGCATATCGCCGATACCCGCGGCGGGACGATCTGGTCGAGGCCCTGGTGCGCCGCGAGACACAGCGCTTTCTCGGCGCGGTCGCCGACGCCATCGAACGCGTCGATGACCCGAAGGAGGGCGTCGCGGAGGCCTTCATCGCCGCGGTCTCGTTCGCGCGCGAGCATCCGATCCTGCGCAGGGCCGCCCAAAGCGAACCCGCCCCGATCGCCGACTCCGTCGAGCTGGTGACGATGGGCTCGGCGTTCATCGCCAATTACATCCACGGCGAGGCGGCCGGCCGCCCGTCACAGCGGGTGCGGTGGGTGGCAGACGTGTTTGCGCGGCTGTTTTTCACCTATCTCTCGATGCCGCCCGCCGACCCCGATTTCGGTCACGACGCCGAACTCCGGCGATTCGCCCACGAGGTCCTGACGCCCATGGTGGAGCGCGCCGTCGGTTAGCTTGTAGGCGTGCGGAAATGGGTGCTGCTCGGCACGGCAATCGTTGTCGAGGTGGCGGCCACTCTGTCTTTGCGTGCCTCCCAAGACCATTCGGCGTGGCTGATCGTGGTCGTCGCGGGCTACACCGGCGCCTTCGTATTGCTCACGTTGGTGCTGCGCACCGGTCTGTCCATCGGTGTCGCCTACGGAATCTGGGGTGCGCTGGGCACCGTCGGCACCGCCGTGCTGGCCGCCGCCATCTTCGGTGACCCGTTCACCTGGCCCATCGCCGTCGGCATCGGGCTGATCATCGCCGGAGTACTGCTCGTCGAATTGGGGTCCCGGCACAAGGCCGCGCCGTGATGTGGGCCGCGCTTGCCGGCGCCATCGGATTCGAAGTGCTCGCGACGATCGCGCTGCGGGCATCGGAAGGTTTTCGCAAGCGGATCTGGATCTTCCCCGTCACGGCCGGATACCTCGTGTCGTTCTACCTTCTGTGGCTGACGCTGGCGCTGGGCATGCGCGTCGGCATCGCATACGGCATCTGGACCGCGTGCGGCGTGGCACTGGTCGCGGTCGCTGCGAGGGTTCTCTTCCGCGAACCGCTGACCTGGGTGATGGGGTTGGGCATCGTCTTGATCGTGGCGGGGGTGCTGACTATCGAGATGGCGGGCGCCGCGGGTTGAGTGCCACGGCGAGCACCATCGCGGCGACACCCGCGACCGGCACCACAAGCAGTCCGACCCGCAGGCTGGTCGCGTCTGCGACAAGCCCCACCACCGGCGCGGAGGATATGGATCCGATCCGCAGCAGCCACGTCACGACCGTCAGTCCGGTCCCTGGCCGCATCCCGGGCAGATGATCGGCCGCATGCATGGCGGCCGGGATCAGGGTGGCCATACCGAAACCCGCGGCCGCGAAGCCTGCGATCGTGCCGGGCACACTGGGAAACGCCAGCGCGGCGCCCATTCCGACGGCGGTGATGAAGCCACCGACTCTGGCCACCGTGCGCTCGCCGAACCGGTCGACGAGTCGGTCGCCGATCAGCCTGCCGACGAACTGACCCCCGACCATCGCGATGTAACCCGAGGCCGCGATCGCACCCGGGGTATTGAGACTGTCTCGCAAATAGACTGTGGCCCAGGAGCTTGCAGCATCCTCGACCACGGCCCCGGCGATCGCGATGAACACCAGCGCGACCAACGTCGCGTAGACGCCGAAGGAGGCCCTGCCTATGTTCTCCGCTCGCGCCGACGGGTGATCGTCGGTGTCCGGGCCGCGCAGCAGAAATGGATACGCGGCCAGCACCACGGCGCTGAACAACAGCGCCGACACCGCCAGATGTGTCGTGCGCGGAATGCCCAGCGCGATCGCCGCCGCACCCATAGCGCCGCCGAGCACCGCCCCGGCCGACCACACCGCGTGCAGGGAGTTGATGATCGAGCGGCCGTAGTTGCGCTGCAGACGCAACGCGTGAGCGTTCTGTCCGACGTCGGTGATCGCATCGAACGCGCCGGCGACGAAGAGGGCCGCGGCCAGTAGGACGGCCGACGGTGCAAGCGAGGCGGCGAACACGAAGACCGCGATGCCGATGCTGCCCGCGACCGCGGCGACAGCCGAGCGAAAACGCCGGATCACCGCGGCCGCCGCAGGCCCGGCGACCAGCGCGCCAGCCGAGAACGCCGCAATCGCGATGCCGTACGCCGAGTTGGACAGCGCCAGGTCGGCCTTGATCTCGGGATAACGAGGCAACAGGTTGGCGAACAGCGCGCCGTTCGTCAGGAACAACGCGGCGACCGCGACCCTGGCCCGTCGGTCACCGACTGCGACGCTGACGTCGTCGAACCGTCGGGGCGCCATGGGCACCGACGTTACCGACGAGTCGCCCACCGCCGACGCGGCGGAGTGGGACGCTGGGGCAATGCGCACCGAGCCCACCGCAGAAGACCTGCTGAGCCTGTTTCCGCCGGGATCCCGAACCGATGACGACGGCACCCTCATCGTGGGCGGGTGCCGGCTCGATGACGTGGCCGCCGAGTTCGGCACCCCCGTCATCGTGGTCGCCGAGGACGCGCTGCGGAACCGCGCGCGGGACTATCTCAACGCGTTCCGCAGCCGCTGGCCGCGCACCGACGTGGCGTTCGCGTCGAAATCGTTCCCGTGCACCGCGGTTCAGCGTGTGATGGTCGAAGAAGGTCTCCACCTCGACGTGGCGGGCGGCGGCGAGATACTGACGGCGATCAAGGCGGGCGCCGATCCGGACCGACTCGTCATGCACGGCAACGCCAAGACCGACGAGGAGCTCGAGCTGGCGGTCAAGCACGGACTCGGGCTCGTCGTCATCGACAACTTCGATGACATCGACCGGCTGGAACGCATCGTGCCGCACGGTCGCAGGCAGCGCTGCCTGGTCCGGGTCATTCCCGGCGTCGAAGCCGTCACCCACGCGTCTCAGGCGACCGGGCACGCCGGTTCCAAGTTCGGCCTGATGCCCGACGACGCCAGGGATGCGATCGCGCGGGTCGAGCGAAGCGCCGTCTTGGCGCTGGAGGGTGTCCATACCCATGTCGGATCGCAGCTGCTCAACGTCGAACAGTTGGCCGCCGCCGTCGAACCGATCGCGAAACTCGGCACATTCGACACCTACGATCTCGGGGGCGGACTCGGCGTCCGCTACACCTATGACGAGAAGCCGCCCACTCTCGACGACTACGCCGACGCGATGGTGGCGCAAGCGCGTGCGCTTCTCCCCGACGGCAGCCGCATCATCGTCGAGCCGGGCCGCAGCATGGTCGCCACGACCGCATGCACGGTGTACCGGGTCACGACCATCAAGCGCGGGGTCGTCACGCATGTCGCGGTCGACGGCGGGATGGGTGACAACCTCGAGGTGTCGCTGACCGGACAGCGATTCGAGGCGACGATGGTCGGTCGAGTCGGCGGCAGCGGCGAGACGGTCAGCGTTGTGGGGCGGCACTGCGAATCCGGCGACGAACTCGTCGACCAGATCGCGTTGCGCGAACCCGCGATCGGTGACCTGCTCGCGCTCCCGGTCACGGGCGCCTACTGCTACACGATGTCCAATCAGTACAACGGCGCTCGCCGCGTGCCGGTGGTGTTCGCCCGCGACGGCGAGGCCCGCCTGGTGGTACGTCGGGACACCTGGGACGACCTGTTGAGCCGCGATGTCGGTTGAGATCGGCGCGAAGCAGGCAAGATGGCCACATGGTCGAGACCCCGCACTCGCTAGGCGAACTTGCCCGCCGCTACGGCGTCGCCACCGAGTACGAGGACTGGACCGGTCGGCAAGTCGATGTGCCGGAAACGACGCTGGTTTCCGTGTTGGCGGCGTTGGGAGTGCCCGCCGCCACCGAGGACGACCGCGCGGCGGCGCTGGCCACCCACGACCGGGACTACTGGAGCCGCGCGCTGCCGCCCACCATCGTCGCCCGCGCCGACAGCGCCTCGTCGTTCTGGGTGCACGTCACCCACGGCGATCCGGTGGGCCTGTGGATTCGACTGGAGGACGGCAGCGTCCGCGCGGGCATGCGCCAACTCGAGAACCATACTCCCCCATATGATTTGGGCGACAAGCTCATTGGCGAGGCGTCCTTCGAGCTGCCGGATGATCTTCCGTTGGGCTATCACCGGCTGTACATTCAGGCGGGTTCGACTGAATCGAGCACAACGCTGATCGTCGTCCCGGCAAAGCTCGAGATGCCGCCCCGGCTCGGTGCCAAGAGGACGTGGGGGCTGGCTACCCAGCTCTACAGCGTGCAGTCCGAAAGATCCTGGGGCATAGGTGATTTGACCGATCTTACTGACCTCGCGGTGTGGTCAGGCGCGTGCTACGGCGCCGGGTACATCCTGGTCAATCCCCTGCACTCCGCGGCCCCGGTTGCGCCGATGGAGCCGTCGCCGTACTTGCCGACGTCGCGGCGCTACGTCAACCCGCTGTACCTGCGCCCCGAGGCGATCCCCGAGTTCGCCGAGGTCCGCCAGCGCGGCCGTATCCGCAGGACACGGCTTGCGCTGCAGGAGAATTCGCGGCGCACCGAGTTGATCGACAGGGATGCGGCGTGGGCTGCCAAGCGCGAGGTGCTCGAAAGCGTCTACCGGGTGAAGCGATCCGCGGGTCGCCAGCTTGCCTACGAGGCCTACCGCGAACGCGAGGGCCGCAGCCTCGACGACTTCGCGGTCTGGTGTGCACTGGCGGAGCGGCACGGACCGGATTGGCATCGCTGGCCCAAAAAATTCTCGGGCCCGGCGCGCTCGGGGGTCGCCGAGTTCGCCGCCAAACACGCCGAAACGGTCGATTTCCACCGCTGGTTGCAGTGGCAGCTGGACGACCAGCTGGCGACCGCGCAGTCGACGGCCGTCCGCGCGGGCATGGAGCTGGGCATCATGCACGACCTCGCCGTCGGTGTGGACCCGAACGGAGCCGACGCATGGGCCATGCAGGACGTCCTTGCACTCGGCGTCACTGCGGGCGCACCGCCGGACGAGTTCAACCAGCTGGGCCAGGACTGGTCGCAGCCGCCGTGGCGACCCGACCAGCTCGTCGACCAGGGCTACCGACCGTTTCGGGCCATGGTGAACGCGATTCTGCGGCACGGGAGCGGCGTTCGCGTCGACCACATCATCGGGATGTTCCGGCTGTGGTGGATCCCGAAGGGAGCCCTGCCCACCGACGGCACCTATGTGCGGTATGACCACGAGGCGATGATCGGCATCCTCGCACTGGAGGCTCACCGCGCCGAGGCCGTCGTCGTCGGCGAAGATCTCGGCACCGTCGAACCATGGGTGCGCGACTACCTGGCGCGCCGGGGGCTTCTCGGCACGTCGATCCTGTGGTTCGAGTTGGACCGTGACGGTGACGGCGGACCGCTGCAGGCGCAGCGATGGCGCGAATTCTGTCTGTCGTCGGTCACCACACACGACCTGCCGCCGACGGCCGGCTACCTGGCGGGCGAGCACGTCCGGCTGCGCGACGAACTGGGCCTGTTGACGCGACCGGTCGACGAGGAACTCGCCGAAGACCGTGCCGAGCAGGCCGCCTGGGTCACCGAGTTGCGACGCGTCGGACTGTTGGGTGAAAAACCCGGCGTCGACGAGACCGTGCTGGCCCTGTATCGGTACCTCGGCCGCACTCCGTCGCGGATCCTCGGCCTGTCGCTGGCCGATGCGGTCGGTGAGATGCGCACCCAGAACCAGCCCGGCACCGACGACGAATATCCGAACTGGCGGATCCCGCTCGGCGGTCCCGACGGGCGTCGGCTGCTGCTCGAGGAGGTGTTCACCGACCCCCGCGCGGCCGCCCTCTGCCAGGCACTGCGAGCAGCGGTGAATCCCCAGATGTAACACTGCGGCCGTGTTCACCGGTTTCACAATCGTCACTCCTGCGATATGTTCGCAGCGCACCGAGTTAGGGAGAGATACGTGAAGAAGCTCATCGTCGCAGGCGCCACCGCGCTCGCCGCGAGCACGATCGGCCTGCTCAGCGCGGGACTCGCCAGCTCGGACCCGGTAAACCCCAATCAGTTGAACGTGATCGGCGAGCCCTATTACAAGGCCGTGAAGATCCTGCACGGGATGGGGATGAGCACTACTTTCGGTGGTTCGGTCGGAAGCGACCTGCCGCAGGCACAGTGCATGGTGACCAGCCAGAAGATGCTCGGCAGCGGCAGGATGCAGATGAACCTCGACTGCACCGAGGAGGCCGCCCAGGAGATGGCCGAACAGGGCAGCATGAGTTCGGGCGGAGCTCCCGGCGCGGTCGGCGGAAACACGCTCCGGCCGGAACAGGTTCCGATCGCCCCCGGCTCGAACGTCGGCGTCCCCACATCGCCTGCGCCCGCACCGCCAGCCGGCTAAGCCTCGGTCAGGCTGCGCAGATTCGCCAGCGTCTCCGTCATGGTCCGACCGACCTGACGTGCCGAAACCCAGTCGGCGATCAGGGCGAGCACGCCACCGGGCGCTTCGTAGGCCATCCGGAAGGTCACCTTGGTTCGGCCGTCGGGGCAATCCCGCAGCCGGAAGCGACCGCGCTGCGTTATCCCGGTGATCCCCGTCCAGGCCAGGTCGCGACCTTCGTCGAACTCGACCACCTCGATCACGCCGCCCACCGGAACCGAGCCGATCTTCCAGTGCCCGGTGTAGCGCGATCCGACGCCCACGGGCCCGTCGGTCACCGGATCCCACCGTTCCAGGTTCGCCATGAACTCCGGATAGCACGCAGGATCGCTGACACGCTTCCACACGGTGTCGCGGTCCGCCGCGATCTCGATCCGCCGTTGCAGCCTCATCAGGACCGTCTCTTCTTCGCGCGAGCGTTCATCAGCCGATCACCGGGAATCGTCTCTCCGCGGCCAGTCTGTCGACCCCGGCCTGCAGGCTGCTGAGCACCTTGTCGTTGATGACGTCGTCGTCGCTTGCGGCGATGTCGTCAGCGTCGATCGGGTCCTGCACCTCGATCGCGATCTTCGTCGGCAGCGGCAGCCGGGGAACCATGTCGCTGACGGCCAGTCCCCACGGCGGTGCCAACAGAATGGGCACGCTCTTCAGGCGGGCCATCTTGTCGACCCCGAGCAGCCTGGCCAGCCACTGGCCGCGGTCGAGGAAGAGCGCAGCCTCCTGGCCGCCGACGCTCGCGATCGGCACGATCGGCACCCCCGCTTCCCTGGCCAATTTCACGTAACCTTTGCGCCCACCGAAGTCCACCTCGTGGCGCTTCCACGACGGCCGGAACACCTCGTAGTCGCCACCCGGGTACACCAGCAACGCACCGCCGGACTGCAGCGCGAGCGAGGCGTTGTCGTGGTTGGCGGCGACCGTGCCGAACTTCCGCAGTGATCCAAGGCCGGGCATCGAGACGACGAGGTTGTGCGCCAGTTGGTAGAACGGCCGCTCGACGCCGAAGTAGGAGCAGAAAGCCAGCGTGAAGACGAAGGTGTCCGGGGGCAGGTTGCCCCCGCTGTGATTACCGACCAACAGCACCGGCCCGTTGGCCGGAATGCGGTCGAGACCACGGACGTCGGCCCGGAAATACAACGAGGCCAACAACCAGAGACCGGGTAACTGCTCGCGGATGTAATCGGGGTCGCGCTGGTCGAGGTCGGCCTTGGGTACCCGGGATGACACCTGCTCTTTAGCCCAGTTCAGTACATCGCCCATCCCCGCCATGTGGGTCATATTGACATAGCTCAGCTATCTGAAACCTCTGTTCCCACCTAGTGGTCGTAGACTCGGCCCAGCTCACCGCAGGGGAGGAAACCGCAATGCTGCGACCGCGCCGTTTCGAGCAGGAAGTCGATCCGGGGCCCGTCCAGATCCAGGCACGCAAGGTGGCTTTCGACGCCACCGACATCCCTCTCGACTGGATACCCGGGCACCCCGTCGCCTCCGATGTGGTCAGCCTGCTCAATGTCGTTCTGCCCGCCGCAGAGCGCTGGTTCGTCGATACGTTCAACGAGGCACTCCCGCTGGTGCGCGATCCCCAGCTGGCCGACGACATGCGGGGTTTCATCGGTCAGGAAGCGACGCACGCCGACGTGCACGAACAGATGCTGCACGAGTACATGGTCGTCAACGGCATCGACCCGAAACCGATTCTCGAGCAGATCGAGTTCCTGTTCACCAAGACCCTTGCGCCCACGACGTCCACCGACCCGAAGCGTCGACTCAACCATCTGTGTGACCGGCTGTGGTTCATCGCCGCGATCGAGCACTACACCGCGGTGATGGGCGACTTCGCGTTGAACTGCACGTGGGACGACTACGGCGCCGACCCGACGATGGTCGACCTGTTCCGCTGGCACGGCAGCGAGGAGGTCGAGCACCGCAGCGTCGCCCACGACGTCGCGGTGTACTTCCACGACAGCTACATCGACCGCATCCGGGCGATGGCGATGGCGGTGGTGGCGATCTTCGTGTTCTTCCAGCGCACATCCTGGTTCCTGGTCAAGTCCGACCCGAACGTCGATATCGGCTGGTGGCGGTTCAACCGGCTGCGGATGCGGGACTCCAAAATCGGGCTACTGCCCAAGTACCGCAAGCTGTTCGGGTCGAACACCGCGATGTACTTCCGCCCCGGCTTCACCCCCGACGAGATGGGCTCCACGGCGCAGGCGGTCGCTTACCTCGCCAGTTCCCCCGCGGCCCGCGCGGCACATATGTGATGGGACTGCTCGACCGCTACCGCCAGGCGCCGCCGAGTGTCTCCGGCCGTCGGCGCCACGACATCGCACTCGGCATCGCTGATACCTCGGTTTCGGCGCTGTGGGCCATCTCCGGTGCGATCCGCAAAATGAAGCCGCCGCCCGACCCCGATCGCGTCCTCCCGTTGAGGGTGGTCGACCGCCAGGTGGTGGCGCGCGACCAGGACGTGGTGGCGCTGACGCTGGCCTGCGCCGACGGACGTCCACTGCCGCGGTGGCATCCCGGTTCGCACCTCGACATCGCGTTGCCCAGCGGTCGGCTGCGTCAGTACTCGCTGTGCGGGGACCCGGCCGACACCGGCCACTATCGGATCGCGGTGCGCCGGATCATCGACGGCGGTGGCGGATCGATCGAGGTGCACGACGAATTGCCGGTCGGCGCCGGGGTGACCACCCACGGTCCCCGCAATGCCTTCCCGCTCACCGTCCCCGGCTACGGTTCCCCCACCCACCGCGTCCGTTTCGTCGCGGGAGGCATCGGCATCACACCGATCCTGCCGATGTTGGCGCTCGCCGAGCGTCTCGGCGGGGACTGGTCGATGGTGTATGCCGGCCGCAGCCGGGACAGCCTTCCGTTCATCGATGAGGTGAGCCGTTTCGGGCATCGCATCGCGATCCGCACCGATGACGTTGCGGGTGTGCCGACCGCGACGGACCTCATCGGTGACTGCGGCGAGGGCACCGCTGTCTACGCGTGCGGACCCGCAGCGATGTTGACGGCGATCCGAAGCGGGCTGGTCGGACGCGACAACGTCGAGCTCCATTTCGAGCGATTCGCCGCGCCACCGGTCGTCGACGGCCGCGAGTTCACGGTGTCGATCGCCTCGACCGGCCAGGACGTCCACGTCGGCGCCGACGAAACGCTGCTGACGGCATTGCGGCGCTCGAACGTCGCGGCGCCCTACTCGTGCCAGCAGGGGTTCTGCGGCACGTGCCGGACGCGGGTGATGGCGGGTGCCGTCGATCACCGCGATACGTTGCTCACCGACCCGGAGCGCGCCGGCGGCATGATGCTGGTCTGCATATCGCGCGCGGCGAACGGGGAGCGTCTGCTTCTCGATTTGTAGCTCGTCTGTACTATTCGCCCATGCCGCTAGCCGCTGGTCAGACCTTCGCGGACTACACCATCGTGCGGCTTCTGGGGTCCGGCGGCATGGGCGATGTGTACCTTGCCGAGCACCCGCGCCTGCCCCGCCGAGACGCCCTCAAGGTGTTGCGAAACGACGTCTGCGCCGACGACGAATACCGGCGCAGATTCGACAGGGAAGCCGACCTCGCCGCGACGCTGTGGCACCCGCACATCGTCGGTGTTCATGACCGCGGCGACGTGGACGGCCAGATCTGGATCTCCATGGATTACGTGGACGGCACAGATGCAGCCGAGTCGCTGCGTGACCGGTACCCCAAGGGCATGCCCAAGGAGGACGTCCTCAACATCATCACCGGCGTCGCCGAGGCTCTCGACTATGCGCATCAGCAGGGCCTTCTGCACCGCGATGTGAAGCCTGCCAACATCATGTTGAGCGCTCCCGCCGAAGGTGACCAACGAGTTCTATTGGGCGACTTCGGTATTGCCCGCCGGGTCGACGACTCCAACAACCTCACCGCGACGAATATGACGGTGGGCACGGTCTTCTACGCCGCGCCGGAACAGTTGATGGGCGAAGACCTCGACGGACGCGCGGATCAGTACGCCTTGGCGGCGACGGCGTTCCATCTGCTCAGCGGATCGCCGCCGTTTCACCATTCGAACCCGACCGTGGTCATCAGCCAGCACCTCACTGCGTCTCCCCCTGCTCTCTCGGATCGCCGTCCCGAGTTGTCGGCGCTCGACCCGGTCCTCGCCAAGGCCTTGTCGAAGGACCCGAAGGACCGGTTCGTCAGCTGCATGGACTTCTCCCGCGCGCTGGCACACCGACTCGGGGTTGAGCCGCTGGCCGACACCGACCGCACCGAAGCGTCGGTGCCCATCAACCTCCCCCCTCGGGGCGGGGGCAGACACGAGGCGCAACAACCGCCGCGCCGCAAATACCTGAGGCCCGCGTACATCGTTCCTGCGATCCTGGCCGTGCTCCTTCTGGTGGCGATCGCCCTGGTGCTGATCCAGTTCCGCGAGATCGAGAAGCTTCTCAACGACGACTACACCCCGCCGCCG
>Ga0164307_10000493_pt1 | contig 17217 bp, 18 predicted proteins | sample Whisoiple_243_MG_FD_110214 | JGI IMG/M metagenome (GOLD analysis project Ga0164307, IMG submission 110214) | Soil microbial communities amended with fresh organic matter from upstate New York, USA - Whitman soil sample_243_MG | ecosystem: Environmental > Terrestrial > Soil > Unclassified >...
CCCGCCCCCGCCGCCGGCCTGGCGTACGACCAGCGGATGCTCACACAGACCGTCCGGCAGAGTGGTCTGACCATCGCGCACGCGGCGTACGGCGCACCCCTTTCCGATCACACCGTGCTGAACTACTTCGACTTCACCGTAGCGCCCGGATTCCAGGTGCCCTCCGACGCGCCCTGCGACCTCACCGTCGAGGTCACCGTGAAGAACGCCAAGACGCGTGGGAACAGGGTCAGTTCACTCGACATGGACTTCCGCGTCTACCGGGACGGCGACATGGCCGCCCGCGCGGAATCCGAGTTCGGCTGGCTGTCCACGCGCGTATACCGCCGCCTTCGCGGCGAGCACTTCGAAGTCGACTGGAACACCTGGCCGTTGCCCGACCCGGTCGAACCCCGCACAGTCGGCAGAAGCGCACCCGTCGACGTGGTCCTGTCGGCCGGTGACCGCCCCCGGCACTGGCAGTTGCGCAACGACGTGGAGAACGCGGTGCTGTACGACCACCCGGTCGACCACGTCCCGGGGCTCGCGCTCATGGAAGCGGCCCATCAGGCCGCGAACGCCGCCCTGTACCCGGCACGGTTCGAACAGACCACCGTGACCAGCGCGTTCGAGCGCTACGCCGAGTTCGACCGGCCCTGCTGGATCGAGGCGGACGTCCTGCCCGCCGCCCCCGGGGAGACCTCGGTCCTGGTGACGGCGACACAGGACGGGGAGACGGTCTTCCGGAGCCGGCTGGACGGGCCCTGCGGCTGACGACGGCCGACGGCCTACTGGTTGACGAACCCGCCGTCCACCGGCATGACCGTGCCCGTGAGGAACGGACAGCGGTCGCTGAGCAGCCAGGCGGCCGCCTGGGCGATCTCCTCGGGCTCCGCCGTACGCCCCTGCGGGGTCATACCGTTGACCATCTCCTCCAGGCCCGGATTGCGCCCGAACCAGTCCGCCGTGATCTCGCTGCGCGTGGTTCCCGGCGCAACGGCGTTGACCCTGATGCCCTGTTGGGCGTACTCGTCCGCGGCGGCCCTGGTGAGGCCCACGACGGCGTGCTTGGCCGCTATGTAGGGCGCGGCCGCCGGTATGGCCACCAGACCGCCCACACTGCTGTTGTTCACGACGGAGCAGCCTCGGGGGTTCCGCAGCATGGCCGCTATCTCGTGGCGGAGGCAGTTCCAGACGCCGCGCACGTTGGTGTCCATGACCGCGTCGTAGACGTCGTCACCCATGAGGTGGAGGGGGGTCCGGTCGCCTCCCAGGCCCGCGTTGTTGAAGGCGGAGTCCAGCCGGCCGTAGGTGTCGACCGTGAAGTCGACGGCACGCGCGGCGTCCTCCGCGACCGTGACGTCACAGACGACGTAGGAGGCCCGAGCCCCCTTGTCCTTCAACTCCGCCACCAGCGAAGCCAGTCGGTCCTCCCGGCGGGCGACCAGGACGACCGTCGCGCCTTCCTGCGAGAACACCCGGGCCGCCGCCGCACCGATACCGCTGCTCGCCCCGGTGATCAGGACGACTCTGTCATGGAGAAGATCGCTCATGGCGGCAGTCTGGCAGGACGGATCAGCCGTGGCCACGGGCTGTCGCGGACCGCGCGGTCCTGCCGGGGGACGCCCCCGCTGCGGTGCGTGCGGGACGCCGGCCGTTACGGCAGAGGCTGTCCGTTCCGTGCTCCTGGATGTCGACCCGGAGCGACGACAGAAACAGACCGTATGTCCTGTTTTTGGCTTCGCTCCTGACGAAAAAGGACAAGGAGAGCGCGACCCCAGGACCTCCGGAGCGCCCCCGCGGTACGGTGCGGCATGCTCGCGATCCAGTTCGACCACTTCGGTGGTCCCGAAGTACTCCGCCCCGTGGAACTGGCCCCTCCCGTGCCCGGCCCCGGAGAGCTGCTCATCACCGTCGAGGCCGCCGGGGTGAACTTCGCCGACACCCACCAGACGGACGGCTCCTATCTGGGCGCCGACGCCCTTCCGCACGTCCCCGGCAGCGAGGTCGTGGGCCGCACACCGGACGGGAGGCGGGTACTGGCCCGGGTCTCGCACGGGTACGCGGAGCAGGTGACCGCCAAGGAGTCCGCCGTGGTGGAGATCCCCGAGGACCTGGACGCGGCCCGGGCGCTCGCCCTCATGGTGCAGGGGCTGACCGCCTGGCACCTGCTGCGGTCGTCCGCACGGCTGCGTCGCGGGGAGAGCGTCGTCGTGCACTCCGCGGCGGGCGGCGTCGGCAGCCTCGCCGTCCAGCTGGCGAGGGAGTTCGGGGCGGGCCGGGTGCTCGCACAGGTCTCCGGCCCGGCCAAGGAGCGGCTCGTCCTGGACCTCGGCGCGGACGCGGTGATCACCTACCCCCTCGCGGAGAAGGCGGACGTCGTCCTGGACGCCGTCGGCGGGGAACTCTTCGACCAGGCCCTGGACTCCCTGGCGTCCTTCGGCCGGCTGGTCACCTACGGCAATTCCGCGCGGGCCGGCTTCACTCCCGTCGACCCGGCCCGGCTCGGCCGTCTCAACGCCTCCGTCGTCGGATTCTGGCTGCGCCCCACCCTCGCCGCCCCCGACGCGGTCGCCGGACCCCTGAAGGAGCTCCTCGCCCTGGTCGCCGAGGGCCGCCTCACGCCCGTGACCGGCGGCAGCTACCCGCTCGCCGAGGCCGGGCGGGCCCACGAGGACCTGCTCGCGCGCCGGACCACGGGGAAGCTCATCCTCACCCCCTGAACGGACGGGACAGCCCTTATAGGGTGGCCCGATGCCCTCGCTGACCTCACACCCCCCGGGACCGGCCGGATCGGGAGCACCGGCCGCCGTGCTGCCCCGCCCCGGCCGTGACCCGTTCTTCGACAACGCGAAGTACCTGGCCATCGTGCTCGTCGCGATGGGGCACTCCTGGGAACCGCTGCCCGGCAGCGGGCGTCTGGTGGAGACGGCCTACACCTTCGTCTACACCTTCCACATGCCGGTCTTCATCATCCTCGCCGGATACTTCTCGCGCGGCCTCGAGCTGCGGGCCGACCGGGTGTGGAAGCTCGTCACCGGTCTCGTCGTGCCCTACTGCGTCTTCGAGGTGGCCTACACCCTCTTCGAGCGGCTCACCGGCTCCCCGCAGTTCCCGCTGAGTCCGCTCACCCCCTACTGGCTGCTGTGGTTCCTGCCCGCGCTGTTCCTGTGGCGCCTGACCACACCCTTCTGGGAGACGGTCCGGTGGCCCGTGGCGGTCGCCCTGGTCATCGCGGCCATGGGGGCGGTGACCAGCAACATCGGCGGGGACCTGCATCTCCAGCGGATCCTGCAGTTCCTGCCGTACTACGTACTCGGTCTCCAGCTGCGGCCCGCGCACTTCGACTTCGTACGCTCGCGGGCCGTACGCGTCGCGTCGGTCCCCATCTGCCTGGTGGCTCTGGCCGCCGCCTACTGGGCGGTGCCGCGCACCACGACCTCGTGGTTCTTCCGCAGGTACGGGGCCGAGCAGCTCGGCTCCCCCGCCTGGACGGGGGCCTTGGTGACCCTGGTCCTGTTCACCTGCGCCCTGGTGCTCAGCGCCTGCTTCCTCGCCTGGGTCCCGAACCGCCGGCTGTGGATGACCGCGCTGGGAGCGGGCACCCTCTACGGCTACCTGCTGCACGGCTTCGTCGTCAAAGGCGCCGTCAAGCTGGATCTCTACGAGGCGGACGTCCTCTCCACACCGCCTGGACGGATTCTGGTGTCCGTCGTCGCCGCCGTCGTGGTCACGGTCCTCTGCAGCCCGCCCGTCAGACGGGTGTTCCGGTTCGCCGTGGAGCCCCGGCTCGACCGGGCCAGGAAGCCGAGGCCGGCGCCCTGACGCCCCGGCCACCGCGCCTGCCCCGGCCCGCCGCCCGGTGGCCCTCTCAGCCGGTGACGTGCGTCGTGCCGAGGACCGTGGTGTGCTCCAGGACGTCCTCCAGGGGGTCGTCGATCTGGCCCGTCGCGATCAGCGCCACCTGCGGCCCGTTGTGCGACCCGGTGTGGGTCTCGTCCGCGCGGGCCGCCCCGGCCGGCAGCAGGGTCGCCAGGACGGCCGTCCCCAGCACGGTCAGCTTGCTCTTCATCTCGTCCCGTTCCCCTCGCCTGCCGCCGTCCGTCCGGCGCCGGAAGGATCCTCCCGGCACACGGCCGGGCGCGGACGCGGACACGAGCCACCACCGGGGATTTGTTACATACGTTCCCGGCGTCGTTCTCCTCCGCACGCGGCGCACCCCCGGGCCAGAAGGCCTCGGGGGTGCGCCGTGTGCGACGAAGGACGACCGGGTGGTTACGCGGCCTTGTTGGTCCGGCGCTGAGCCGCTGCGGCACGCGCCTCCGGCGTCGGCGTCCCGGCGTTGGAACGACGCCCCTGACCGGGGCGCGCGCCGCGCCGGCCGCGGGGACGGGAGCCGTTGCCCTTGCCCCGCTCCGTCACCGGCGAGCTGATGGTCACGGGCACACCGGACGGCGCCTGCGCGCCCGTGATGCGGCTCAGCTCGGCCTCGCCCGAACGGACCTGGGCGACCTGCGGCGTGATCCCCGCGTCGGCCATCAGCCGGGTCATGTCGCGGCGCTGGTTGGGCAGCACGAGCGTGACGACGCTGCCGGACTCCCCGGCACGCGCCGTGCGCCCGCCGCGGTGCAGGTAGTCCTTGTGGTCGCTGGGCGGGTCGACGTTGACGACCAGGTCGAGGTTGTCGACGTGGATGCCCCGGGCCGCGACGTTCGTGGCGACGAGCACCGTGACGTGGCCGGTCTTGAACCGGTCGAGCGTGCGGGTGCGCTGCGGCTGCGACTTGCCGCCGTGCAGGGCGGCCGCCCGCACACCGCTGCTCAGCAGGTGGTCGGTGAGCTTGTCCACCGCGTGCTTGGTGTCCAGGAACATGATCACCCGGCCGTCGCGGGCGGCGATCTCGGTCGTCGTCGCGTACTTGTCCGCGCCCTGGACGTAGAGCACGTGGTGCTCCATCGTCGTCACCGCACCGGCGGCGGGGTCCACCGAGTGGACGACCGGGTCGTGCAGGTAGCGGCGGACCAGCAGGTCGACGTTGCGGTCCAGGGTGGCCGAGAACAGCATCCGCTGGCCCTCGGGGTTGACCTGGTCCAGCAGCTCGGTGACCTGGGGCATGAAGCCCATGTCAGCCATCTGGTCGGCCTCGTCGAGGACGGTGATGGCGACCCGGTCGAGCTTGCAGTCGCCCCGCTCGATGAGGTCCTTGAGCCGGCCCGGGGTGGCGACCACGACTTCGGCGCCCCCGCGCAGCGCGCTGGCCTGGCGGCCGATCGACATGCCGCCGACGACCGTGGCGAGCCTGAGCCTGAGGGAGCGGGCGTACGGGGTGAGCGCGTCGGTGACCTGCTGGGCCAGTTCCCGGGTGGGCACGAGGACCAGGGCCAGCGGACGGCGCGCGTCGGCACGGTTGCCCGCGGTACGGGCGAGCAGGGCCAGTCCGAAGGCGAGCGTCTTGCCCGAGCCGGTGCGACCGCGGCCCAGGACGTCCCGCCCGGCGAGCGAGTTCGGCAGGGTGGCCCCCTGGATGGGGAACGGCACGGACACGCCCTCGGCGGCCAGTGCCGCAAGCAGGGGCGCCGGCATGTCGAGGTCCGCGAAGGACTCGGCGGCGGGGAGAGCCGGGGTGATGGTCACCGGCAGCGCGAACTCACCCGTGACGGCGGAGGAACGGCGGCCGTAGCCGCCGGAGCGCTTCGGGCCGCCGGAGCGTCCCTGCGAACCCGGGGCGCCCGGCCGGCCGGACCCCGCGGAGCGGAATCCGTTGGCGGTGCGGCTGCCGGCGGACCCGCCGGAGCGGGTCCGAGAAAATCGGTCATTCGTGCGAGCGGTGCGATCGCGGTTCAACTGGGAACCCTTCCCTCGAATGGCACGTATCGAGGGATTCTTTCCGGGCGGCTGCAGCCATGTACGGCGCCAAGAATCGCAAGAACGAGCCGGTGAAATAAAGAAGAACGAAGTCTGCCCATCGGATGAACAATCCGAATTCGGCACTCCATCATGACTGCATATAAGACCGCGGGGCCCGTGACCCGCACACATCAGGAACTACCCTGCGAGGTGCGCCGGTCACGCCACGGCCGGGAAAAACACAACGAGCTGGGACCCGCACCCCAAGGTGCGGGCCCCAGCTGCGCCGTGCGGCCTGATGATCAGGCGGGGGTGATGTTCTCCGCCTGCGGGCCCTTCTGGCCCTGCGTGACGTCGAAGTTCACCTTCTGGCCTTCCTGCAGCTCGCGGAAGCCCTGGGCGGCGATGTTCGAGTAGTGGGCGAAGACGTCAGCGCCGCCACCCTCCTGCTCGATGAAGCCGAAGCCCTTTTCCGAGTTGAACCACTTCACGGTACCGGTAGCCATGTCATATCTCCTTCGGGGCGTTGCTCGTGGGCCCACACCGTGCAGGCCCTACGTCGCCGCAAATGATTGCCCCGTCCGGAAGAGACCGGAAATACAAAAGTGCCCCCACCGGAGTGAACCGGCGAGTGCACTTGAAGTTTTGGGAACCACAACTGCAACTGAGATCAACAGTAGCACGATTCGGTCACAAGTGAGCTGTAGTCCATATCACTGTGCCACCGCGCCGTCGGGAACGGTATAAACTCTCACCGCTCATTGCGCGTATTTCTGTGCCCGCTGAAACAGATATGCGCCCGCAGGCCCCTCAGGAATCGGGGTCGCCCCGGCCGGCCGCCGGCCGGCGCAGTTCCTCGTTGAGGCGCAGGGCCTCCTCGAGCTGGTCCTCCAGGATGACGATGCGGCAGGCCGCGTCGATCGGGGTGCCGGCGTCCACCAGCTCACGGGCCCGTGCGGCGATTCGGAGCTGGTAGCGCGAGTAACGGCGGTGACCGCCCTCGGAACGCAGGGGCGTGATCAGGCGGGCCTCACCGATGGCCCTGAGGAAGCCTGGCGTCGCACCGATCATCTCCGCGGCCCGCCCCATCGTGTAAGCGGGGTAGTCGTCGTCGTCGAGACGGTCCGTGGCACGCGACGGGGATTCCGGGGGCATCTGCACCTCTTCTGCTGCGCACCGGCCACTGATATGACCTGGCTGCACAAGAAACCCTAGGCGTACCGATAAGTCATGTCTATCGCCACCGGCACAGGTTTCCGCCGTCCCCGCCGCCGCCCGCGCGTGGACAGCTGCGGCGCGACGCCCTCCGGCAGCCCTTCGTAGCCAGGTGGCCGGCCCAACGAGGCTGACCGACCGGTCAGTTGTCGGCGGACCGGCGAACGGTCATACTGCACGCGTAGCCCTTCACGCATCCCCCGTCGTGAAGGGCTACATTGGCGCGCGGCCGGCGACCTCGCGCGGACTGGAGCACACACGGCATGAGCGGCACCGGAACGACCACGACGGTGGCCCGTGCGGTCACGGACGTCCTGCAGCCCCGCAACGTACTGCTCCTCGGCATGCTCGCCATCGGACTCGCCTCGGCCGGTGACTGGACCGGGCTCCCCTGGGGCTTCCTCGGCGCCCTCTGCGCCGGCCTCGTCCCCGCCGGCTACATCGAGTGGGAGCGCGGGCGCGGTACCTGGGGCGACCGTCACGTCGTGGACCGGACCCAGCGGGCGCCCATCTTCCTGGTGATCCTCGGATCGCTCGGCACCGGCGCGCTGATCATGGTCCTGGGCGACGCGCCGTCAGGCATCCTGATCGCGACGGGCTCCCTGTGGGTGATGACGACCGTGCTCCTGGCGGTGAACGCGTTCTGGAAGATCTCTGTCGACTCGGCGGTCGCGTCGGCCGTGGTCGCCCTTCTCGGCGCCGCGCACTCGCTGTGGTGGCTGTGCGCGGGCGTGGCGGCCCTGGCCGTGTGCTGGTCACGGGTCGCTCTGGGCTACCACTCGGTGGCCCAGACCGTCGCGGGAGCCGCGGCCGGCGCGGCGACGGCCGCCGGTTTCCTCTTCGCCTGACCCCGGGCGGCCGGTTGCCACGGCGGCTGCGCGACCGCCCTCACCGCGACGGGCCGGACGGCCCCGATTGCGGACCCGCCCGGAAGCCGGTTACGTGGACGAGGGGGCCGCGCAGCGATGCAACCGGAGGCACACGGATGCCCAGGAAAGCAGCGAACTCCAAGGTCGGTCTGCTCATGAGCCTCGGCAGCAGCGCGATCGCCGTCGTCCGCACAGTCAAGCAGCTGCGCAGGGCCCGGGGGACTCAGGACAAGCTGACCGCCGCCGACACCCTGGCGGGGCTCCTGCCGCTGGTCACCTCCGCGCTGCTCGTCCTTCGCCGGCTGCGCAGGCGCTCCCCGCGGTCCTCGGGGTGACCTGCGGAGGCGGGTCACCGTGGTTCGCGGACCCGCTCCCGCAGCCTCTCCAGCACCCGGGCGCCGAGCAGCTCGTACTCCTCGCGGAGCCGCACGATCTCCGCCGGCCGTTCCACGGGCACGCCCCCGGTCACGATCTCGTGCGGGGCGAACTGCTCCCGGGTCAGGTCGATCTCCAGGCCGGCGCCCAGGCGGTTCCACCAGTGGAAGTCGACGCGCTCGCCGTCGACCCGCACCTCGCCCCGGATCAGCTCGCCGCCCAGCAGGTCGTTGAGGACGAGGGCCGTGACGCCGCACTGGTCGCGGGCCGGATTGCCCGGGTGCCAGTACGGCCGGTGCACCGGTGTGGTGGTGTCCGCGCCCCAGCTGCTGCGGACGGCGGCTTCGATGTCGGTGAGGAGCAGAGGTCCCATGCGGGGAATCCTCGCACCGGCCACCGACAACGCCCCCGGGTGCAGGCGCCGCCACCCGTGACGCCCGTGTGCGGAACGGCCGTTCAGTAGCCCCGGCTCCGGGACACCAGTACCGCGATGTCGTCCTCGGCCGTGTCCGCGAACCGGTCCACGACCTCGTCCAGCAGGTCCTGGAGCCGGCCACCGGCGGGCAGCGTGAGCCGGGTGAGCCGCTCGATGGAGAGGTCGATGTCCTCGCCCCGGCGTTCCACCAGTCCGTCCGTGTACATGAACAGCACCGTCCCGGGACCGCACGGCACCACGGTCGTCCGGTACCCGCCGAAGCCCGTGCCCAGCGGAGGCCCCGCCACCAGCGGCGCCACCCGTGCCCGGGGCGCACCCGGGTCGATGAACACCGGGGGCGGGTGACCGGCGCTGGCGACCTCGCAGACCCCCTCGCGCCGGTCGACGACCGCGACCAGACAGGTCGCCGCCCGATCCAGTCCCGACTGCTCCACCGCCTTGTCGAGCCGTTCGAGGATGCGGTGCGGCGGCTGGTCGTCCTCGGCCATGATGCGCAGCATCGACCGGTAGTTGCTCATGGCGACCGCGGCCTCCACCCCGTGGCCCATCACGTCGCCCATCACCTTCAGATGGCGCCCGCCCCGCAGCGGGATGGCGTCGAACCAGTCGCCGCCCACCAACGCCCCGGCCCCCGCGGGCAGATAGAGCGACGCGATCTCGATGCCGGGATTCGGCCCCCGGGGCTCGGAGAGCAGGGACCGCTGGAGTTCACCGGTGATGCGGTGCTCGTGGGTGTAGCGGTGGGCGTGGTCGATGTCGACCGCCGCCCGGCCCGCGAGCGTACGGGCGACGACGACGTCCAGCCCCTCGGTGAAGGGGGGCGAGGCGCCGGCCCGCAGCAGGCTGAGCACACCGAGCGGCCGTCCTCGCGCGGTGAGCGGTACGGCGACCGCCGAGTGCAGCCCGATGGCGCGGTAGGCGCCGACCCGTTCTGGGGTGGGCGCGGAGCGGCCGAGCTGCTCGTCCCCGTACAGGTTCTCGATCACCGGCTCGTCGGCTGCCAGGCAGCGGGGCACGGCCGCGTCCTCCTGGTAGTCGATGTCCGTCCCGGGGCCACCGAACCGGGCGACGGAGTCGGCGAGTCCCGGCACGGTGGCGACTCCCGCCCGGCGCAGCCGCAGCGCCCCGGGCGGTGGCTCGCGCCGGGTGCGCACGTCCTCCTCGGGTATCAGCTCCACCACGGCGACGTCGGCCATCACGGGCACCACGAAGTCCGCGAGTTCCTGGCAGGTGGTCCCCGCGTCGAGCGTCGTACCGATGCTGACGGCCGCGTTGTCCAGGAGCGTCAGATAGCTCCTGGCCCGCAGCAGTTCCTCCCGCTCGATCTGCGTGGCGGTGATCTCCTGGGTGATCACCATCAGCCCGCTCACCCGCCCGCCTTCCTGGAGCCGGTGGCAGGCGCCGCGCCAGTAACGCCGCTCGACCGCGGAGTCCGCCCAGGTCCGGCCGCTCGCGGTGAGGTCCCGGGGCCGTCCGTCGGCCAGCACCCGGCGCATGACGTCCAGCCGGACGTCGACGTCCGGCAGCACCTCGCCGATGGTCCGGCCCAGGTGCGCCGCCGCAGGGACACCGTTGATGCGTTCGAGTGCCGGGTTCACGTACACGTAGCGCAGGTCCCCGTCGAACACGGCCACCCCCGCCGGGCTCCCGCCGAGGAGCGCGTCCAGCCACGCCGTGTCGAGGGGCGGCCGGTCGGCGTGCTCTTCGGCCTGCAACGGAGCCTCCGGAGGGATGCGTACCCGGCGGGTGCGGAGAGGTCGGTCCGCACGGGCCGGCCTGCGAGCGGACCCTCATCCTCCGCCGCCGCGCACCGCCCCGCATCTCCGCCGGCGCTGTCCGCCGGCGTCGAGCCCGTCCAGGGACAGCGTGCCCTCGGAGGCCGCCGCGCCCGGCGGCAGCCCGAAGGCCGCCTCGACCCGGCCGGGCACCGGAGTCATCCCCAGCAGCCCCGAGACCAGCAGCCCCGCCAGGTGGTGCCAGGCCGGAGCCCTGCGGATCATCGCGTGGTCACTGCCCGGGATCGTCACCAGACAGGTGCGGGCGCCCGCGCGGCGTGCCCGGGCCGTGAGGGACTGGGACGCCAGCGGGCTGGTCACCCGGTCCCGGGTGCTGTGCAGCAGGACGACGTCCCGCCCGGCCAGCTGCGTCACCGGATCGCCGGGCGGACACCACGGGGCGAGTCCGACCACCGCGCGGACCAGCGGATGCCCCGCGGCGTGGAGCGCGGCACGGGCCCCCATGGAGTGGCCGAGGAGGACCACCGGGATGTCCCCCGCCTCGCGCCGCAGGGCGTCGAGCACCCTGATCGCGTCGTGCAGGGGGTCCTCGCGGGAACCGTTCCAGCCGCGGTGCGTGTAGCGGACCCGCTGCACGCGTACGCCGGAGTCGCCGCGCACCGCGCGGGCCACGACGCGGGCGACCGGCAGCATGCGCAGGCCGGGGAGGTTCAGGGCCCCCGGGGCCGGCGCCTCGATGCCCGTCTCGTAGCCGCCGTGGAGGATGAGCACCGCTGCCGACGGCGTTCGTTCGGCCACACGTACCTCCAGATCGGGGCGCCGGGCTCAGGCGCCCGCGCTCTGGTCCATATTCGGTGCCGGACGGCGTACGGATGGGTCGAACGCGGCGATGTGCGGAAAGTGCCGTTCACTGGACGAGGCACGAAGACCTTTCCGTACGCGACCCAAGGAGCCACTCATGGCGTCAGGACCTCAGATCGGCAGCCCCGCACCGGACTTCACCCTTCCCGGAGGCGTGCTCACCGGCGACACCTTCGAACGCCGTGACCACACGCTCTCCGCCGCACGCGGCCGGGCCGTCGTCCTCGCCTTCTACCCCGGCGACAACACGGCGGTCTGCACCAAGCAGCTCTGCTCCTACTCCTCGGGCCTGGAGACCTTCGAGGGGCTCGACGCCGAGGTCTGGGGAATCAGCCCACAGGGTGTGGACAGCCATGAGTCCTTCGCCCGCGACCACGGCCTGCGCATGCCGCTGCTCGCCGACACGGGGCGGGAGACCGCCCGGGCCTACGGGGTCACCGCGCCCGGCATCGGAGTGCGCCGCTCCGTCTTCCTGATCGGGCCCGACGGTGTGCTGCGGTGGAAGCACGTCGCTCTGCTCGGCGCCACGTTCCAGTCGCTCGACACGCTCGCCGAGCAGCTCTCCGGCATCAGGACGGCGTAAAGACTGCCGGACTCCGGCAGTACCCCTGGCGGGCACCGTATGGGACCATTCACCCAGTTCGACGGAAACATTTCGGGGGATTTCCGAACAGCGGGGGAGAGTTCACATGACCGTTCTTCTCGGTCTCGGCATCGCGGGAATCGTTCTCCTCGTCCTCTCACTGATCTTCGACGGGATCCTCGAAGGCCTCCTCGGTGATGCTCTGGGCGGCCTGCTGAACGGTTTCTTCGACGGCCTGCTGTCGCTGCCCGTCATCGCCGGATTCCTCTCCATGCTCGGTTTCGGCGGTGCGATCGTCCTCGGGACCACGGGCGTCGGAACACCGCTGGCCGTCACCGCCGGTGCCGCGGCCGGGGTCGTCGCGGCCTGGCTGACCTGGAAGTTCAGCCAGGCCCTGATGAGGGATCAGACCACGGCCACGCCGCGCGGCGACGACCTCGTCGGCACCTCGGGATCCGTCGTCACGCCGATCCCGGCCGACGGCTACGGCGAGGTCCTGCTGCGACTCGCGGGCCAGACCGTGAAGTTCGCCGCGAAGAGCGCCGTCCCGGTCGAGCGCGGCGCCGAGATCTGGGTGGAGGGCACCCTCTCGACCACCTCGGTCACGGTCCGCCCCGTCGAACGCTGATGCACCACCGAGCCTCACGTCTGTCCGAAAGCCGTACAGCCGCACACACCGCCGTCCCGTCGGGAGGGCAAGGGGGACACCACTCATGAGTCCAGTAGTGATCGCCGTCATCGGGATCGTCGTGCTTCTCGTGCTCCTGGCGCTCGCCGTGATCACGCGGTACAAGGTCGCGGGGCCCAGCCAGGCCTTCATCATCACGGGGCGTCGCGGCAAGAAGTCCACCGACCCGGTGACCGGCCGCACCAGCATCGACAACAGCGGTCAGAAGGTCGTCGTCGGGGGCGGCGTCTTCGTCGTGCCGTTCGTCCAGCAGAAGTTCACCCTGGACCTCTCCAGCCGGCACATCCCCGTCGCCGTGCGCGGCGCGGTCACCCTGCGCGGCGTGAAGTCCAACCTCGAAGGCGTCGCGATCGTCAAGGTCGGCGGCAGCGAGGACGCGATCCGCGCGGCGGCGCAGCGATTCCTGCAGCAGCAGAACGGCATCGTCGGCTTCACCCAGGAAGTGCTCTCCGGAGCCCTCCGCGCCATCGTCGGCCGCATGTCCGTCGAGGACATCATCCGGGACCGGGCCGCGTTCGCCGGCCAGGTCGCCGAGGAGGCCGAGGCCAGCCTCTCCGGCCAGGGCCTCATCCTGGACGCCTTCCAGATCCAGGACATCACCACCGAGGGCTCCTACCTCGAGGACCTCGGACGCCCCGAGGCCGCCCGCGCCAAGCAGGAGGCCGACATCGCCGAGGCCATCGCCCGGCGCGCGTCCGAGCAGGCGCGGCTGAAGGCGGCCGAGGAGATCGCCGTCGCCGAGCGGACGTTCTACCTCAAGCAGGCCGAGATCAAGGCCGAGACCGAAGCCGCCGCCGCCAAGGCCAACGCGGCCGGCCCGCTCGCCGAGGCGGCCCGTCAGCAGGAGGTCCTCGCCGAGCAGGAGAAGGTCGCCGAGCGGCAGGCAGCCCTGACCGACCGCGAGCTCGACACCAAGGTCCGCAAGCCCGCGGACGCCGCCCGCTACCGGGCGGAGCAGGAGGCGGAGGCCCGTCGCATCGCCCAGGTCAAGGAGGCGGAGGCCGACGCGGAGCGCTCCCGCCTCACCGGCCAGGGCGAGAAGCTCCACCGCTCCGCCCTCGCCGACGCCGTACGCATCGAGGGTGAGTCCGAGGCGGCCGCCATCGCCGCGAAGGGTGCGGCGGAGGCCGAGGCCATGCAGAAGAAGGCCGACGCCTTCAAGCAGTACGGCGACGCGGCCGTCCTGCAGATGCTGGTCGAGGTGCTTCCGCAGGTCGTCGCCAAGGCCTCCGAGCCGCTGAGCGCCATCGACAAGATGACGGTCATCTCGACGGACGGGGCCAGCCAGCTGTCGCGCACGGTGACCGACAACGTGGCTCAGGGCCTGGAGCTGCTCAACTCCACCACGGGTGTGGACCTCGGCGCGCTGCTGAAGAACCTCCAGGCCAAGACGGGCGGCTCCGCTCCGGCGGTCCCGGCCCCGGCCGCCAACGGCGAGAGGATCGAGATCAAGGACTGATCCCGCGTCCACCGCACGGACAGGAGGCCGGCCCTCACGGGCCGGCCTCCTGTGTCCGCACGTGGAGCTTGCACTCACCGTGCGCTGCCGATGGCGGCCCCTGAGCGTGCGGGCCACCCGGTCCGGTCGTCAGCCCCGTCGCCGTCCTGCGAACACCCTGGCTTCGGTACTCCACCACCGCACCGTCATGCGTGTACTGCCACCCGGAGGGAATCCCCTGCCGGGTGCCCCGGTCTCTTGACCACGAAGGCGACGCTAGTGCGGGAAACGGCAGATGTCTACTGCCGCCACGACAGATTTTCTGTCCGGCCGGTTGACGCACTTCTGCCGCTGCCACTGTTCGAATTCGCAAACGGAACGGGTGCCGGAGTAGTAGAAACCGCCCGAGCGGGCACGCGTTCATTTCAGGCAACGAGTGGTACGACCGATCACAGGTGGGGTGCACGCGTATGACGCACACGATGATCCCCGAAGCCTCGACGCCCTCCACGCGGACGGTGGAGGGCGACAGCACGGACAGCATCCACTGGGCCCGCAAGGCCGCCCGCACGTTCACCGACCGTCTGTCCCCGGCACCGGACCCGGCCCTGGCCGACACGCTCGTACTCGTGGTCTCCGAGCTGGTCACGAACGCGCTGCGCCACGGCGGCGGACGGTTCACCCTCCGGCTCTCCGCGGGCCCCGGCACCGTGACCGCCGCGGTCAGCGACCCCAGCCCGGCGCCACCGCACGCGCGGACCCCGGACCTCGACGGCGCCACGGGCGGCTTCGGATGGCACATGGTCCGCCGCCTCACCCAGGCCCTGACCGTCACGCCCGGCCCGGGAGCCGGCAAGACGGTGCGCGCCCAGTTCGCGCGGTAGCACCCGCCTCCACACTCCCGGCAGCGAGCTTCCCCGGTCCGTACGGCGCTCTCCCGGCGCCAGAAGCACCCACATGGGTGGTTTGCGCGGCCCGATAAGGTAATGGGCGACTAAAGAGATCATCAAAAGCGTTGCTCCGTCGCCGCGCGCCCTCGGGAGGAAGCCATGGGAACCCACCGCACATCGCTGCCGGGAGTCGGCGTCCAGTACGACTACACCACCGAATCCGGCCAGCACATCTCCGTGGTCGTGCATCACGACGGGCGGCGCTTCCTGGGGTTCTACGAGAAGGACGACCCAGATTCGTGCCTGCTCTCCGTACCCCTGACGACCACCGAGGCCACCGGGCTCGCCCACCTCATCGACGCGGCCCCCATCGACGCCGTACGGACCGAGGGGATCGATCTGGTCACCGAGCACATCCCGCTCGGGGCCCGGTCCCCGTACGGCGGCCGGCTGCTGGGGGACACCCGGGCGCGCACGCGCACGGGGGCCTCGATCGTGGCGGTGCTGCGCACGCACAGCGCGCACCCTTCGCCGGGGCCGGACTTCCGGCTGGCCATCGGGGACACGCTCGTCGTTGTAGGTACGCGTGAGGGCGTGGACACGCTCTCCGAGATCATTGCGGAGGGCTGACCGTGCACGACACGACTGCACTGCTGGTGGAGCTGGGCTCCGTCATTCTGGGGCTCGGCATCATCGGCAGGTTCGCCGGGCGGATAGGCCTCTCGCCGATCCCCCTCTACCTGCTGGCCGGTCTCGCCTTCGGGGAGGGCGGTCTGCTGCCGCTCGGCGCCAGTGAGGAGTTCACCGCCATCGGGGCGGAGATCGGCGTCATCCTCCTGCTCCTCCTGCTCGGGCTGGAGTACAGCGCCTCCGAGCTCGTCACCAGTCTCAAGACGCAGTACCCGTCCGGGGCCGTCGACTTCGTGCTCAACGCGACCCCCGGCGCGGCCGCCGGCCTGATGCTCGGGTGGGGTCCCGTGGGGGCCGTCGCGCTCGCCGGGGTCACCTGGATCTCCTCGTCCGGCGTGATCGCCAAGGTGATGACCGACATGGGCCGGCTCGGCAACCGCGAGACGCCCGTCATCCTCGGTGTCCTCGTCATCGAGGACCTGGCCATGGCCGTCTACCTGCCGCTGCTCACCGCGATGCTGGCCGGTGTCGGTCTGGCGGGCGGCAGCATCGCCCTGCTGATCGCGCTCGGCACCGTCGGCTTCGTGCTGTACCTGGCGCTGCGTCACGGCCGGCTCATCAGCCGCGCGGTGTCCTCCGACAACCCGGAGATGCTGCTGCTCGTCGTCCTCGGACTCACCGTCCTGGTGGCCGGGGTGGCCCAGCAGCTCCAGGTGTCCGCGGCCGTCGGCGCGTTCCTCGTGGGCATCGCCCTGTCCGGCGAGGTCGCGGAGGGCGCGCGCAAGCTGCTGACGCCGCTGCGGGACCTGTTCGCCGCCGTGTTCTTCGTGTTCTTCGGGCTCTCCACGGACCCCGCGGAGATCCCGCCGGTGCTGCTCCCGGCGGCGCTGCTGGCGGTCGTCACGGTCTTCACGAAGATCGGCACCGGCTGGTACGCGTCCCGGCGGGCCGGGATCGGACCGCGGGGCCGCTGGCGCGCGGGCGGCACGCTCGTCGCACGCGGGGAGTTCTCCATCGTCATCGCCGGTCTGGCCGTGGCGACGGAACCGCGGATCGGGCCCATCGCGACCGCGTACGTGCTCATCCTGGTGATCGTCGGCCCGCTCACCGCCCGGTGGACGGAGCCGGTCGCCTCGAAGCTCCAGGCGGTCCTGGCGGGCAAGGGGAAGAAGCCGGCCGTCGTGGACGACCGGCCGATGCCCTCGCACGACGACCTCACGCCGGAGCACGCCGGGCGCGACTCCGACTGAGGGTCCGCTCCCGGAGGGTCAGAGCGGGGTGGCCGCGTGGAGGATGCCGACGAGCGTCACCGTCGCGTTGAGCGACGACAGCGCCGAGGCCGCCGTCCCCACCGTCGCGGTCGCCGCCGCCACGGCCAGATGCGCCGAGGCCGGAGGCCACAGCCCGGCCGAGGGTTCCGGGTCGAGCAGCGCCGCCACCCGGCGCGGCACGGGGCCGGCCGCCGCCGCGAAGCCCGGGAGGACGGCGGGCCCCGGCTCACGGTTCGCGAACAGGGCCGCCTTGCCGACCGCCGTGGCCACGGTCCGGCGGCTGCCGACCGTGTACGCCGCCTCCTCGTCCGCCCAGCGTTCGGTGCTGTACGCCACCGCCGTGCGCAGCGGCAGGAGGAACGGGTTGGCCCGCGCCGCCAGTTGCGTCGCCAGCAGATA
>Ga0164307_10000494_pt1 | contig 17209 bp, 17 predicted proteins | sample Whisoiple_243_MG_FD_110214 | JGI IMG/M metagenome (GOLD analysis project Ga0164307, IMG submission 110214) | Soil microbial communities amended with fresh organic matter from upstate New York, USA - Whitman soil sample_243_MG | ecosystem: Environmental > Terrestrial > Soil > Unclassified >...
CCATTGCATTCCTGGGGGCGAGCTATTTCCGCTTTCTCGGGCGCCGCCAACGCTACGGCATGTCGTCGCGCGGACTTGCGGTGAATGCCGGCACGCCAAACGAGGAATTTCCGCTCTTCCGCGAATTTTGGGTCGAGGCGCCGGGGCCCAATGCCGACCGCGCGACGATCTACGCGCTGCTCGATGGTGAGACCGCCACCGGCGCCTACAAGCTCGATCTTTATCCCGGCAAGAAATCGGTGCTCGATACGCGCGTCGCGCTGTTTGCGCGGCGCAGCGGCGCCAAGATCGGCTTTGCGCCGCTGACCTCGATGTTCTTCATCGGCAAGAACGATCATCGCTTCCACGACGATTTCCGTCCGCAACTGCACGATTCGGAAGGCCTGCTCGTCAATTCGGGAACCGGCGAATGGCTGTGGCGACCCTTGCGCAACCCGGCGCAGATGGAGACGACGGCGTTCCTCGATCGCAACATCAAAGGCTTCGGTCTCATTCAACGCGACCGCAATTTCGATCATTTCCAAGACCTCGATCTCGCCTATGAGACGCGCCCGAGCTACTGGGTCGAGCCGCACGAGGATTGGGGCGAGGGCCGCGTCGAGCTCGTCGAGCTGCCGACGCCGGACGAGACCAACGACAATATCGTTGCCTATTGGGTGCCGAAGGATCCGCTTGAGCCGGGCAAGCAGGTGAATTTCGGCTATCGCATCACGGCGAGCCTCAATCTCGCGCGGCTGTCGCCGAATGCGCGGGCGATCAACACGTTCCAGACAAATCCGCGGGCGCTTGGCTCGCCGGAGCCGCGCGAAGCCAATGCGCGGCGCTTCATCATCGATTTCGCAGGCGGCGATCTTGCTTATTTCCTGCACGATCCGGGGCTGGTCGAGCTTGTGCCGTGGACGAGCCAAGGCCGCATCGTCCGCTCCTCCGTCGTTGCCAATGTGGTGACGGAGGGGATGCGCGCGACAATCGACGTGCAGGTCGACGCCGGCCAGACCGCTGATTTGCGCGCCTTCCTGCGCGCCTCCGATCGGGCGCTCACCGAGACGTGGACGTTTCCGTGGAAGGCGGAGTGAAGCGGGACGCGCCGCCCGCGATCACGGTTCGCAAAGGCACGCTTGCCGATCTCGATCGCCTGGTGGCGATCGAAAACGCCGCGTTCCAAGGCGACCGGCTGACGCGCCGCTCGCTGCGCGCGCATCTGACAAAGCCGACGGTGAGCCTGCTCGTCGCCGAAGCCGAAACGGGCGGGTTCGCGCGTGTAGTTGGGTATGCGCTGATCGCATTCCGCAAGGACTCGAAGAAAGCGCGGCTCTATTCCATTGCCGGCGATCCGCAGCACCGCATTGGTGCGGGAAAACGGCTGATTGCCGCCTGCGAGGAAGAGGCGGCGCGGCGCGGGGCGGAAAGCCTCGTGCTGGAAGTGCGCGCCGACAATGCGCGCGCCATCACGCTTTATGACGAGCGGGGTTACGTGAAGTTCGCGACGATTCCCGATTATTATGAGGACGGCGCGTCCGCGCTGCGCTACGAGAAGCGGCTCCTAGCCTAAATTGCGTTTATCCACGACCCGCTTGGCCTTTCCGAGCGAGCGTTCGAGCGAATTGGCATCGACCACCGCGACGTTCGCGCTCACCCCGATGCGTTCTTTCACCAGCCGCGCGAGATGCTCGCCGGCGCCCTGGCGCAAATGCGGCTTGTCGGATTCCGGCCGCACCTCGACATAAATCGTCATGACATCGAGCCGCGCCTCGCGCGTCAGCACGATGAGGTAGTGCGCCGACAGCGCTTCTGTGCGCAGCAGCAACTCCTCGATCTGCGAGGGAAAGACGTTGACGCCGCGGATGATCATCATGTCGTCGGAGCGGCCGGTGATCTTCTCCATCCGCCGCATCGAGCGCGCCGTGCCCGGCAAGAGCCGCGTCAGATCGCGCGTGCGATAGCGGATGACCGGCATGGCTTCCTTGCTGAGAGAGGTGAAGACGAGCTCGCCTTTCTCGCCATCCGGCAAAACCGCGCCGGTCTCGGGATCGACGATCTCCGGATAGAAATGATCCTCCCAGATATGCAGGCCGTCTTTGGTCTCGACGCATTCATTGGCGACGCCGGGCCCCATCACCTCGGAGAGGCCGTAAATGTCCACAGCATCCATGTCGAATGCATCCTCGATCTCGGCGCGCATGGCGTTCGTCCACGGCTCGGCGCCAAAAATGCCGATTTTTAGCGGCGATTTTTTCGGATCGAGATTGATGCGCTTGTACTCGTCGAGGATCGCCAGCATGTAGGACGGCGTCACCATGATGATCTCGGCGCCGAAATCCTCGATGAGCTGCACCTGCCGCTCGGTCATGCCGCCGGAGACGGGAACGACGGTGCAGCCGAGGCGCTCGCCGCCATAATGGGCGCCAAGCCCGCCGGTGAAGAGGCCGTAGCCATAGGCGATGTGCAGCATCATGCCGGGCCGCCCACCCGAGGCGACGATCGAGCGCGCCATCAGGTTCGCCCAGGTGTCAATGTCGTTCTGCGTATAGCCGACGACGGTCGGCTTGCCGGTCGTGCCGGATGAGGCGTGAATGCGCACGACCTTTTCGCGCGGCACGGCGAAGAGCTCGAAGGGATAGTTTTCGCGCAGGTCCGCTTTGGTGGAGAACGGGAATTTCGCGAGATCTTCCAGGCGGCGGAAATCATCGGGGTGAACGCCGGCGTCCACGAATTTCCGGCGGTAAGTAGGCACGTTCGCATAGACGTGCTGCAATGTCGCCGCGAGCCGCTGCGTCTGCAACGCCGCGATCTCATCGCGCGAAGCAAGCTCGATCGGCTCGATCAGCGTGCGGTCGGGGTCGATTCGCGCGCGCATTACTCCTGCTCTTGCTTTGGATCGCGCAGCTCCTGCTGCGCATCGCTCTGCGGACCAGGAGGTCCGCGGTCCAGCCATTTACCGTCGATGACGCGCGAATGGCCGCGAAAGGCGGCGATCATGGTGCCGTCAGAACGCGTGACGGTGACATCATAAATGCCGGAGCGGCCGCTGCGGTGGATTTCCTTGGCGCGGGCGGTGAGGAGATCATCCAGCAGCGCCGGCCGAAGGAACGACACCGCGCAATGCTGCGCGACGACGCGCTCATTGTACGTGTTGCAGGCGAAGGCGAAGGTCGAATCCGCAAGCAGGAAGATAAAGCCGCCGTGGCAAATCTTCTGCCCGTTCACCTTGTCCGCCGTAACCGGCATGGAGATTTCCGCTTCGCCCGGCGCGACGCGCAACAGCTTCATGCCGAGCGCGCGCGAGGCCTGGTCTTCCGCCCACATCGCATCGGCGCAGGCGCGCGCGATCGCGACCGCATCTTCGTTCACGCGCGGCCTTTGTACTGGGGCTTCCGCTTTTCGAGAAACGCGGTGATGCCCTCGATATAATCGCTGCCGCGGCCGATCTCGCGCTGCAGATCGCGTTCGAGATCGAGTTGTGCGTCGAGCGTGTTGTTCGCGGATGCATTGAGCGCTCGTTTGATCATCGCCAGCGAGCGCGTCGGCGCTTCCCCGAAGCGCTCGCAAATCGCCTGCGCTTCCTTCATCAGCTCGGAATCGTCGACACATTTCCAGATCAGCCCCCATTCGGCCGCCGTTTCGGCGGAGATCGGCTCGGCGAGCAGGCAGAGCGCGCGGGCGCGCGCTTCGCCGATCAGCCGCGGCAGGAAGAACGTGCCGCCGGAATCCGGCACGAGCCCGATCTTGGCGAAGGCCTGCAGAAAACTCGCCGAGCGCGCCGCGACGACGATGTCGCAGGCGAGCGCGATGTTGGCGCCGGCACCGGCCGCAATGCCGTTGACGGCGCAGACGACCGGCATGGGGAACGCCCGCAGGCGGCGGATCAGCGGATTGTAATGGCGGTCGATCAGCAGGCCGAGATCGGGGGCTTTGCCGGCCTGCGGCGGGTCGATATCGGAGAGGTCCTGGCCGGCACAAAAACCGCGGCCGGAGCCGGTGATGAGGATCGAGCGGCAGGTCTTGTCGGCTTCTGCCTTGTCGAGCGCATCGGCGAGTGCGCGGTGCAGCTCCGTCGTGACCGCGTTGAGCCGCGCTGGGCGGGTGAGGTTGAGGACGTGGTAGTTCGGACGTGCTTCGACGAGCACGGGTTGTTCGGTCACGGGCGCTTCCTCTGATTTTGCTCGCGATTGTGCATCGGCGGCCGGAGGGGTCAATTGGGGGCGTTGCGCCGACTTGTGACGGCGCGCGAGCGTGGATATCCTTGAAAGCAAATGAGGATATCCAGACATGCCTCTCTACATCAAGGACGACGCGACAGCGGAACTTGTGGGGGAGCTGGCGCGGCGGCGCGGCATCTTGGGCGATTGTTTCGCCTATGCATGCGCCCGCACCAACGAGGCAAAGCTCTTGTTCAAGGATGATGATTTCAGCAAAACCGATATCGTCTCGGCGCTAGCATAAGCCGCATTCACGCGGATCGCGCACGGAACCTTTCCGCCGCCGGCCAAGAAGCCGGGGAAGCTTCGCCTACAAGATCGAAACCCCACTCGCCGGCATCAGCCCGAACCACGGCGTCAGATCGTAGACGTCGTCTAGAAGTGCCGCGAAGGAGATGAGCAGTCCAACCGCGGCGAAATAAGCGACGGCGAGCAGATCTTCTTTGTTGCTCGGCGTCTTGTCACCAATGACGGCGGCGAAGAACGGCATGGTAGCCGAGACGGTGACGATTGCCGGAACGTTCATCTCTTGCTCAAATCCTTGCCAAACGGGACGGCCACGAGAGTGGCGTGATTCTCCTCGAGCTGTTGTGCCCTAGATCACAGGCCATGGAACACGTAACGTCTCGGAAATTGCAGCGCCTCGGCGCGGCCGGATTGATCCTCGCCCTTGCAGCAATCGCGCCAGCTTGTGCGCAATCCCAGCGCCTCCTTCCGACGCCCTTCCCGGAGACGCTCGGCGGCAATGCCGCGCCGCTCGACCCGACGCCCTTTACCGGCAGCCGGTATCAGCGCCTCGAAGCCGATCCATATCCGCAGACGCTCGGCCTGAATGCGCAGGGCAATCCGCCGATCGCGCGGCGCGTCCGCCACCAGCATCTCGTGCCGAACATCCGCAAGCGCAAATATCGCGTGGATTGGTGAGGCCCGCGCCATTACCGGCGCGCCCCACTGCCCGACAAAGTAAGGCTTGACATGCGCCCGCGCGGTGCAAGGCTCGGGGCTCAGCGGGAGTTCGGGCGCATGCGTCACCGACTGCGAGTCACTCTCGATATTGCCGGGTTGACCTGCAACCTCGTCGCTGCGGGGTTTGCGGCGGCGGCGGTCTACGTCAATCAGGAGGCTTTGACGGCGCTCTCGACCACGGCGTGGGGCTCGACCGATCAATTCAAGACTGCGCTGCTTTGGCAGAGCCGCGACATGATTTTGGCCGCCATGCTGCTGGCTTTCGGCACCGCGCTGCAGGTCGCGGCCGAACTCGTGCGCGACCAGCCGCAGGATCATCGCGTCCGGCATGCCGAGCCCGCGCGTCAGCATCTGGCGGCGGAGCACCATTCCGGCAGCCGCGCCCACGAAACCCATCATACGACCGAGGCGGAGCCGCCAAGCCACCGGCCGCGCCCACGCGGACAGCCGCGCGGCCAAGCTTAGAATTCGCTTGACGGGCGTATCGTAAGATATATCGTTGTCTGCATCTAAGATGCAGCCAGCGAGGTATCTCATGTTCTACTACGGAATGTGCCGCTCCCACGATGGCTTCGTCAAGCATCGCGGCTTCGGCTATGGGCGTTTTGCCGCCGAACGCTGGGCCGGGGGTTTCGGGCGCGGCGGCGGCCGCTTCGGTGGGCGCATGTTCGGCCAGGGCGATCTGCGCCTGGTCCTGCTGGCGCTGATCGGCAAGAAGCCGAGTCACGGCTACGAGCTCATCCGCTCCATCGAGGAGAAATTCGGCGGCGTCTATGCGCCGAGCCCCGGCGCTGTCTATCCGACGCTGACGTTGCTCGAAGAGCAGGACCTGATCCGCGGCGAGGCGGCGGAAGGGGGCAAGAAACTCTACGCCATCACGCCCGCGGGCGAAGCCTACATCGAGGAAAACGAGGCGGCGGTGAACGGCGTGATGCAGCGCATGGACCTCGCCGCCAGCGCCTTCGGTGCACGGGCGACCCCAGACAGCGTGCGCGAGGCGGTCCACACGCTGCGCCAGGCGCTCGGCATGCATCGCGGCGGCTGGACCCCTGACGAAGAAAAGCGGGTGACCAGGCTCATCGAGCGCGCTGCGAAGGACATTATCGGCGGCATGCCTGACACTTAACTGCGCAGCACATGCGAACCAATCGCTCAGCTCGGCGTTTCTGTCTGAGACGGCTTGACCATGCCGGAGCGCTGCGGCGCGTCGTGAGGGAGCGAAACATGCGACGGGTTCTCGGAATGTTGACGGCGGTTCTAGTGCTTGGTGTGGCGAGTGCCGCGAACGCGCAGACCTTCCTGTCGCCTGGAGCGCTCAAGGACGGTACCCGCGGCTATATCGGCCCGGGCGAACCGATGGTGCTGCCGGCCGAGGGGCGCTCCGCCTCGACGGCAACGACGCGCCTGTGGTGCGATAGCGGCGACTTGCTTTGCTATCCCCCGACATTCCGCACCCTTCCGGACGTAACGGCGCAATAGCTGTCGTTTCAGCTCACCGCGCCGGCAGCGGCGCGCCCGGCGGCGCGGCCGGAAAAGATGCAGCCACCCAAGAAGGTGCCTTCGAGCGAGCGGTAGCCATGGACGCCGCCGCCGCCGAAGCCTGACGCTTCGCCAGCCGCGTAGAGGCCGGGGATCGGATGCCCGACGCCGCCAAAAACGCGCCCATCGAGATCCGTCTCCAGCCCGCCAAGCGTTTTTCGCGTCAGGATGTTCAGCCTGACCGCGATCAGCGGTCCATGCGCCGGATCGAGAATGCGATGCGGCGGCGCAACGCGGATCAGCCTATCGCCGATGTAATTGCGCGCACCGCGCAACGCGACGATCTGTGCATCCTTGCTGAAGGGATTCAGAATTTCGCGATCGCGAGCGACGATCTCCGCAGTCATCGCCTCGAGATCGAGGAGCCCATCGCCGCCGAGCTCGTTCATACCGGCGACGAGATCGGGAAGATTGTTGCGCACGACAAAATCGACCCCGTGCTGCTTGAATGCTTCGACCGGTCCGGTTGCCTCTTTGCCGACGGCGCGCCTCAGCACGAGGCGCCAGTCTTTTCCGGTAAAGTCCGGATTTTGTTCCGAACCGGAGAGCGCGAATTCCTTTCTGATGATGCTCTGCGTCAGCACGAACCAGGAATAATCGTAGCCGCTCTTGCCGATATGTTCGAGCGTGCCGAGCGTGTCGAAGCCGGGGAATAACGGCACCGGCAAACGTCGCCCGCGCGCATCGAACCACATCGACGAGGGCCCCGGCAGAATTCGGATGCCGTGGTTCGTCCAGATCGGATTCCAATTGCGAATGCCTTCGACGTAGTGCCACATCCTGTCGGGATTGATGAGCCGCGCACCGGCAGCTTGCGCGATGCCGATCATGCGGCCATCGACATGCGCCGGCACGCCGGCAATCATAGTGTGCGGCGGCGGGCCGAGCCGGACCGGCCAATTCTTGCGCACCAGTGCATGGTTGCCGCCAATGCCACCCGAGGCGACGAGAACGGCTTGCGCACGCAAGCTGAAATCGCCGATTTTCGCGCGCGAGCTCGATTTGCCGCGCGCCACATTGGTCGGCTCGAGCACGGCGCCGCTCACACCCTCCACAACGCCGTTGTTCATCGCGATCGCATCGACACGATGGCGGAACTTGAAGGTGATGAGACCGCGAGAGGCCGCCTCACGCACGCGCCGCTCGAAGGGCGCGACCACGCCCGGCCCGGTGCCCCAGATCAGATGAAAGCGCGGAACCGAATTGCCGTGGCCGATCGCGCCGTAGCCGCCGCGCTCGGCCCAGCCAACCACGGGAAAGAAACGGACGCCCTGCGCATGCAGCCACGGACGCTTTTCGCCGGCCGCGAAGGCGATATAGGCTTCGGCCCATCGGCGCGGCCAATAATCCTCCGGCCGGTCGAAGCCGGCCGTGCCGAGCCAATCCTGCAATGCGAGTTCATACGAATCGCGGATGCGCAGCCGCCGCTGCTCAGGCGTATTCACAAGGAATAGGCCGCCAAGCGACCAGAACGCTTGCCCGCCGAGACTCTGCTCGCCTTCCTGCTCGACAATGATTGCGCGCTTGCCGGCATCGGCGACTTCCGCCGCGGCGACGAGCCCCGCAAGACCGCCGCCGACGATGATCACATCCGTTTGGGTCGGCATTTGCTGTTTCCCCCCTGGCGATGGGATCATGTCGAATAAAGAAAGTCCAACGCGGAAATCGCATGACCGGCGAAATGCAACTAAAGGGACGCGCAGCCATCATTACCGGCGCGGCGAGCGGCATCGGCCGGGCGCTGGCGCATGCGTTGGCGCGGCGCGGCTGTCATCTTGCACTGGCGGATGTGAATATGGCGGGCCTTGAGGAAACCGCGCAACGTGCTGCCACAGGCGTTCGCATCACGCGCCACAGTCTCGATGTCGGCGACGCGCAGGCGATCGCCGCCTTTCCAGATCTCGTCCGCGCGGAACACGGCCGCGTCGATCTTCTCGTCAACAATGCCGGCGTCGCGCTCGGCGGCACTTTTGAGCAAATCGATGAGGCCGAGTTTGATTGGCTGCTCGCAATCAACTTTTTCGGCGCGGTGCGGATGACGCGCGCGTTTTTGCCGATGCTGAAAGCCAGCGACGACGCACGCATCGTCAACATTTCCAGCATATTCGGGATCATCGCACCGCCGGGGCAGACAGCTTATTGCGCCAGCAAGTTCGCGGTGCGGGGATTCTCAGAATCTTTACGGCACGAGCTGAAGGACACATCGGTCGGCGTAACCGTCGTGCATCCGGGCGGCGTTGCGACCTCGATCGCCAGGAACGCGCGCCATTCGCAAGTCGTGTCGCCGCAGGAGCTCGCGATCGCGCTCGCCTCGATCGAGGCAAAGCTGAAAATGCCGCCCAGCCAAGCCGGCGAAACGATCGTACGCGGAATCGAGCAACGCAAGCCGCGGATTGTCGTCGGCAACGACGCCAAGTTCGCGTCGCTGATCGAGAGGATGGCGCCCGTGCGATATTGGGATTGGCTGCAGCGGCTGAGATGAGTTTATTTGGCGTTGCGGGGCCGGAATTGCCTTGCGAGCCCGCTCGTCAGCGGTGCGAGCGCGGGGAGAAAAACTAACGGCATCGACCTCGACGCCGTCGTAGCTAGTAAGATGGCGCATTTGCGTGCGACTTAGTCGAGAAGCTTCATCGCGCCTTTAGCAGCCTTCCAGGCATAATGGCCTCCCGCCATGTATCGCGCATCGAAGCCGGCCTTGCGCAGAGTCGCTGCCGTCTCGCATCCGATGTGGAAACCGTAGACGCAGAAGGTGACGACCGGCTCGCTCTTGGAGAGTTCGCCCATCCACTCCTCGACGCGCTCCGGATCACGCCACGTGGCTCCTTCCATAATCTCGTGAGCCTTGGCGGCATAATGTTTTGGCCGCGTATCAATGATCTGAACCGGTTCGCCTGCCTTCAGCATTGCCCTCACCTCTTCAACGGTGACGTGGGGCAGGTCTGCGAACTGCTTTTGCTCTAAGGGTCGCGGCGGCTTCACTTCGAGCGCGTCTTGATAGCGCGCCTGCACCGCATTCCATTCGATGTTACGCATGAATGCCGCGATGTAAGCGGTGGTATTGGCACCGAATTCGAGATGATAGGCATGCTCGTACATGTCGAGCGCAAGGAGCGGAATGGCGCCCGCGACCGTCTGGTTGTGATCGCCGCCACGGTGATTGATCAGCCGGGCATCTCGCGGCAGATACGAAAGCAGGACCCAACCAGACCCGCCGGCAAGAGAATCCGCCAGAGCGACGAATTCCTGCCGCCAGCGGCCGACCGAGCCGAAATCCTGTGCGATCGCAGCGGCCATCGCCTCGGGGACGGCCCTGCCGTCGCCGCCGAGACTTGCAAAATAGAGCTCGTGCAGGAGCGTCGAGTTGAGTGCCGCCATTTCTTCACGCTTGAGCCGGGCGAACGCATCGCCTTGAGTTCCAGGATCGAGCGATTCCAGTTCCTCAGTTATTGCGTTTAGGCGGCTTATGGCACCGCCGTAATTGTGCTCATAATGGCTCTCGATCAGGCGCGGCGAAATTCCATTCAGAGTCCAAGGGCGACAGAAGAGGGGAGCAATTTGATATCGCATGCTGTTTCTCCGGTTGAGCGGAAACCAACACGCGGACGGAGTGCCAAGGTGCAGCGCATCTATACGCGAGCGCCTATTAACAAGGCGCGCCGGCCAGTCCGTGCTGCTAATGGTGTGTTTAGCGTCCGTCCACGCGCAATCTCCTCAGAAGAGCGAGTCTGCGCAGAGCTTGGACTGACGTCTCACGGGGAGTCTGCAAATCCCCGACTGCACGAGGATAAATCAACCCGGGGAGCCAGACAAGGCCCATCGAGCGCGATCCGCCTCCTCTTGGAGTGGGTTGCCGAGCGCCGGCAAAACGATCTCGCCTCGCCTAGCGACCGGCGCCGCCAAGGATTACTCCAGCACCGCGTGGCCCGCCGTGCCTTGCGCCGCGCCTTTACGCAACAGAAACACGATCGGCATTGCGGCGAGCGCGATCAGCATCATGAATTTATAATCGTCGACATAGGCGATGATGGCCGCCTGACGCGTGATCTCGGCGTCAAGTGCGGCGCGGCCGAGCGCCGTCGTCATGTTCCAAATGCGGTGCACCATTCCGTTGCGCAGCGCTTCGTTGAACGGCGTCATATGCTCGACGATCTGCGAATGCACGGCTTGCGTGTTGCGGGTCAGCAGGAAAATCACCACGGAAATGCCGAGGCTCGAGCCAAGATTGCGCATGAGACTGAACAGCGCCGTCCCCTGGGTGCGGAACTCCGGCGTCAGCCTCGCAAACGTGATCGTCGACAGCGGCACGAAGAGAAAGCCCAGACCGAGGCCCTGCTCGATGCCGGTGCGCACCAGAGTGAAGCGCGACACATCGGGTGTAAAGCCGGTCATCTCCCATAAAACCGCGACGGTCAGCGCAAATCCGAACAGCAACAGCAGGCGCGGATCGATGCGGTTGATCAGACGGCCGACAATCATCATCGCCACCATGGTCCCGATGCCGCGCGGCGCCAGAACCATGCCGGCGGTGAGCACCGGATAGTTCATCAGGTTCTGTAGGTACGGCGTTAACAGCGCCAGCGAGGCGAGCAGGATGATGCCGACGACAAAGATAAAGAACAGCCCAACAACGAAATTGCGGTCCTTGAAAATGCGCGGATCGATGAACGGCCGCTCGGTCGTGAAGGTGTGGACGATGAACACGTAGAAGGCGAGTACGGAGATCGTCAGCTCGGCAATGATCTCGCGCGAGCCGAACCAATCGAGCTGCTCGCCACGATCGAGAAAAAGCTGCAGCGCGCCGACGGCGATGCTGAGCGTGGCAAAGCCCATCCAATCGAAGGAGATCAGTTGGCGCCTGCTCTCCGACAGAAAGGCGGAGAGGCCGAGGAACGTCACGATGCCGATCGGCACGTTGATGTAGAAGACCCAACGCCAATTGTAATATTCGGTGAGCCAGCCGCCGAGCGTGGGCCCAAGGATCGGCCCGACCATGACGCCGACGCCCCACATCGCCATTGCCGAGCCGTGCTTCTCCTTCGGATAGGAATCGAGCAGCACCGATTGCGACATCGGCACGAGCGGTGCGCCGAACACGCCTTGTGCCAGCCGGAACAGCACCATCTGCGGCAGCGACTGCGCGATGCCGCAGAGCACGGATGCAACGGTGAATCCGACAACGGCGATGAGGAAGAGTCGCTTGCGTCCGAGCCGCGCGGCCAGAAAGCCGGTGACTGGCGTCATGATCGCCGGCGCGACGATGTAGGAGGTCAGAACCCAGTTGATCTGGTCCTGGGTCGCGGCGAGATTGCCCTGCATGTACGGCAGCGCGACGTTGGCGATCGTCGTGTCGAGCGCCTGCATGATCGTCGCCAGCATCACGCAAAGCGTGAGGATGCCGCGGTTCGGCGTCTCCTGTGTCGCAGCGCCAGACATGGGTCAGATGAGGTTGCGCAGACTCGCCAACAAGCTGCCGAGCGTGCGGGTGTGGCCCGTGTCGATGTCCACGACGACGCTCATCCCGGCGCGCAGCGGCGGCGCTTTGTCGTTTGTTTCGATCCTGAGCCGCACGGGCAGGCGCTGCACCACTTTCACCCAATTGCCGGACGAATTCTGCGCCGGCAGCACCGCGAATTGCGCCCCAGTCGCGGGACTGATCGTGGCGACGCTCGCCTTGCATTCGGCCCCGGGATAGGCGTCCACCGAAATCTCGGCGGGATCGCCTGGCCGCACGTAGGTGAGATCGGTCTCCTTGAGATGGGCTTCGACCCAGACGTGGTCGCTCGCAACGAGGCTGAAAGCCGTTTGCGATGCCGGCAAATAATTGCCGGGCTGCAGCGCGTCGACATTCGTCACCACTCCGTCCACCGGCGCGCGCACGATCGTCCGCCGTAAATCGCGCTCGGCTTTATCGACTTGCGCTTTCGCCTGCAGATATTGCGGATTCTCTTCGGTCGGCTTGTTCACGTCGCCGCCGAGCCGTGCCAGCACGGAATCCGCCTGCCGCTGCGCTGCAGTTAGCCTGTCGCGTGCCGCCTGATAATCGTGGCGCGCCTGGTCGAGCGTTGCCTGTGAGGCGACTGCGCGCGAGGCAAGCTCCGTCTGCCGTTGGATACCGAGCTGGTAATAAGCGACATCATTTTGTGCGTTCTGCACGGCTGCAAGCTGCTGGCGGTATGACGCCTTCAATGCGTCGATCTGGTTTGCGGTCGCGCCGAGCTGCGCTTTCGCGCCTTCGAGCGCGATGCGATAGGGCTCGTCATCGAGCTGGAAGAGCACGTCGCCGGCTTTGACATGCTGATCGTTATGCACGTCGACCTTGGCGACGATGCCGGATATGTCGGTTGCAATGGAGACGATGTCGGCCTTAACATAGGCGTCGTCCGTCGAGGCAAAACGCCCGCCGGTCAGATAAAAATACAGAGCGCCGGCGAGCACGACGAGAGGGCCGGCAAGCAACAGAATGCGGCGCAGGGATTTGCGACTACGCGAGGGCTGTTGCCCGACGCGCGCTGCCTCCGGCTTCGGCTGGGTTTTCCTTTCGGGAACGAAGGCCTCGACGACATCGTCGTCACGTGCGGGCGTCTCATTGCGGCGCGGCAGCGCGCGCAACTTAGCCTCGCTCTGCAGCGGCTTCTGTTGAGCGTCGTCTGGGCTCGCGCGTTTTGCGGCTGTTTTAGCCATTGCTTGCTTTCCGTTTGGCTTGCGGCGCGTTGCAGGCGGCAACAAGATTCGCGCGCATCTGCGTCAGTGCGCGGGTCAGCGCCTCCGCGTCCGCTTCGCTTACGTCCGCGAGCGCCTCGGCGCGAGTGGCCTCGCCAATCTCTTGCATCGAGGCGATCAGCTCATTGGCGGCGGGCCTGAGAAACAATTGCCAGACGCGCCGGTCGGTTGGGTGATTGCGCCGCTCAACGAGCGAGACCGTCTCGAGCCGGTCGAGTATGCGGCCGAGCGTGATCGGCTCAACGTCGAGGATGTCGGCAAGCGCGCTCTGCTGGATGCCCTCGTTGCGTGCGAGATAGGCGAGCACCTGCCATTGCGCGCGGGTGAGCCCGAATTCGCGCGCGTTCTGCTCGAAACGCTTCCGCAGAAGGCGCGCGGCGTCATTGATCAGGAAGCCAAGAGTGACGGGAAGGCCGGACAGGGGTAAGCTCTTGTAAGCCTGCTGTTTGTAAGCATGCTTAATATATACCCGATCTATGGCTGGTTCAAGGCGGGATCATGCGCGGGCGGCGCCGCCGCGCCTGCTTGAGAACGCCGCTCGACCGCCCCGCAAATGGGTGCAGCAATAGCGCTCCCCCAGGAGCGCGGCGGTCTTGGCGACCACATCTGGTTTCGCTCCGTAAAGGAAGAGCCTCGTGCCCCGCGGGGCGGCGGCAAGCAGCGCCGGGACGAGGTCCGTCCCGTTGAGATTTTGCGGGAACCAGCTTCGGTAGAGCACCAGCGAGGCGACGTCGACGGCGATCCCGTCGTCCAAGACAAGGAAGCCGTCGAGAAGGCGCGTCCCACCAGGCTGCGAGGAGAGCGTCGTCAGCAGGTTGGCGTTGGCGAAAGCCACTCGTGTCGGGATGCGCGTGGCCAGCCGGGCCAGCAGGAACTCGATTGCTTCGCGCTGTCGTGCCACGCTGATCTCGACGCCGAGGATGTTACGTCTCGGGAACGGCGGCGGATCGATCGCAGCGACAGTCATTTAGGGCTTGCCCAATGGCATGTCGGTTGCTTTCGTTTGGCCCTCGCCAGCAGCGGAGAAGTTGTGTCGATCCTTGCGGCCCTGCACCATGTCACCCACTACCGCTACGACCGCCCCGTGGCCATCGGGCCGCAGGTCATCAGGCTGCGGCCGGCGCCGCATTGCCGCACGCGCGTTCCGAGCTACTCGCTGAAGGTCCTGCCGGAAAGCCATTTCATCAATTGGCAGCAGGACCCGCACGGCAATTGGCTGGCGCGCTTGGTTTTCACCGGCAAGGCGACCGAGTTCAAGGTCGAGGTCGATCTCACCGCCGATCTCGCGGTATGGAACCCCTTCGACTTCTTCGTCGAAGACACGGCGGAAAAATACCCGTTCGCCTACGATCCTGATCTCTCAGCCGATCTCGCGCCGTATCTCGAGACGGAGCGGCCGGGGCCGATGCTGCAGGCTTTCCTACGCGACATTGATCGCGCGCCGCAAAATACCGTCCAGTTCATCACCGGGCTCAACGCGAAAATCCGCGATCGCGTCGGTTATGTCATCCGCATGGAGGCAGGCGTGCAGACGCCGGACGAGACGCTGGAGCGCGCCTCCGGCTCATGCCGCGACTCCGCGTGGCTGCTGGTGCAAGCGTTCCGCCATATCGGGCTCGCGGCGCGCTTTGTCTCCGGCTACCTCATTCAGCTCAAGGCCGACATCGATCCCATCGACGGTCCGCAGGGCACACGCCAGGATTTCACCGACCTGCATGCTTGGGCCGAGGTTTACATCCCCGGCGCCGGTTGGATCGGGCTTGACGCGACGTCCGGATTGCTCTGCGCCGAAGGCCATCTGCCGCTTGCCGCGACGCCGCATTACCGCTCGGCCGCGCCGATCGCCGGCATGGTCGAGCCGGCCAATGTCGATTTTTCCTTCGAGATGAATGTCACGCGCGTCGCCGAGGCGCCGCGCATCACCAAGCCTTTCGCCGACGCGGATTGGCAGCGACTCGATGAACTCGGCGAACAGGTCGATCGCGATATCGCCACCGGCGACATGCGGCTGACGATGGGCGGTGAGCCGACGTTCGTTTCGATTGATGATTTCGAATCGCCAGAATGGAATACGGCCGCCGTCGGCCCGACGAAGCGCGAGCGGGCGGATGAACTCATCCGCCGGCTACGCGATCGCTTCGCGCCGGGTGGGCTCCTGCATTTCGGCCAGGGCAAATGGTACCCGGGCGAAAGCCTGCCGCGTTGGGCCTTCAGCCTTTATTGGCGCCGCGACGGCAAGCCGCTTTGGCAAAACCCCGATCTGATCGCGCGTGAGACAAAGGTCGAGGTCGCCAAAGGCGGCGAGAGCACCGAGGCGGCGGAGCGGTTCGCAACAAACGTCGCGCGGCAGCTCGGTATCGATCCGGATTTCGTCACGCCGGCCTTCGAGGATTCGTCGAAATGGATCACCGAGGAAGGCAAGCTTCCCGGCAATGTCGATCCGCTCGATCCGAAAATTGAGGATCCAGAAACACGCGCACGCATGGTGCGCACATTCGAACGCGGCCTGACGCAAGCACGCGGCTTTGTCCTGCCGGTGCAGCGCTGGAACGCCGAAGCCGAACGCAAATGGCTGAGTGAAAAATGGCAGTTTCGCCGCGGCAAGCTGTTCCTCGTACCGGGTGATGCGCCGGTCGGCTATCGCCTGCCGTTGTCGTCACTGCCTTATGTGCCGCCGAGTTCCTATCCGTACGTGATCGAACAAGACCCGATCGAAGAGCGCAGTCCCCTGCCCGAACCCGGCAACCGGCAGGCGGCGCAAGCGAGCGTCGGTGCGAGCACGCCGGAAGCCGGGCGGCAGGACATTGTCGAGCAGGAAGCTGTCGAAGGCGCAGTCCGCACCGCGCTCTCCGTCGAGATGCGCGACGGCAAAGTCTGCGTGTTCATGCCGCCGGTAAAGCGGCTTGAAGATTATCTCGATCTGCTCGGCGCAATCGAAGAGGCAGCGCGCGAGTATAACGCGCCGATTCACGTCGAAGGCTATGCGCCCCCTTACGACCCGCGACTCAATGTCATCAAGGTGACGCCCGACCCTGGTGTCATCGAGGTCAACGTGCATCCCGCTGCGTCATGGCGCGATTGCGTCGAGATCACGCGCGGCGTCTACGAGGAAGCGCGGCAGACGCGGCTCGGCGCCGACAAATTCATGATCGACGGCCGCCACACCGGAACGGGCGGCGGCAATCATGTCGTCGTCGGCGGCGCAACTCCGGCGGATTCGCCATTCCTGCGCCGGCCGGATCTTCTGAAGAGCGTCGTGCTTTATTGGCAGCGTCACCCGTCGCTGTCGTATTTGTTCTCCGGCCTGTTCATCGGACCGACGAGTCAGGCACCGCGCATCGACGAAGCGCGTCACGAAGGCTTGTACGAGCTCGAAATTGCGATCGCGAACGTACCGAAGCCCGATAGAAACGGAAAATTGGGCGAGAAGCCGCCACCGCTGTGGCTCGTCGACCGGCTGTTTCGCAATCTGCTTGTCGATGTGACCGGCAACACGCATCGCTCGGAAATCTGCATCGACAAGCTTTATTCGCCCGATAGCCCGACCGGCCGGCTCGGTCTCGTCGAATTCCGCTCGTTCGAGATGCCGCCGGATTCGCGTATGAGCCTGGCGCAGCAGCTGCTTGTGCGCGCTCTGCTCGCGTGGTTCTGGCGCGAGCCGCAGGAGGGTTCGCTCGTGCGCTGGGGGACGACGCTGCACGATCGCTTCATGCTGCCGCATTTCGTCTGGGAAGATTTTCTGGGAGTGCTCAGCGATCTCGGCGATGCCGGATACAAGTTCGACC
>Ga0164307_10000495_pt1 | contig 17203 bp, 11 predicted proteins | sample Whisoiple_243_MG_FD_110214 | JGI IMG/M metagenome (GOLD analysis project Ga0164307, IMG submission 110214) | Soil microbial communities amended with fresh organic matter from upstate New York, USA - Whitman soil sample_243_MG | ecosystem: Environmental > Terrestrial > Soil > Unclassified >...
CGATCGCGTCCATCCCAGTCGTACAGCGTCGTCTGCTGTTTGCCGTCCTTGTCGAGCGCGATTTTTGCCGTTCGGCGGCCGCGCGCGTCGTAGCGGTACTCCGTCGTTCCGCGGCGCAGCAACACGTTGCCCGGGCCGACCTGTGCCTTTTCCGTTTTCGCCGCTGAACGAGCCGCCCCTGAGCCGTCCGCGCCGAGTTGCGTCACCCAGCCGACAATGGAGTCGGCTGCGTCGTGCTCGAAGGTCTCTTGCAGGAGCTGTTGCCGCGATTCGAGCAAGCGCCCTGCGGGGTCATAGCGGTAGTTCGTCGTGCCCCAGCGCGCGTCTTCGATGTTTTCGAGGCGGCCCGCGCGATCGTAGCGGTAGCCGCGTCGCGAAGCGACGCGCTGCGAACCGATCCCTGCGCCGGGTTCGGGGACGACTACGCGGCGTTCGAGCAAGCGATCGAGGGAGTCATACTTTTGCTCGACGCGCACGGCGCGGTTCGCGCTGCGGGCGATTTCACGGCCAACTGCGTCGCGTTCGAGTTCGAGGTGGAATCCGTCGTGGGTGACGCTGGATAGCAAACCGGAGGTGTCGTACTGGTACTGAGTCTTGGCGCCGTTGGGCAGGACGCGCTCGGTGACGAAGCCTTCGACGCTGCGTTGGTAGGCGACGCGGCGGCCCTGCTGCAGCTCGGCCGTGACCCGGCCGTTGGCGTCGCGTTCGAACGCGGTCTCGACGTTTTCATTCCAACCACTGGAGCGCGTTTTCATCAGGCGGCCGAGCAAGTCGCGCTCGAACTCGAGCTGAAGATCCGCCGTTCGCTCGGCGATCAAGTCGCCGCGCGCGCTGTATTCGAAATTCCGGAACGTCGCGTCCGGGTATTCGATGCGTGCGAGTTTGCCGCCAGCGGCATAGCTGTACGTGAGATCGCGGCCGTCGAAGGTGTGCTCGGTCACCACGCGGCCGGCGGCGTCGCGTTCGTAGCTGTGCTTTTCGCCGAGTGGGTTTTCGAGCGCGAGTAGCTTTTCTTGCTGATTGTGAAGCAGTTGGTAAGCGCGACCGTCCGGCAGTTCGACGCGCGCGAGCGCTGAAATGCCGGAATAGGTCATGCGTGTCGTCTGTCCGAGCCCATTCGTGACGGCCGACAAGCGCCCTGCGGAGTCGTGCTCGAAGCGTCGCGTGGTTCCGTCGGGGAGTTCGAGCGCGGTGCGTCGACCTGCGGCGTCGTAGCGCACGCGGGTGGTGTGTTTGAGCGCGTCGGTTCGCGAGATGGGGCGGCCCACGGCGTCGTAGCTGTAGTCCGTGCGCGCGCCGCGCGCGTCGACCTCGGCTACGATGTTGTTGGAACTGTCGTAACTGTATTCGGCGATCGTGCCGCGCGGCCCGGCGGCGCGCGTCAGTCGACCACGAGTGTCGTACTCGAATTCGTAGACCTCGCCGGTCGGGTATTGCACCCAGGACAGCGCGCCGTGCTGTTCGTAGCGGTAGTGGGTGACTTGGCCGTCGGCGGCGATGTCGCGCACGACGCGGTCTTGTTCGTATTCGAAGCGGCGTTTGAGGCCATGCGGATCGACCGACTCGATCAGGTTGCCGCGGGCGTCGTACGAGTAACGGAAGCCTTCGCTGCTGCCGTCGACTTTGGCGGTCAGGCGGCCATGGTTGTCGTAAGCGACCTCTTCGAGCAGCGTGCCGTCGGGCAGGCTTTCGCGTTCGGCCAGGCCTTGATCGTTCCAGCGATACACACGCGGTTCGGCGCCGTGCACGATGGTTTGGCCCGCGGCCACGTCGTACTCGAGGCGGGTGTAGAAGAGGCGATTGGGGCCGGTGGTGAGTCCACAACGACCGAGCTCATCGTACTCGTAGATGAAGCGAACGCCGCCCTTGGTGGTGGTCGCAAGCATGCGGCCGTAATCGTCGTATTCGAAGCTCTCGCGGTTGCCCGCAGCGTCGCGCACGCCGATCAAGAAACCATTGGGCGAGTACTCGTAGTAAACCGCGTTGCCGTCTTCGACGGACACGCTGCTGATCCGATCACCCAGCCAATCGATGCGGATCTGACGACCCGCCGTGTCGATCACCGAGATCAGGTGCGTTTGTCGATACTGGAAGCGAACGCGGTTCCCCCAGGCATCCTCGATGTGACGGAGCAGCGCTTTGTTGGAACCCGTATCGCTCGTGAACACGCGCGTCAGCCGCGTGTCGAGCGAGTACACGCGGAACTCTTCCGCTTTGGGGCGACTCAGCTGCAGGCGCTCGCGCGCGTGAAAGGTCTCACCCCCGACGGGCACCGCCGCAAAGCAGATCGTGCGGCCTTCGCCTTCGCGCAACAGCAATGTGCTGTTGCGATCCACAATCGATTGCTCGAAGCCGTGAGCCCAGCCGTTGCCAAGCGTCGCGGCTTTGTCCGCGTAGCGAGCGGACGAGTAATAACGCTTGAAAACGACCGGAATCAGCCCGGGGATCTCGAGATCGACCGCCTGATCGACCACGTCACCCGTGACGACGTTGACGGGGTGACCATTCTGACAAGTGTGTTCGTCTTTTGCGCCCGAGCTGTCGCCGGCCTTCGCAGGATCGCGCTGGCCCGCACTCGGCGGCGGTGCCGGGCCTTTCCCGCTCTGCGACGTCGCGCTTCCGCTGCCTGAGCCTCCGCCGCCTGAGCCGCTGCCCGCGCTGCCTCCTGCGCCGCCAGAATTGCTCTGGTTGTCGCCCCCTTTGCCGGAGCCGCCGGGGCCCGCGCCGCCGCCGCCACCACCACCACCGCCACCGCCACCGCCGCCACCGCCGCCCATGGCAGGGGCGCCGACGGTGATCGCTTTGTTCATGAAGCCGGGGCTTCCGGTGATGCCCGCCATGCCGAGCTCGATGAGCACGGTGACCGCGCCCATGATTGGAAAGCAGGGCCCGCCGGTGTTCAGGCTGACGACTTCTTTCATCGTGCCCGGCTCGTTGCCGTGGCACGCCTTCATGCACGAGCCGACCGTCATGATCGGCGCGCCGCCCGCTTTGGTGCGCATGGGCGGATCGACGATGCCCTCGGCCACCGACCCCATGGTGGGGTAGGGGATGGGCAAGGGGCTCGGCGCGGCCGGCGTGATGCACACGCTGACCGCCATGCCCGTGGCCTGGTGCCCCGATTTCTCGGTCACCAGGTCCATCCCCGTCGCGGTCACCTTACCCATTGATCAGCCCAGTCCCCGAAACCAAACATCTCTGTCCGAGCGAAGGACTTCGGCCTCGTCGCTTGCGAGGTAGCCGAAGGATCCTCGGTGCATTCGAGGTGCCCATTGGGGCACCGGGCCCGTCACTTCAGCTCCTCCAACACGGGGCTGCCCAGTTGTTTGCTCAGCCGGTTGGCGCGATCACGCTCTTTTTTCAACAGGACCTCGATGTCCTTGGCGGCCTTCTGCGCACGCTCCTTGGCGTCCCGTGCGTCGCGTTCGTTCCTCTCCGCGGCAGCCTGCGCGGTTTTGGCGGCGAAGCCTTGCTCTTCGGCGTGGCGCAACGCAGCAGTCAGCTCGATGTTTTTTTGAGCGAGCTCTTCGTTCGTGAGCGCGACTTGGCTGTTTGCCTGTGCTTCGTTCTTCTCCGCCACGCTGCGCCCTGCTTCGGCCGCGTTGCGCTGCTTCTCGGCCTCCTGCACCTCATGCAGGCGGCGTTGCGCTTCGAGCTCCGCGGCGTGCGCCACTTGCGCGTTCTTTTCGGCGATCTTTTGTGCGCGGCTGATCACGAGCAGCGCTACCGCGGCAGCCGCCAAGAGCGCAATCGTGAGCACGATCGCTGCGACCACGCCCACGCGCTTGAGCTGAGCGCGACGCACGCGATGCGCGGCCACCGCCCGCGCGAACGCTTGTGCATTCTCCGAGAGCTCGCCGCGGAATCGACGCTGAAATCTCGCCAATTCCTCGGCCATCTCGCCGCCCCAAAGCAGGCCACTGTCCTTGCCCTTGGTTTGCCATTGGCGCGCCGCAGCGCGCAGCTGCTCGAGAAACACGCTGTCTTCGTGGCTCTCCTCGAGCCAACGGCGCAGCGTCAACCAAGACTCGATCAACGACTCGTGCACGAGCTCGATGGTCGCGTCGCCGCTGCCACCGCCGGTTTGCACGATCAGCAAGCGCGATTCGACCAGCCCGTCGAGCACCTGGTTGAGCTCTTCGGCGTTGCCCGCCATCTCACGCAGTTCGGCTAGTTCGCGCACGGCGCGTGTGCGTTCCGGCGTGACCAACTGCAGAAATACCATGCGGCAAAGCGCGCGCGCAGCAGGCGTCAGTTTGCCCACCACCGCGTCGGCGTGATTGGCCAATGCGCCTGAAATCCCGCCGAATGCGCGGTAGCTCTCGACCGTGAGCAGCTTGTGCTCTGCGTCACGTCGATCCCACAATTCCGAGGCGGTGAACTGCAGCAGGGGCAACGCGCCCGGGCTGGCCTCGAGGTAGTGGATCATTTCCTCGACCATGCCGCGCGTCTCGAAGCGATAGCCGCACATCTCCGCCGGATGCACCAACGCTTCGCGCAGGCCTTCCGGACCCGGAGGGCCGAGGAAAAATAGCCCGCGCGAGATCTCGGCCATGAAGTGCGCGTCTTCACCGACGCGACCGAGGAAATCGGAGCGAATCGACAAGATCACGCGTACGGGGCTGGTGGCGTCGTCTGCCGCGCCGGCGAGCGCTGTCGTGAATGCACGGCGCTGCTCGGGGTTGTTGCAAAGCGTGTACAGCTCTTCGAACTGATCGACGAACAGCAAGAAGCGTTGCCCAGTGCGGCGTGAAATGCTGCGCAGGATGCTGCCCAGATAGCCGGGCTCGAACACCATTCGTTGGCCGATTTCGCGTTGCGCGCCGAGGTCGTCCTCGACGTTGGTCGAGCTACCGAGGAGCGGCGCGAGCAAGCTGGCCAGCGCCAAGAGCGGCGCCCGACCCGGGCGAGCAACCAAGACCTGCCAGCTGGTGCCAGACAGACGCAAAGCAGGCACCACGCCCGCGCGCACGAACGACGATTTGCCGACACCCGACGGCCCGACCACCGCGGTCAGTGGCCCGTCTTGGATGCGCATGACCATGGCCGCGATTTCGCGGCTGCGACCGAAGAAGCAACCCGCGTTTTCCTCTTGGAACGAGCGCAGCCCAGCGTACGGTCCCTTGTCGAATTGGAAGCCGGGCATGAAGCGCCCCGGCAAGAAGGGCTCGAGCGCCTTCAGTAGCGTGACCGCGTCGGGGAAACGTTCGTCGCGCACTTTGCGCAAGCAGCGATCGACGACGTCGGCGAGCTCGGGTGCGATCTCTTTCGATTGGGCCTGATGCAAACTCGGCATCGGCTTTTCGATCTGAGTCACCCACTTGTCGAGCTCACCGGCGACCGCTTGCAGTGGGTGTACGCCGGTCAGCATCTGAAACAGGATGATGCCCGCGCTCCAGATGTCGGTCCGATGATCGACGTGGCCACCCGTGATCCATTGCTCGGGCGACATGTACGCGAGCGTGCCGACGATCCCGGTGCGTGAATCGTTGAAGGCCGTGGACGGCGGGGGGGCCGCCTCCGAGTCCGGCTGCGCGTCAGCGGACCAAGCGTCCTCGCGCAGGACCTTGGCGATGCCGAAGTCGAGCACTTTGACCGTGCCCGACTCGGTGATGAAGATGTTTTCCGGCTTCAGATCGCGGTGCACGATCTTTTGCTCGTGGGCGAAGGCCAAGGCGCGTACGACCGCGACCATCACCTCCACGGCGCGAGTCGGTTGCATCGTCCCCGAGCGTTCGAGCGCTGCCGCGAGCGTTTGGCCCTGCAGGTACTCGAGCACCATGAAGGGATTGCCCTCGTGCTCGCCAATTTCGTGGATGACGACGATGTTCTCGTGATTGCAGTTCGCGGTCGCGCGCGCCTCGACGATGAAGCGTCGGGTGAGCTCCGGCGACGTCGTTTGCAACAACTTGAGCGCGACACGCCGGCCGAGCCAAGTGTCGCGCGCCAAATACACCACGCCCATGCCGCCACGACCGAGCTCACGAATGATCTCGTATTGGCCGATGCGCGCCGCGGGCGGCGCGTCCGGGACGAGCGAGGAGTCCCAGTTGGGCGTCGGTGTGAGACCTTCGGGAACGATGGTTCGCTTGCCGTCGATCGCGGCCGCGGGCCCGAACGAGGGAGTGAATGCCGGCGCGACGACGCCGGAAAATACTGCCGTTGCGGAGCTCAGCTGACCCGCCCCTCGCTGGATGATGTCCGAATGGCTGCGATCCCTCTCCGAACCCTCGCGGGCGGTCTCGCTGCTTTGCGGTGCTTTCATTTGCCCGATCGCCCACTGGCCTCGCGCCGAACGGCGGCGGCCATCAATCACACTATTTCGAGGCTATCCAAGGGCAAAGACGAGCGCAAGGGACACTCCCGCCCGGGCACCTACAAGGGAGCTATCGCTCACGGAGCGATCGCCTTTTGGGCAAACGGGCGGCGGAAAACGCCGGGGACCTCGGGAGTATTCACGAAGACCGAGCCATGCCAGGGCTCTCAGCGCATGCCGGGGAGTGAAGGTCGCGGACGGCTGCTATAAGCGGAGCCATGTTCGGTCGCTGGCTCAAAGCCTTGACGGGTTCGGAAGATCTCTCGGCGGGAGGCGCGCTTCGCGCCAGTATCGAGCGTGAGCTCCCGGGGGCAGACCCCGAGACGATCAGCGTGGTGACGAGCATCGCGGGCCTACTCGGCACCGTGGCCTACGCGGATCGCGACTATTCGGCGGCTGAAGAAGCGCGTGTGCGAGCCGAGCTCCTGCGCGTACAAGGCATGACGGAAAGCGGCGTCGATGCGATCTGCAAGACGCTGCGTACACACATCGTCGAAATTTCTGCGGTAGAGACGCCGCGCTTCACGCGCGCGCTACTCGAACTGGCAGACGAAGATCTCAGGCGCGAGGTGCTGGGCGCGATGGTCGAGCTGGCCGCCGCGGACGAATCGATCACCCTCGCCGAGACCAACGTGCTGCGGCAACTCACGACTTCGTTGGGGCTCAGTCAGCAGGATTACCTCGAGCTCCAACAACGGCACCGCGAACACCTGAACATCTTGAAGAGCTGAGCTCCTTTTCACGCGCAGTCCTGTCCACGATCGCTCGACCTTGCGATTCGACCGCGCGCGCCCTATCGTCCCGATTGTGGTCGACGTAGAAGGCACGAACATTCCCGTGCGGCGAATGACGCAGGCGAGCGATTTTGGCGCGCTCGACTGCGCGACGGTGCTGCATTTCGTGGTCGTCAGCGGCAGTGAAGCCGCGCGCGCCGTCAGCGCCGATTTCGAGACTTATCTCCTCGATCGCTCCGAAAACCTGGCCAATCTCAGCGATGGCGAGCGCCGCGCGAGCGACGAACGCGCGTTCGAATTCGTGCGCCAACTCGAGCAACTCGACTGCGTGGTCTGCGCGGGCATCGATCAGGCCGACTTACGCTTCGACGACGACCCGAGCAAAACACGCGCGTGGCACATCGGTTGCATCGCGGTGTTCAGCCGCGCGGATGAAGCCGCGTCCGTGAGCGTTTGAAGCCGCCCGAGCATTCGGGTGAGGTTCAATGACAGGAACATCCCGGTTTCCATTGGTTTGTGAAGGCGGCTGTCACTGCGGCGCGGTGCGCTTCCGCGCCACGATTCGACGCGCTGCCGTCTCGGAATGCAACTGTTCGATGTGTCGCAAGAAGGCGCCGATTCACTCGCTCGTCCCAGACGCCGACTTCGAGCTGTTGTCGGGTGGTGAATCGTTGACCAAGTACACCTTCAACACGCACGTCGCGCAGCACCTGTTTTGTCGTCACTGTGGCATCCATTCGTTCGGAAGGCCTCGCTCGCAGCCCGACAAGATCAGCGTCAACCTCCGCTGTCTTGATGAAGACCTGCTGGGCCTGTTCGAGATCGCCCGCTTCGACGGCCAAAATTGGGAAGCAACGATGGCCAAGTGGCAGAAAACGTGAAGTCGCCGCGCGAGCTCCCCGTAGCTCTTCCAACTCACCCCTCATACGCCAACTCGACCTTGTACTTCTCGCGCCCCTGCAGATCGTGAATGCGCACCGCTATGCCGTCGCGCGCCCCATCGATCTCCACGCTCCCGAAATTCTGCAAGCCATCCCACGGCGCGAGTCCGCCGCTGCCCGCGGGCGGCGCCCACTGAAAGCGTAACTGTGGGCCAAAGGTGGGATCGAGCGGCTTGGGTTCACCGCTGATCGCGTGCAGAGGTCCGGCAACGAACTCCCAAAAAGCACGAAACGGCGCGCTTCCCGGGCCGAGAGTCGCTCGATCCGGATCGTAGTGATGAGCTGAAGCGTAGTGCACGTCCGCCGTCAACCACACCACGTTCTTCACGCCACGCGCCGCGATTGCCGACAGCACGGACGCGAGCTCCACTTCGCGCCCGCGGGGTGGGCCCTCGCCATTGCCGAAACCTTCGCTGAGCTCGCCGCTGGGCCCATCGGGGATTACGAGTCCGAGCGGCTGATCGCAGGCGACGATTTTCCATTTGGCCTGCGATCGCGCGAGCGTTTCGACGAGCCACTCCGCTTGCGTTCGACCCAGCATCGCGCGTTCGGGCCCGCGGTTGTCGTCATTGGGTGTGCGAAACGAGCGCAGATCCACGACTATCACGTCGAGCAGCGGCCCATACGAGATCACTCGCTGAATCGCCGCGGCTCCGGGCGCGGTGCCGCCACCAATCGGAGTCCACTCGAACATCGCTCGACGTGCGTAAGCGGCGAGCTGTGAAGCGTCGCGCTGTCGATATCGCTCGTCGTCCAGGCGCTGTCCGGGCCACCAATTATTGTGCGTCTCGTGGTCGTCCCACTGCGCCAAAATCGGCACTTCCGACGCCAGTGCGCGCACGTGCGCGTCTTGCAGGTTGTACGCAAAGCGCGCGCGGAAGTCGTCGAGCTCCTGCGCGACGCGCGCCACGCGCCAGTTGGTCTGATTTCTCCACACCCGCCCATCGGCCAGCTTCAACTCCGCGGGGATGGGATTGTCCGCGTAGATCATGTCGCCACTGTGCAAGAAGAAATCCGGCTCGATCGCGCGCAGCCCCGCATAGCATTGCAGGCCACCCCAATTCGGATTGATGCCGAAGCCTTGGCCGCAGGTGTCGCCCGACCAAGCGAGGCGAACCTGGTTCGGCCGCGGCGTACGAAAGCGCCCGCTCGCCCAAGCACTCGTGCCACGCTCAACCTCGCGGGTGAAGCGTGCGCGGTAGTGAATCGTCTGCCCAGCCGGCAACCCCGCAAGCGCGATCGTCCCCGTGCGATCCGTCGCCGGGCCCACCCGTGGCCCGTTCACCCGGTGCGCTTGGCTGAAGTCCGAGGTCGTCGACCATTCCACCTGCATGAGCGCCGGTTCGCTACAGCGCGCCCACACCAGTGCGCGCCCGGCTTGTACGTCTCCAGCTTGCACGCCATGCGTGACCTCCGGGAGCAGCGTCCGAATCGAAGGCCCGCGCGCGCACGCTGCGGCTCCACCAGCCGTTACACCCGCAACAAACGCTCGCCGCGTCAGCACATCTCCGAGCCTAACACGTGCCTGCTGCAAGCAAACCTTCCCTCGCTTCACCGCGGCAAGCACTTCCGCAACGAGGGTTTGGGTTGGGGTCAGCGGGCTCGGTGCGCTCGATTCGTCGCGTAGCTCGCATCGCGCCCCGGCGTCGGTCGAAGTCGCCGCCGGGTCACTCGCGGCCCGGCGGCGACGGCGCGTCAGTCAGCTCATCCCGTTGCCGGCCCGAAAACGCGAACTCGAGCGCAGAGGAAACGCGCCTCAACCCAGATCTCGAAACGCCGTTTCGAGCTCGCTCGCATGCTTCGGTCGCACCACGCGCGCGACTTCTTTGCCGTCGCGCAGGAAGATCAGCGTGGGCCAGAGCTTGACGCGGTAAGAACGACCGAGCGGCTTGCCCTTGCCATCCTCGACCCGGTGATGACGTACGTTCGGGTGTGCAGCGAGCGCGCGATCGATCAACGGCCGTGCGCCTTGGCAAATGGGGCACCAGCCAGCCCCGAACTCCAGCACGGTCGCCCCGCTGAGCGCGTCGACTTCGCTGCGCGTGATTTCCATGACCGAACAGCGTAGCTCGGCGAAGCGACGATCGCCCGGGTTTAGCCTGGTTTTTGCTTTCTTGACCAGGCGAGTCGCCATGGGAGCAAAAGCCATTGTCGCCACGTTTGCGATCACCGCATTTCCGTCGCAATGCGAACCGAAAGCGTGGGTCGATCGCCAAGATCTCATGCAATCGAGCGCAAGAGCCTTGCTAGCTTCGGGGCGCAGGGCTCGGTGCCTGTCGCTACCGAACGGACGTCACGGTTCCATGGGTGACACGCCCGAGCGGACGATGGGCGCCGCATTGGATTGGTTGTTCCAAGCGGCGCCCGACGTTACCGACTGAAGCGCGACTCGGTTCAGTCGTGCGTGATCGTGAACGTGTCGACCGTGCTGCCGGAGATGGTCTTGAAATACCCGCTCGCCTTCTTCGGATCGCCCCCTACGTTGAAGGTGATGAATTGCGCTCCATAGTTGGCGCCTTGATCACTGGTGTAGATGGCCGCCCAAATCGGGCAGCTGGCGTCGCTGGTGTTGAGCGAAGGGAACGGCGCAGTCGTGGACGACGGCGTGCACCGCACTTGATTGCGAATACCTGTTCCACCGAGGCCGACCACGTTGACGAACGTCCGGCCAGCGCCCACGCACAGGCTGCTCCCGCTCGAGCAGCTCGAGTCGATGGTCTGGGTTTGGGTGTTGGTCATCGTCTTGGTGCGGTGATAAGTGTGCTCGTGGCCGGACATGATGATCGCGCCCTGCTGGCGGCACGCTTCGTAGACCGCCCAACCCATCTCGTCGCCCTTGCCCCCGACCTGCATTTTGGCCATGTTTTGGTGCCAACTGCACACGCGCCAGAGGTGGTCGTCACCGGCAAACAGGTTGTTCACCGTCGTTCCGGTGTCGCCGAGCTTGATCGTGCCGATCGCGAGGCCTTTGAACACCGTCTTGTAGGCGGCGTCGTGCGGGCCCGCGGTGCGCGTGGCGCCCCCGAGGTGATTGGCCGCTTTGGCAAGGAAGCCGGACCAAGACGAATCGTCGTGGTTGCCGCGCGCCAAGAACACCGGATAGCTCGTGCCGACGACGCCCTCGGTCCTCGACCACCAGCCGGGTGGGTCGGCGTCGTAGGTCATGTCACCTTCGACGACGACCGCTTGCGCGCCTTCAGCCTGAACCAAAGACAGCACCGAGCCCCAATTCGTTCCGTCTGCGGTGTCGCCGACGAAAGCGATCTTGAGGTTGGCGTCGGTCGGCAGCAAAGCCCCTGCGTTGCCACTGCCGCCCGCGCCTGCAGCCGCGCCAGCCGTGCCCGCACCAGCCGTGCCCGCGCCAGCCGCACCCCCTGCCCCCGCACCAGCAGCGCCCCCGCTCGAGGTAATGACGACCTGGGGTTGGTTGGAAGATGCTTCTTTCGAGCTGAAATCCACGCCGTCACTGATGTTGTTCGGCACGACGGCGACGCAGACAGCCGCTCCTGGGGTGGCCAAGCTCGTGACGTCGACTTCCAGCCAAGTCCCGGAGGCTGCGCTCTGAAAGGTGGAAAGCACCGCGCCGAGAGCGGGCTTGTTGCTCCAAGTCAGGCCAGTTTCGCTCCAGGTCGTGGAGGCAACTTGGCGCACCTCGTAGAACTTGGTGCTGCTGCCGCTGGCGGCGTTGGTCACGCGCAGACGGAGTTTGACGTTCGAGATGCCACTCACGTTCGGGACCGTAAAGCGCACGTAGGTTTGCAACGTCGCGTTGGCGTCGTTGCCGTCCGCGAGCAGCGTCGTCGCGGTGCCGTAGTTGGTGCTGGTCGACGTGGAACGCACGTACGAGTCCGCGTCGACGCCGATCGTGGTGGTGAGCGCCGAGTCCGCGTGACCGACGTCTTCTTCGTCGGTTCTCGCAGAACACGCAACCGGTACGGCAGCAGCCAAAAACACCCAGGGCAGCACCTTTTTGGTCAAAAGTGCGACCGTCTCAATGCGGCGTGACATCGCTTTACTCCCATTCCTCATGTCGGCGCCGAGACGGCGCGCGCGATGCCTGCGTTGACTAGCACCTCGGCTGGGTGACTCACTGTAACGCTTTCGGTAAGTTCTAAAGACGTCGTGTGCGGCATGCGGCGCGCGTGTGACGAATCAAAGTGTGAATGGGTAACTCTGAGTCTGGGTTTGGCACCGCGCTAGGGCGCATTCGCGAATTGCTGCAGCAAGCGCGTCGCCAATGCCCGCACGCCGAGATCGGAGTCGGTGCTGGCGATCTTCGCCAGGAGCGCCATTAGCCGCGGATCGGCGACGCCGTTCAGCGAGTGCAAGGCGGCCAATCGCACGTACGCCGAGTGGTCGCTGAGCGCACCGAGCAGCGCGTCGATCGCCGCGGGGTCGCCGCGCAGCTGGCCCAAGTCGCGGGCAGCCTCCATGCGCAGCGACTCTTCTGGTTCGCTGCGCACGATGCTCGCGAGCGTCAAAGTTGCACGCGCGTCGCCAGTCGACGCGAGCGCGGCCATGGCCTTCATGCGTGGCGTGAAGGTCACTTCGTCGGGTAGCTCCGTGGAATCGTCCAAGGGGCCGCGCGCTGCGCTCAAAAACGGCCTTTTGGGGACTTCCGGATCCGTGGTTGCGATGCCGTCGAGCGTGTCGAGCGCGCGCTCGCTCTTCCGATCCGCCAAGGCATCCATGGCGAGCGCGCGCGTGGGCCGCTCCGTTGCCTGCCGCGCTTGATCGATGAAGTAGTCTTCCGCGACGCTGCCGGGAACCTTGCGCAAGAAGTCGAGCAGCACGTGTCGACGTTCCGCGTCGCGCTCGCCCCTCAAGCGAGCGATGAGCGGCGTCGCTGCGGTCTCGCCCAGGGCCAAGATTTCCCGTTCGATCGCTGCCCGCTCGTCGTCGCCCTCTTTCGCGCGAGTGATCCGTTCGAGCAAGCGCTGGACTAGGCCGTCTGCGCCTTCGTTCATCACGGGTTGCGGCGTTGCCATGCGGGGCTGGGCCGGCGCTCGAATCGAAGCTGAATCGCTTGGCTGAGCAACGGGCGCGACGCTCGGTCCCGATGCAAGTTCGCGTTTCCCGGATGATCCTCCCGAGAGCAGTACCGCAGCGGTCATCAGTGCCAACGACGCGCCGGCGAACGCACCCAGGCCGACGTGAGCCGAGTTCATGGCGCAGCAACCACGAACTCGTGGTGCCCCGAGCCGACCTGCACGACGTCGCCTTCGGCGCGCCGCGTGACAGGAGCCAAGTCTATGTTCTTGCGGCCAAGGCTGGTCACCTGAACTGCTCCTGGATACGGCATCCAAACCGTGGCGCTGCTGCCCACAGGGATCGTGAGTTCGAGGCGAAAGGTTCGCCCCGCGAGCGACCAGTGACTCTCGATCGCACCGTACAGTGATGCGAACGACGCTCGTGCGTCGGTCAGATGAGCACCCGGTCGCGGCCGGACCAAGACGTGGCGACCCGCCGGAGCCTCGGGATCGAGCGCGACGCCGCCAATGGCGTCATACATCCACTCTCCGAGAGCTCCACTCGGAACGCCGCGCGGCAAGTCGGCACTCGGCGTGGCGAACGCTTGCAACAGCGCGTACGCGAGCTCGTCTTTGCCTACTCGCGACAAAGCCGGCAACAAGAGTGCCGTGCCGAGCACGCCCGTCGTGGGCCGATTTTCACTTCGCGCCAGCGCTGTAGCCAAATGCTCGCCCGCGCGCTTCAGCGCATCACCATCCAGCATTCCGCGCGCGATGGCTACCGCGTACGCGGTCTGCGTATCGCTCTTCAGTTTGCCGTCGGGCAGCACGAATTCGGAATTGAACGCGGCGCGGCTCGCCTTGGCCAGCGCCTGGAAACGCTCACTTTCCGCGGCCAGCGCGGCGTTTCCACCGCGCAGCATTCGTGAGAGCGCGTCGGCCGAGTACGCGAACTCGGCCGTGGCCAAGAGCGCGGGATCCGTGCGCGCTCCCGACTCGAGCGGATCACCGGGGCTCTCACCGAGCCCGTTACGCCAAATATGGTCGGGATTTTTCTGCGCGATGGCGTCCAGCCAGCGTCCCATGGAGGTGATGTGCGGATCGATGCCCGCGCGGTCGGCATAGCAGCGGTACATCGCCCAGGGCACGAGCACGCCAGCCGAAGCCGCGGCACCGCCGTCGCTCGAGGCGCTGCTCGGAGCCGACTTGGCGTACTTCGCGTTCGGCAATTGGGCGTCGCGGATGTCGTCCAACCACTTGCGGTAAAAGCGCTGTACGTCTCGATTCAGACACGAAGTGAACGCGAACGCTTGCGCACCGATGAGCGATCCTGGCTCGGAGCCAAACGCACCGCCCACGCTCGGCACGCTGACGAAATTGCGATCCTGCTCCGCCAAAATGCCCGAGAAAAGGCGGTTCAGTGTCTCGTTCGAGGTGCGCAGGCTGCCTGTGACGGGCATTTCCGAGCGCACGGACCGTCCGCCGATGGCCGTGAGCGGAGGGCGAGCTTTCAGGCCACGCACCTCCACGTAGCGAAAGCTGCGCAGTGAGAAACGCGGCTCCCAAGTCTCGCTGCCAGAGCCCGCTGCCACGTAGTGATCGGCGGCGGCGGGGCCATTGCCCACGTCACTCAGCAACGCGCCGTTCGGGCGCAGCCGTTCGGCATAGCGCAGAGTGACGTTCGCGCCCGCGGGCGCTTCGATCGTCAACTGCGGCCAGCCCACGATCACTTGGCCTAGATCGAAAACATAGCTCCCAGGGCTAGGCTCCTGGAGCGTGAGCGCGGGTAGCGTTTCGCCGACACGAATCGGCACTCCAGGATCTGGATACACGTTTCGTTCGGTGTCCTCGTCGTATTCGACGGCAGAATGCCAGCCGCGGTCATCGAACCCGGGTGTGTCCCAGCCCGGGATTGCGCGGCGCGCGTCATAGCTCTCGCCTTCGAACAAATGCGCGGATTGCAGCGGCCCAGAAGCGTATTTCCAGCTGTCATCGCTCTCCAGCGTTTGAAGTTTCCCGTCCGCGAGGACCACTTCCAGGACGGCGCGCAAGCGCGGCGGCTCGCTGCCGCAGCGGCCAATTTTGCTTCGAAAGCGCGCCGTGCACCAACCGCCCGCGAGCACGCCTCCGAGCACGTTTTGGCCCGCGCGGAGCCGTGACGTGACATCGTATGTTTGCAGCAGCACCCGCTTTTCGTAGTCGGTGAAGCCGGGAGCGAGCACGTCGTTGCCCACGCGCGTGCCGTTGAGACTCATCTCGTACGTGCCGAACGCCGTCGAATACAAGCGCGCCGACTGGAACCCCTCGGGCAGCGTGAACTCCCTGCGGAAATAGCTGACCGAGCGCTCGCGTTCACTCTGCGATTCGCCGGCCTGGCTGGCGCGTCCAATCCAGTCACCTTCGACTTCCTCGTCCCAAGGTCCGACCTCCCAACGCGCCGGGGTTGCGAACGCTGAAGGGCGATCCTGCGCGTCCCAAACGCGCACTGTCCAAACGCCGTGCTGTCGTGCCACGAGGCTCGTCCCCGCGTAGGCGACATTCACGCTGTCCGAACTCGGCACTTTGCCCGAATCCCACACGTCCGCTTGACCGACCGCAAGTCGCGATGCATCGGTCGCGACCAGCACTTGATAGGCGGTTTGAGCCTGATCTGGCTCGCTGGATGCAAGCTGCCAATCGAGCCGCGGATCGAGCCGCAAAATGCCGATTGCGTGTTCGCTCCCGTCCCAGCGCAGCCGCCCGACGCTCAACGCCGAACTGGCCTTCGCTGCGGGCCTCGCTTCAGCCAACGGAGCCGCAGGTTCGGAATCAACGGGGGCACTGCGGTTGCAGGCAAGGGCGGAAAGAAAGAGGCACAGCACGGCCTCGGCGCGATGATCCCTCATGCGCGCGACGCTACTCTGCCTGGTCGGGTCGGAACCGCGCGCCCCGCAACTGTTACGCAAAGTTCACGGTTCCGCCCGAGCTCGCGCGAGGCTTTCCGAGCGCTCGACCAAGGATCACTGCAGCCCGCGGTTCAACTTTCAGCACCAAGAACTGCCAAGAAAAGCCTGGTTTTGCCGAGCGCGTGCGCGAGCGCTCTTGGTCCGCTAGCCTTGATACATGTCGAAGAGCAGCATCACCGTCGCCGCGGACGTGGCAGGTAAGCTCATGGTCTCGGCCAGCGGTAGCGCTGCAGATCGCCTGGCGATGGCAGGCGCAGCAGCCGTCGCCTTCATCGGCATCGCCGTCGGCTACCGAATCTATACCGAGACTCGCGCGGGCCTGCGTTTAGCGCGGTCGAGCAAGATCGTCCCAGCCGACGACGTGGCGTAGCAACCACCCGCGCATCGCCAGTCGTTCAGGGGCTGCTGTGCGTGGTCCGATCCTTGCTCCTCGGAGGTCGAGCCTTCGCTCGTGCCTTCGCTCCTCGCGATCATCGCCGCCTCATGTCTTGCGGCCGAGTCAACGAATGGGCCGCCGGAATCAGCGCGCGTCACGCCGACGAATCGATCCGGTGCGAGCGCCGGTTCCTTGCGATCCTTGGAAGTACCGGGCTTTCAGCCTTCGTGGCTCTTCGAAGGTGACGTGAACTGGCAGTGAGGGCAGGAGAGTGGGGCGCCCGCGAGCCAGCATCGCACCCCGAGGCTCGAAACCGTTCTCGACTGAGCGCGCCTTCGCCATCGTCCACTCGCTCCGTGCGAAGTTGCTCTCGGCACGCTAGGATTATCCGGCGATGAAGCTGATCAAAGCGCGCGATCTGGCGCAACGTTCGCTCGGACTCGTCGCGAACGCGATGAACTACGTGCAAGCGAGCCGAGGCGGCGCAGTGCCGAGCCCGCTCTGGTTGCTGATTCACAGCGCGAACCAATTGGTCGAACGCATCCTCGAGCAGCCTTCACCGGTCGCCACTGCTGCGCAACGGCGCACCTTGCTCGTGTTGGCGGCGCAGCTCCGAGCCATGAGCTCGCGCATCATCGTCACGACGGACGCTCATCGTGCAAACAGCGTCGAGGTCGAACTTGCCGAGCTCGTTCGCCGCACGCTCGAGCTCATCGAGCGCGTCACGGTCGAATCCCCCGCAATCGATCGCGGCAACATCATCGACGTCGAAGCCATCGAGCCTTAGCAGCGGGTTGAAGAGCCCCGCGAGTCGGGAGCGCGCAACGGCTCCTGCGATTCGTCGCAGAGCACGGCCATCGCGCGAAGCAGGTACTCGGTTCACACAGTATCTTTCGAGCGGCGAAACGCTGGTCAGTAACG
>Ga0164307_10000496_pt1 | contig 17202 bp, 17 predicted proteins | sample Whisoiple_243_MG_FD_110214 | JGI IMG/M metagenome (GOLD analysis project Ga0164307, IMG submission 110214) | Soil microbial communities amended with fresh organic matter from upstate New York, USA - Whitman soil sample_243_MG | ecosystem: Environmental > Terrestrial > Soil > Unclassified >...
CGCTCGAGCGCGGCATTGTTTTCTACCGAATAGACGGCTACTGCAAGCACCGGCGCCTTCCGCAGGCCGGCTTCCCGCATCGCGTGTTCGACCACCGCCTGGTTACCCGGCGAGTCGTCCACCGACACAACCACCCAGTTGATATCGGACAGGTGGTTGCCGGCAATCCTGATGATCGCGACAGGGCAGTGCGCAAGTTCGGCGACTTCTGTCGCGGTGGACCCCAGCAGCGCGCGCGAATAGCGCCCTATCCCAGCGGAGCCAACACATAGCAAGTCGGCGTCAAGGGACTCGGTGGTCAGCGTGACGCCGGGCAGCCCCGGCTCGATCGCGGTTTCGACCTTCACCGGCTTTCCGACGTTCTCGACTGCGGCCTGCGCGGTGCGAAGCGATGCTTCGGCGGCCTTCATCTCACGCTCGTAGTCGTCGAAGGACGGGTGGGTGACGTTGGTGACGCACACCAAACGCAGCGGCACGTTTCGGCTGACAGCCTCGTCGACAGCCCATTCCGCCGCCCGGATCGCAGGCTGGGAGCCATCGATACCGACAACCACCGACCTGTGCAATTGGCTGCTTGTCATGAACCATCTCCTGTCTCAAGGTGCGCACACGGCTCAGTCCTCGCCTGCCGGGGTGATCAATCCGTAGTGGCCGTCGTAGCGGTGGTACAGGACGTGTGCGCGCCCTTCGGCGGCATCGACGTAGAACAAGAACGGCAGATCAAGGAGGCTCAATCGCTCCGTGGCTTCGCCGACGGTGAGGCACGGCACCCGATGCGGGCTGAAGGTGACGGGAAGGACGAACGGCGCCAAATCACACGCTGGAGTGGGCGCCACTTGAGCAAGGCGATAGCCCGTGGGCCCACCCCGATAAAGGACGGTCGCGATGCCGGTGGCTTTCTCGGTGAAAAGGTGAAAGTCGTAGTCGAGCAGGTCCATCTCCAATGCCGCCACATCGACCGTGCATGGCTCCAGCGTGAAGGACTTGCGACGGACGATTCGCCGTTCGGCAGCAGGCCGGGGGAAGTGAGCCTGCCGGTGGGTGGGCTCAGACTGATGTCGCCACTCAGATTGACGAGGTAGCCTGCCGCGCCGCGCCTCCCAGTGATCGGCCGCCCGCGCGACATTCCGTCGTAACCGCGAATCCAGTCGGTCGATCGCTTCACGCGCATTTGCGCCATCGGTTTGAGCACGGACCAGCCGGCCGTCCATGTCCACATTTGCCTGTGCGACGACGGGTCGGTCGACTGCCGGATCGGAATGCCGGGTCAGCCGCACTCGGGCGTGCAGAACTCGTCGTTGGGTACGCCTACCTATGTCTGCGACCTTGCTCCTTGCATACTCAACCGCGTCTTTCGACAGCCGACCGTGCGTAACCACGTCCACGTCAAGAATGTCTGGTACATCAGTGCCTTGCCTCACGACCCTATTTCTACGTGACGACACACATGGACGTCAGGGGCCAAAAGTCATCGAGCGCAGGGCATTCGACCCTTCACCGACGCCCCTAGTTCAGCGCCTTATCATCGCGCGACTATCACCGGTATGCGTGCGGCCTGAACCACGGCTGTGCTCACCGAGCCCAGCAGTGTGCTCGCAGCACCTCCGTAGCCGCGGCTGCCGACAACAACGAGCTGGGACGCTTGGGAATGGTCGACGAGTCGTCGTGCGGGCTGATCGGGCACGACCAGGGACCGGATAGCCACGTGCGGGTAGCGCGCGCGCCATGGAACCAACTGTTCGGCAAATGCCTGCTCGACTTCGGGCCGCAGAGTCTCCCAGTCCAGTCCGGGTAGCTCGAACGCCCCAGGACTCCACCATGCGTGGAGTGCCACGAGATCGACGCTACGGGTAGAGGCTTCGTCGAAAGCCAAGGCGGTGGCCGACTCCGATGCGGGCGAGCCGTCGAGCCCGACCAGGACAGGGGCATCGTCGGCAACGGACAGACTGTCGCTGTGTATGACCGCGACGGGGCAGTGGGCGTCATGCAGCAGGCCCATGCTCACCGACCCGAGAAGGGTGCGCGCGATACTGCTTCTACCACGGCTTCCCACAACGAGCATCTGGGCGTCATCCGACAAATCCGTCAACGCGTGAACCGGTGCGGACGACATGGTTTTCGTCGTCACCTGCAGACGTCCGCTGGTGACTTCTTTGGCGATAGCAACGGCATCGTCAAGGATCTGGTGTTCGGTTTGCTTCTGCCATTCCAGCACGCCGGCTGGGACCGGAGTTGACAGCCAGGTCCCCATTACGGGTCTGCACGCCGTCACAATCGTGAGAATTGTTCGGCGCAACTCGGCGTCCCGCGCCGCCCAGCGAATTGCGTCGCTTGCCGATGGGGAGCCGTCGACGGCGACAACAATACCCAAATCGCTTGTCATGTATCGCTCTTCGACGCGTGGGCTTGCGCGAGCGCTTCTGATCCAGTCGCGGACCCCAGAAGTATTGCGGCGTGGACGAGGTCGACTAGATCGCGAGACAACATATCCGATGTGCCTCCGCGACGGAGTCAGCCAGCGGCTGGCGGGTGTCGATGTGATATTCGCTAGACGACAGCGATTGATCGGTTGCCAGCGCAGCTGCGATCTGCGGTGTTGCGTCAGAGGAGGATTCGGTCCGGTCTACTATCCGCGCAGCCGCGGCCTCGAGTGGGAGTGTGCAAGTCAGTTCGACCAGGGGGACGGCGTTGTCCGCCGCCAGCTTCCTGGCTCGTTCGCGCTGACGCTGATCACGCCAGGTCCCGTCCAGAATCACCGACGTACCGCGTCGCAATAGCAGTCCAGCTTGCCGAAGCACCTCGTCGTAGACCTTTGCCACGTTCTCGCGGGAGTACAGGCCCTGATCGAGTTCGCCGGCCGCACCCGAAAGACAACCGGCCTGCTGCAACTGCCTGCGTGTGTCGTCAGTCGAGATCACGTGTGCATCAACTCGTTCGGACAAACCCCTCGATAGGGTCGTCTTGCCGGTGCCGGGACCGCCACCGACGAGGACAAGGCGCACGGTGGCCGTACGGAGACGCTTGAGCGCGATGTCGATGTGTCGGCGCGCATGCGCACGAGCGTCCTGATGTCCCTGACTAACTCGGATGCAGTCGACCTTGGCGCGGACGACAGCCCGGTAGGCGATGTAGAAGTGAGTTAGCGAACTAGGTACGGGATCGTCGGCGCGGCGACGGTATTCGTCGATGAAGGCGTCGCCGAGATCGGCGCGACCGAGAAACTCCAGATCCATGGCGAGAAACGCCGCGTCGTCGATGCCGTCGACGTAGCGAAGTTGGTCGTCGAACTCCAGGCAGTCCAATAGCGCCGGTCCTTCTGCCACGCAGAAGATGTCGTCGGCGAGCAGATCGCCATGTCCGTCGATGATGCGTCCCTCGCCCAGGCGCTTCTCGAAAAGGGCGGCACGACCGGCGATGAACTGGTCGACCAGTCTTGTCAGCTGAGCGACCGAGCCTCGCTCGGGGATGCCTCTTCCATGCTGCTCCAACTCAGCGAGATTCTGGTGCCATCGTGCCGAAATCGCGTCAGGTCTTCCTGCGGCGTCGATGGCCGGCCCTCGCGTGGCTTCTCGATGGAATTGTGCGAGCATCTCGGCGATGACGCAGAGGTGCTGCAGCACCGGCTCGCCGGCTTCGACAAGTGATGCGAGCCGGGTGGAGTCGGGGTAGCGGCGCATCTCGATCACTGGTTCCGATGGCTCGCCTGCCGGACCGACGAACTGGCCCACACCGAGATAACCCTGCGGGGCGAGCCGCCGATTGAGAATTACTTCGCGCTCGCAGGCATGTTGGCGACTTTCGGGGGTGCTGAAGTCGAGAAAGTCGGTAACCACCGGTTTCTTGACCTTGTACGCCTTATCGCCGAGCAAGATGACCACGCCCGTGTGTGTCTCGTGCACCTGGGCGTCGAGGTCCCCTGCCATCGCCGTCATGCCCCCCACGATCGGCGGTCCACCATTCATCACACCAGGGTCCTAAGGCCCCCACCTGGGGACCATAGACCCTGCCGCGACGCCGGGAGAGGCCTGCAAGCTGGCCATATGCGAGACACCATGGTCGATTCCGAAGTAATCGAACAAGCGCTGACACTGGCCTGCCGCGCGCCGTCGCTGCACAACAGCCAGCCCTGGCGTTGGGTACTCGAGGGCAACGTCGTCCACCTCTATGAGGACAAAGACCGCGTCCTGTACGCGACTGACCGCTCCGGCAGGGAGGCACTGCTTGGTTGCGGCGCCGTGCTCGACCACTTCCGGGTGGCGATGGCCGCCGCAGGATGGATAGCCAATGTCGATCGATTCCCCAACCCCAACAATCCCCTGCTGCTCGCGTCGGTCGACTTCACTCCGATCGAGTTCGTCACCGACGGCCATCGTCAGCGTGCGCAAGCAATACTTCTACGTCGCACTGACCGGTTGCCCTATGCCGAGCCACCGGACTGGAAACAGGTTGAGGTTCGGTTGAAAAGTGCCGTCTCGATTGACGGGGTGCGACTGGACGTCATCCCCGACGAATTTCGTCCGGAGCTGGCGGAAGCGTCTCAGTTCAGCGAACTCTGGCGCCTATACGACTCCTCATACCACTCCGAACTGTCGCGGTGGACAAACCCGTACGACACAAAACAGGGCATCCCGCCAAGCGCGTTGGTGTCTGCCGAGGAAAATGAACGAGTCGATATCGGACGCAACTTCCCCGTCATCGCGGCGTCCGACAGGCGCGTCGGCTTCGGTGACGACCACTCCAAGGTCGTCGTGTTGTCGACCTACAACAACGACCGACGCGACGTACTTCGGTGCGGCGAGATGCTCTCTGCGCTGTTGCTCGAAGCGACAATGGCCGGCTTGGCAACATGCACGCTGACGCACATCACCGAACAACATGCCGGCAGGAACCTCGTCGCGGCGCTGATTGACCAGACCGTGACTCCGCAAGTCCTGGTGCGCGTCGGGCTTGCTCCAGACGTCGAAGATCTACCGCCCCTCACCCCCCGGCGGCCTCTTGACCAGGTTTTCCAGATCCGACCAAGAAATCACTGACACCTACGACTCGCAGGAGGCCGGCAATGCACGACCACTACGCACCCTCCCCGGCAGTCGTCGTCGGCGTCGACGGGTCACGATCCGCGGTTGGCGCAGCCCTCTGGGCAGTCGATGAGGCCGTCAGTCGAGATATCCCCTTGAGGCTGGTGTATGCCATCGATCCCGACAGCCACCCCGACGCTGATCCCGGGGATGCGGCACGCGCACTCGCAACGGCGGAAATCGCTGTCAGACAGGCGTTCATGGCGGTCGAGTCAACGGACAAGCCTGTCAAGATCGAGATCGAAATCCTCCAGAAGACCCCAACGCGCGCTTTGGTCGAATCCTCACGTTCGGCAGCATTGTTGTGCGTCGGCTCCCTCGGTCTGAAACACAGCGGCCAGGGCCGGATCGGTTCCACCGCAGCGGCATTGGCCACCGCATCGCATTGCCCGGTTGCTATCGTCCACGGGTTCGACTCGCACCGGGCACACCAGGGCTGGGTGGTCGCAGAACTAGATGGGTTCTCGACACTGGACGCAGTATTGCTGTGCGCCCTGGAGGAGGCGCGACTTCGCGAATTGCCACTGCGCGTGCTGACTACGTGGCACTCGCGGTACACCGACATTCATGCGCCCAACGCAGTCGCCGACGGCAACCGGCTGGCGAGGGCCCGGCTTGACCGCCGCTTGGACGAGTGGAGGAGACGCTACCCCGACCTCGACGTGGAGGCGGTCGCCGTCCACGGCAGCGCCTTGAACTACTTCGCGAGGGAGGCAGGCTCTATCAAACTGCTCGTGATAGGGCATGAACGCGCTGACGGGATCCGGGAGTTGGTCGGTCCCCCCGGCTATGCGACGCTGCACCAGGCCGGTTGTTCTGTGCTGGTCTGCCAATCGCGCAACGTATTGTGAGCTTTGCATCCGGCATGTCCCACGAGCGACGGAGGGCCCTCACATGGTGAAAGTCTTCCTCGTCGATGACCACGAGGTCGTCCGGCGTGGACTGATCGACCTACTGAGCGCCGACCCCGAGCTCGAGGTCGTCGGCGAGGCCGGGTCGGTATCTCAGGCTATGGCACGGATTCCGGCTCTTCAGCCCGACGTCGCAGTGCTCGATGTCCGGCTGCCGGACGGCAACGGCATAGAACTATGCCGAGATCTGCTGTCCCGGCTGCCGGATCTGCGTTGCCTGATGCTCACGTCGTTTACGTCGGACGAAGCCATGCTGGACGCGATATTGGCCGGCGCCAGCGGATACGTCGTCAAGGACATCAAGGGCATGGAACTGGCGCAGGCCATCAAAGAGGTAGGTGCGGGCCGTTCGCTTCTGGATAACAGGGCAGCCGCGGCGTTGATGGCCAAGCTTCGCGGAAATGTCGAAAAGTCCGACCCGCTCGCCGCACTGAGTGATCAGGAACGGACGCTGCTCGATCTACTCGGCGAGGGACTGACCAACAAGCAGATCGCGGCGAGGATGTTCCTCGCAGAGAAGACGGTCAAGAATTACGTCTCCCGCCTGCTGGCGAAACTCGGCATGGAGCGTCGCACCCAGGCGGCGGTGTTCGTGTCGAAGCTCGATCAGTCCCACCGCCGCTCGGAGGACTGACGCCCGTCCGCCCAACGACCTCAGGACTGTCGAGCGACGATCACGGGCATGCGGGCCGATTGCGCTACAGCCGAACTGACCGACCCCAGCAGCATCCCAGCGAATCCACCTCGGCCATGGCTGCCGACAACCGTCAACTGCGCCGACTCTGACTGTTCGAGAAGCTGATGCCCGGGCCTGTCAGGTGAAACGACACGCCGCACGCTGACGTCGGGATAGCGCTCGTGCCACCCGGCGAGCCGTTCCGCCAGCGTCTCTTCGGCGTGCTTCTCGAGTTCGTCCCAACCCTCGGGAGGTAAATCGAAGGCCGAGAAGTCGCTCCAGGCGTGCACCGCGACAAGGTCAACGCCTCGGCGCGAGGCCTCCTCGAAGGCGATTGCCGTCGCCTGCTCGGAAGCCGGCGAACCATCGATACCGACCACCACGGGTGCCTTGGACGGATGCGGCATCATCGGATCCTCGTCGTGGATGATCGCGACCGGACAGTGGGCATGGTGAACGAGCCCCGAGCTGACAGAGCCAAGCAGCCGCCGCCCGATAGCTCCGAGCCCCCGGCAGCCCACCACGATCATGTCGGCGTCCTTGGACCGGTCGATCAGCGTGGGTAATACCGCGGCGCTGACCATCTCGGTGTCAATTCTTATTGAATTGGCCTCGATGGCGTCCTCCGCGGTGCTTCGCGCCGCGCGCAGCACACTCTGTCCGTGCTTCTCCAAACGCTCCGTGAGAGTCACCGGCATTGGGATGTCAGCGGCCACTATGGGTGAAGGACTGACGTAGAGGATGGTGAGCGGTAGATCACGCATTGATGCTTCTCGGGCCGCCCAGTCGACAGCGACTTTCGACGGCGGGGAACCATCGACGCCGACGAGTATGCCGGTATGTGTTGAGGTGGACATCTACTGACTCACTTTCGTTGCGAAGTACGAGAACTGATTGCCGGTCTGCGACGGCGGGAAGGCGTGTGGCTCATCACTGAGATTCCTTCCGGCCACCGCCCTCCAGAAGTCCCTGGAGCTCCAGTTCCCACCGTGTGAGTCGACTGCGGTCAAGCCACCACCGGATGGCGCATTGAGTCCCAGCGACTGCACTGAGCAACATGACCCAGCCAGTCAGAGCTAATGCCCACGCGTCAAGCGTCGCGCGGCTGGGAGGCGTCGATGGCCGCGCAGGCTGGCCACTGTCGTCGACCCAGATGCGCTGCTCATCGCCAATTTTCGCAAGACCGGGCCATTCCACGACGTCGAGGTGATCCTGACCGGAACGGTTCCACTTCGCCCGAACTGTGTACCAGACACCGTTGTAATCGGCTACTAGATTGCCCTCTTCGATCGCAGTAGCCGTCGTCAAGTGTCGATGCATCGCTTCGTCTGCATATGTCCGAGCGCGGCTGTCCTGCAATGACGTCCCGAAGGCACAGATGAATGGCGTTGCCACGGCCAGAATCAGGGCTGCCATCACATATGACCAGGCCTCTATCCGATCGGCGCTGCGCACCAGTGGACTGCCGCCGAGTACCCGGATCAACCAGCTGCGCCGAGCCTCGATCGTGAAGGTGTCCATAGCAATCTCCTGTAGCGACTACGCATGGCGATATTCAGTTCCATCGTGAGCTCGGCATATACCGGTCGATTAGGGCCCAAAGGCCCTGGGTGACGGGCACAGGTCATCCCGTACGCACCGCACGTGGGCGCCGCTGTGACTTTCGTCCCACCCGGATGAAACCAACGACCCTAAGCCGCGCCCGCCGACGGCAGTACGTTCAGATAACAGCGGCGCGTGCAGCTATCACCGGAGGACATCATGACGGTTCAAGTGACACCGCCGAACGCCGTTAGTATCGAGCAGGTATCCGCGATGGTCGAATTAGCCTGTCGCGCACCGTCGCTGCACAACAGCCAACCGTGGAAGTGGATTTTCGACGACGGAGTGTTACACCTGATCGCAGATCGCAAACGCGTTGGACATCACACAGACGTCACCGGCCAGGAGGTGCTTCTGTCATGTGGCGCAGCGCTAGACCACCTGGAGGTGGCGTCTGCGGCGGCGGGGTGGCATGTCACCATCGACAGATTCCCCGATCCACATGATCACAACCACGTGGCGTCTGCGACGTTCGAACCGCAGTCGAACGCTAACCCCCGACGTGCCCTGGGTGAGGCGATCATGCGCCGGCAAACAAACCGCTTGCCGCTCGCGCCGCCCGAGCCGTGGGCGGACCTGGAGCAGCAACTCCGGACAATTCTCGACGGCGACGCCGTGCACCTCGACGTAATCGACGATAGCGGGCGTCCTGCGCTCGCCGACGTGTCGCGGCGAACCGAGCAGCACCGTCGTGATGATGCTTCATACCAGTACGAATTGCTTTGGTGGACAGGTCATTCTCACGTAGGCGACGGGATCCCACAGAGTGCGTTACCCTCGTCCGCCGAGGCTCGACGCGTAGATGTTGCGCGTGCTTTTCCCGTCTACAGAGGCGGTGACCGCAGCTCTCAAGTCGATCGTGATCACTCGAAGGTACTTGTCTTGTCGACTTTCGACGATAGCCGCAAAAGCACACTGAAATGCGGTGAAGCGCTATCTCGCGTATTGCTGGAATGCACCGCAGCAGGGTTCGCGACTTGTCCCCTCACCCACATGATCGAGTGGCACGAAGGTCGCGAGGCAGTGCGCCGCCTCACCGGCCGCCGCGCCGAACCACAGGTGCTGGTCCGCGTTGGATGCGCTCTTGAGACCAGTGCCGCTACCCCTCGCACTCCGCGGCGTCCGCTGAGCGAAGTGCTGCAAATCCGTTGACTCCTGTCACGGTCCGCGCAAGGGCTTAAGTCCCCCTCCCCGGGGACCAACGCCACCATCGGCCCGACTACTGGGCGCATAGCGTGGTGACAGTCAACGCCCAGCGCGGAGCAAGCCCGAAAAGGATCCACGATGACCAACACGGCGAACATCCATCCGGTCGTAGTCGGCATCGATGGTTCGGAGGCGGCACTGGACGCCGCCCTCTGGGCGGTCGATGAGGCGGTCGGCCGAGACGTGCCACTGCGCCTGCTGCATGTAACGGGTATGCGCCGCCCACCTTTCGCGTCCGCCGAAGCGCTAGACCCGGAGATCGAATACGGCGAGACCTCGCTGCGCGATGCATCGTCGTTGGTCACAGCCGCCGGCAAGAATGTCAAGGTCGAAGCTGAGCTTCTTTGGGACTCAGTTGAAGACGCTCTGATTACCGAATCCATGTCCGCTTCGATGCTGTATGTCGGATCTGTAGGGATCGGATGGGTCGCAAAGCGGTTGCTGGGGTCCACCGCGGCCACGGTGGCTGAAAAAGCCCATTGTTCGGTCGTGGTAGTCAGATACAAGTCGGATATCGGGTCCGGCCACTCGAGCCAGTGGATCGTCGTGGGTGTCGACGAGCGACCCGACAACGAACTGGTGGTCGCTCGCGCCCTCGACGAAGCCCGCCTGCGGCATGCACCCGTGCTTGCTGTCGGCACGTGGCACAGTGAGCTCGGCGGATTGTCTTATGACTTGCTCGATGGCCGCGTTGAAAATTGGCGAGAGCGCTTTCCCGACTTGCACATCCGCGCGGTGTCCACTGGCGGGAGCCTCCCTCAATTCCTCGCCGGATACCGCGATGACGTCCTGCTCGCAGTGGTGGGCGCTGACGACGCCGACCAGCTCCCGCTGATCGTCGGGCCGCACGAGCGACCACTTCTCCCGCACGGCGAGTGCTCGGTGATGGTAGCGCGCTGATGCCAGTGCAAGGTGAGTTCCTTGTCGCCGCAAGACTTGTCGACGGCGCCGAGGCTACGCTGCGAACCCTTCACCCCGAAGACTATGACGCCGTCATCTCCCTGGCCCTCTACCTCAGCGCCGAGGAACGCTATCAGCGGTTCTTCACGGTCCACCCGACCTACATCGGAGAGTGGGTACTGTCACTGACTACGCCTGCGGACGGAATCGTGGCGCTCGGGGCCTTCGAATCAGGCGAGTTGATCGGCGTCGCCAACTATGCCGAGCTGAGCCGACCGGGTGAATGCGAGATCGCGGTCGTTGTCGCACACGAACAACACGAGCGGGGGGTTGGCACCGCCTTGTTGAAGGCACTCGGGCATATCGCAAGGGATGCCGGCCAGCATCGCTTCGTCGCCGACGTGCTTTTCGAAAACTATGCCATGCGACGGGTACTGCACGACGCCGGCTGGCCGATGACCCAGCACCGCGACGGGTCGGTGCTCAGCGTCGAAGTCGACATCGATGCCATCGAAGCCGCCACTCTCGTGAAGAAGTGACGTGCGCCGTGCGAGTTGGCGCCTAGCCGAAAGGCGAGCCGTCCAGCCAGGTCACGACGTCGCTCAACGGCCGGCGCGGCGTGGCGGGCAACGGGTCGGCATTGACCGGCGCCCAGCCAATACGCAGCAACATCTGTGGATATCCGTCGGCGCCGAACACGTCCTTCGCAACCTGGGTCCGGGTTTCCGCAATCTCGAGCGGCTCCGTGATCGGACAGCTGGCGAGCCCCGATGCCGTTGCAGTGAGCAGGACCATGCTGGTCGCCTCACCGGCGCGCAACCACGAAAGCTCGTCGTCACCAGCGGTGCCGAGGGCAACCACGACCGCATTGTCATCGGCTGCGGCGCCGTCCGGCGTCTGCGCCAGTCCCGGCCCGGCGAATGACCGTGCGGGCAGCGCGGCGTCCGTATCGGGTTCAGGAGTGCTGCGGGCCGGGACACCGGCAATGGAGGCATAGCGTCCACTCCAGGTGGATAGCTCGGTCAGGTACTCAAAGTCGGTGTTGTGAAGCCGCGCAGCCTCAACGATGAGGCGCCTCAGGCTGGTCAGCGCGTCAACTCGTCGAAGCATCACGCCGGCGCGTGCCGCTCGAGCGCCCATCATCGAGATGTCACCCTGTGGGACAGTCCACGACGTGTAGTGCCTGCGGTCGGTACGGCGCCGAGGGATCGCGGCAGCCAAAGCGATGTCCGCTTCGGAGGCCGGGGATCGGTGAAGCTCGATGACCGCCAGGTGATTCGGATCATCCGGATTGGGAAAGCGACGGACTTTGGACTGCCAACCCAGTGCGGCGAAGGCGACTTGGCAATGGTTCAGGGATGCCCCGCAGCTGAGCATCATGTCGCGGGCGTCCGGGTCGACGTGGGGCAGGTGTAGGTCTCGGTTGGCATAGAGATGGAGACTGTAGTTGCCTACCCGCCACAGCCACGGCTGTGAGTTATGAACCGACGGCGCTCGGGCCGCCAACATCATGGCCGACCGGACCGTCTCGACAGCGGGGAAATGAGCGCTCATTCGCCTACCTCTGAAGTAATTGCATGTTCTCTCAGAGTGCCTTACCCCGACCAAACTGGAGAGGGCCTAAAGACCCGGACCTGAGGGACTTCAGCAGTCGGCTCGTACGCACGATCAAATCACGTTGCCGCGACGTCGTCCTTAACGGTGGCAATGTCCGCACTTCGGGCCGAAAGTCCCTCACTGCGGGGCCTTTCGCCTGCAACCTGTGGCGTCTCGACCGGCTAGCGTCAAATCCACCGAATATACGAGGTGATGTGTGTGACCGAGCAGATACCGGATTTCGCCGTGGTCATGGATGCAGTCGGGCTGGCCTGCCGTGCTCCATCGCTTCACAACAGCCAACCGTGGCGGTGGGTCGCAGAAAGTTCGACCCTTCACCTCTATGCCGATCTCACGCGAGTGATGATCACGGCGGACCCCGAGGGCCGCCAGCTTTACCTGAGTTGCGGTGCAGCCCTTGATCACTTCGTGGTCGCGATGACCGCCGCGGGCTGGCACACGTCCGTAAAACGATTCCCCGACGCCCTCGACCCATACCACGTCGCGACAATGGAATTCCGGCGCGCGACAGAGGTGAGCGAGCACTCTCGCGCACGCGCAGCGGCCATCGACAGGCGGCGAACAGACCGGCGCCCGTTTGACCGCCCCGACGGTTGGCCGGAGGCCGAAACGCTGCTACGGGAGGCCGTCATCCCCTACCACGTCATGTTCGACATCGTGCTCGAAAGTGCACGGCCATCCCTGGCCCAAGCGTCCAAGCTCACCGAGGCGATCCGAGCGGACGATCCGTCCTACACCGCCGAATTGAATTGGTGGACCCCATCTGTCGCGAGTGACGAGGGTGTGCCCCGGACAGCGTTGATATCCGCCGCAGTATCCGACCGCGTTGATGTAAAGCGTCGCTTTCCCACCACACACGACTCTCGCGGAAGTGACGACCTCCGAGTAGACCGATCCAAGATCGTGGTGCTGTCCACCCATCGCGAAGACGCGCGACTGGACGTCCTGCATTGCGGCGAGGCGTTGTCCGCAGTCCTTCTCGATTGCACCGTGGCCGGCTTGGCGACCTGCACGCTCACCCACATGACCGAACTGGCACCGAGCCGAGAGATCATCCGCGGGCTGACCGGTCAGCGCGGCACACCACAGGTCCTGATCAGGATCGGACAGACATCTGTCACAGATGAGGAGATCGTCCCAACGCCGCGGAAACCTCTCGCCGACGTCTTCAAGGTTCGCCCGTCGGCCACAAGGAGTGATTGAGCCGTGAGCCTTTACCGCGACGTCTATCAAGCGAGTCTCGACGACCCCGCCGGCTTCTGGCGCGAAGCGGCCCGCGAGGTGAGTTGGACGCGAGCGCCACAGCAGATTCTGGACGCCAGCCGACCTCCGTTCTACCGGTGGTTTCCCGACGCCGAACTCAACACCTGCGCCAACGCCTTGGACCGTCATGTCGACGCGGGCCGCGGCGAGCAGCAGGCGCTGATCTACGACTCACCTGTCACTGGGACCAAACGCTCGTACACTTACACCGAATTGTTGGAAATCACTTCGCGATTCGCCGGTGTGCTGTGCGGGCTTGGGGTGTCCAAAGGCGACCGCGTGGTGATCTACATGCCGATGATCCCCGAAGCGGTCGTCGCGATGCTGGCGTGCGCCCGAATCGGTGCGGTGCACTCTGTCGTGTTCGGCGGGTTCGCACCGCACGAACTGGCAGCGCGTATCGATGACGCCCGACCAAAGGTGATCATCTCCGCCTCCTGCGGTATCGAGCCGAGCCGGATCGTCGAGTACAAGCCGATGCTTGACGCCGCGATAGAAGCCAGTGCGCACCCGCCGCGTCACTGCGTCATCGTTCAGCGAGACCAACAGCGATGTGATCTCGTCGATGGCCGGGACTTCGACTGGGATGACCTGGTTGCCGCCGCATCGCCTGCACCGCCAGTACCGGTGGCGGCCACGGATCCGCTCTACATCCTCTACACCTCGGGCACAACGGGAAAGCCCAAGGGCATCGTGCGTGACAACGGCGGTCATGCCGTTGCATTGATGTGGAGCATGCGCCACATCTACGGCATCGATCCGGGTGACACATTCTGGGCCGCTTCGGATGTCGGCTGGGTCGTCGGCCACTCCTACATCGTCTATGGACCGCTGCTGGTGGGAGCCACGACCGTTCTCTACGAGGGGAAGCCTGTCGGCACACCTGATCCCGGCGCATTCTGGAGGGTGATCGCCGAGCACCGCGTCAAGGTCTTGTTCACCGCTCCGACCGCGATCAGAGCGATCCGCAAGGAGGATCCCGACGGCGTCGCCCTTGGCGGTCATGACCTAGCGTGCCTTGAGTCGCTCTTCTTTGCCGGTGAACGCCTCGATCCGGACACGTACCACTGGGCGACCGAGAAGTTGGGCGTCCCGGTGATCGATCACTGGTGGCAGACGGAGACCGGCTGGGCAATCGCGGCGAACCCGATGGGGATCGAACCGCTGCCGATCAAGCCGGGATCACCCTGTGTGCCGATGCCGGGCTACCGAGTAGCGATTCTGCACCCCGACGGCTCTGGCTGCGAACCCGGGGAGGAGGGCGCCATCTGCCTATCGCCACCGCTGCCGCCCGGCACGTTCCCGACACTGTGGAATGACGATGGCCGGTTTGAATCGTCGTACCTGTGTGAACATCCCGGTTATTACCTGACCGGAGACGGAGGCCACCTCGACGAGGACGGCTACCTGTTCGTGATGGGCAGGATCGATGATGTCATCAATGTGGCCGGCCACCGACTTTCCACAGGTCAGATGGAGGCCGTGCTCGCTTCGCACGCAGACGTGGCCGAATGTGCGGTAATCGGTGTCGCCGACGAAATCAAGGGGCAGGTTCCCCGAGGATTCGTCGTCCTGGCCGACGGCGTGACACCGGACGGCCTTGCCGATGAATTGGTCAAGCTCGTCCGTGACGAGATCGGCGCCGTCGCGTGTCTCAAGCAGGTGGACATCGTCTCTGCATTGCCGAAGACTCGCTCGGGCAAGATATTACGGAAGTCGATGCGCGCAATCGCCCACGGTCATGATGAGGAGCCGCCGTCGACCATCGAGGATCCCGACGTACTGCACGCGTTACGCCCAGTGCTACGTCGGTGATGAGTCGGTCCGCTCCGTGGGACGAAAGTCACTTGTGGTGGTGTCATTTGGCTCCCCCGCGACACCACGCGCGTTTTCTACCGTGGTGTCATGACCTATGTGATCGGATCCGCATGCGTTGACGTGATGGACAAAGCGTGTGTGCAGGAATGCCCGGCGGACTGCATCTACGAGGGCGCGCGTTCCCTGTACATCAATCCCGACGAGTGTGTTGACTGTGGCGCGTGCAGGTTGGTGTGCCACGTCGAGGCGATCGAATGGGAGACCGATCTGCCCCACGACGAGCGGTGGCACATCGACGACAACGCCGCGTTCTTCCAGACCGTGCTGCCTGGTCGCTCTGAACCGCTGGGTAATCCCGGTGGCGCGCAATCCGTTGGCCGGGTGGGTGTCGACACTCCGTTGGTGGCAGCGATGCCGCCGAACCCTGCGTCCGATCACTGAGCCTGATGCACTAATCGGATCCAACGGCCATCAGCGATGATTCCGTCGGACTCGCGACGACTGACTCCATCGGTGTGCTGCCCAACAGTCGTCGGCTTCGGTTGAGAGTCAATGGAATCAAGTGCGCGGTCACCGTCGCGCTCGCGACCAGCCGAGCATAGACATCGGCCACAACACGCTCTACGTCGCTGCGGCTCCGGTCGGGGAACCTGGCGCACAGAGCCGACACAACAGCTCCAAGCTCGTCACGGACCATGGGTCCTTTGTCAGTGGTCATGGCTAGATCCTGCGTCGGGCTGCGATTATGTCACTACGGCCCAAAGGCCCTGGATCCAAGGGCAAGTGTCACTATGACACGTCGGCGTGCCGATCGGACGGGGCGGCTCAACTCGCGGCGCTCGGCAGTCACCACCGCGGATGCCAGAGGTTCTACAACATCGGGACTTTCGCCCCTTCCCCCGTCTGCGTGCAGAGAGCACGGTGTCCCTATGGAGACTTTGTCGATGTTAGATGCCGGCTTTCTCGAAGCCGAGGATTCCGACCGGCACGTCAGCCTCGCGATCGGTTCCGTGTCGGTCTTGGAAGGGCCGATTCCCGACAACGACGCCTTTGTGTCGGGCCTGGCCGAGCGAGTGCTTGCCGTGCCGCGATTTCGGCAGGTGCTGCGCACACATGCGCTGGATCTCGAGGCGCCGGACTGGGTCGATGCTGAGAACTTCGACATCTCCCACCACGTTCATCGAGTGGCGCTTCCACACCCAGGTGACGATGCGGCACTGTTCCGGCTGACCGCCGACTTGATGGAACACCGACTCGATCGGGAGCGTCCGTTGTGGGAGTGCTGGATCGTGGAGGGCCTGCCAGACAACCAATGGGCAATGATCATGAAATTGCATCACTGCATCGCCGACGGAATCGCGACGATGCACATGCTCGCCGGCCTGAGTGACGGCGGGGACGGCGACACTTACGCAACGGCGATCCGGGCGGCGAAGGCACCGGCAGAACGCACGCTCCGGTTGCCACAGCTAAGCGTCGATCCGCGGCAGTGGGTCGGAGGGATGTGGCACACGTCAACGGCTTTGGTCGACGGCGCGAGACGCGCCCTGGGGGGAACGGTCGAGATCCTCGGTGGCTTGTTACGTCCGGCATCGACGTCGTTGGTGGGCCCTGTCACGGCGTCGCGCCGCTATGCGGCTGCCGAGGTGTCGCTGGACGAGGTGGGGCTGGTGTGCCGCGCATTCGATGTGACGATCAACGATGTCGCGTTGGCAGCAATCACCGATGCCTTCCGCAACCTGCTGCTCGGCCGTGGTGAGAAACCGCAACGAGATTCGCTGCGCACACTGGTTCCCGTGTCGGTGCGCGCCAACGGTGACGTCGGCAAGGTTGACAACCGGGTGTCACTGATGCTGCCGTACCTCCCGGTCGAGAAGTCAAACCCCGAGGACCAACTGCGAGCAGTGCACAGCCGACTGACACGGGCGAAAGGCAGCGGACAGCGGCAGGCGGGGCAGATTTTGATCTCGGCGGCGAATATCATTCCGTTTCCGTTAACCGCGTGGGCCGTCCGCGTGGCGACCCGGTTGCCACAAAGGGGTGTCGTCACCGTGGCGACGAACGTACCGGGCCCACGAAAAGAGATGCATGTCATGGGACGAAAGGTGTTGCGTATGTTTCCGATTCCGCC
>Ga0164307_10000498_pt1 | contig 17151 bp, 6 predicted proteins | sample Whisoiple_243_MG_FD_110214 | JGI IMG/M metagenome (GOLD analysis project Ga0164307, IMG submission 110214) | Soil microbial communities amended with fresh organic matter from upstate New York, USA - Whitman soil sample_243_MG | ecosystem: Environmental > Terrestrial > Soil > Unclassified >...
CCGGCCGCCCCGAGAACGCGGTCCCCGTCGACCACGTGCTCACCACCACAGTGGCCGTGCCGACCGGCGGCCCCCACTGGGTCACGGCCCGCCTCGACCACCGCCCGGACGCCCCGGAGAACGTCGTACTGATCGTGCGCGCCTGCCCGGGTGCCGCGCTGGTCCTCGTCCCCGAGCGCACCGACGGCGTCCTCGCACTGCGCAGCAGGGCCGAGGGGGACGAGGCCGTCGACCACGACATTCCGGAGGAGGACGGCCAGCTGGTCCTGGAATGGCAGGCCCGCGGCCTGCGCCGGCAGGCCTTCGCCTTCCGGGCGGCCCCCGACACCCGGGCGTTCCACCCGGAACGGGCCGTCGGCGGTTACCAGCGTCCCTACGGCGGACCCCACATGTGGTCCTCCGCGCGGGAGGACGACACCCGGTGGCTCCGTCTCGACTGGGAAGCCGAGCAGGAACTCACGGAGATCCGGCTGGTCTTCGACGACGACGTCGACGAGTACCTCAACAACCTGCACCGCCACCGCACCCCGTACGAGGTCATGCCGGAACTCGTGCGCGACTACCGCGTCCAGGGGCGCGACGCCGATGGTGCGTGGCAGACGCTCCTGACGGTGACGGGCAACCGGCGCCGCCACCGCGTACACGCCCTGGAGACCCCGGACGGCGGTCCGGTGCGCACCGACGCGCTTCGGCTGGTGGTCGACGCGACACACGGGGCACGGCACGCGCACGTGATCGCCTTCAAGGCGTACGGCGCGTAGCCGCACGGCGAAGGGGGCCGGTGGGGGCCGATCGGCCTCCCCCGGCCCCCTTCGCCGTGTACGTCAGAGCGCGCCCAGCGCCTGGCTGATGGCGTCGGCCGCCTCGATGACCTCGCGTACGAGGGCGAGGCGCTGCCCCTCGGTGTCGGAGCGGTCCCCGAGCACCGAGGTCGGACCCCAGAGGGAGATGGCGGCGACGATCTCCCCCGAAGCGTCACGGACGGGCGCGGCCAGTGACGCGCGGCCCAGGGCCCGCTCCTCGGCCTCGACGGCGTAGCCGGTGCGCCGGACGGTGTCGATCTCGGTGTCGAGGAGGTCGTGACTGGTGGTCGTGTACTCGGTGTGCGCGTCGAGAGGGTCCCCCAGCAGCTTGCGGCGCTCCTTGGGGGCCATACCGCTGAGCAGGCACTTGCCGATGCTCGTGGCGTGCAGCGGAGCGGTGTGCCCGGCCTGCGTGTAGGACTTGGGGGCTCGCGTGCCCTCGAAGTTGCACAGGAACATCAGCTCGCCACCGCGGCGTACGGCCACGTTGGCCCCGAGCCCGGTGCGGGTGGCGAGGCCCTGGAGCACCATACGGGCGGCCCGGTGCACGGGGTGGCGGTTGGTGGCGGTGGCGGCCAGGGGCAGGAGGCCCAGGCTGAGGCGGTAGAGGTTGCTGACCGGATCGCGTTCGACCATGTCGAGGCGTTCCAGGGTGGACAGCAGGCGGGAGGTGGTCGAGGAGCCCAGTCCGGTGAGCTCGGCGACGTCGGAGACACGGAGTTCGGGCCGGCCGGAGTCGAGTGCGCGCAGCACCGAGACCGCTCGTTCGACGCTCTGGTTCGTCCCTGCATCGGTCGCCCGCGTAGCCATGACCCTCCTCGTTCTGCAAATCCCTTGCACATTCTGCATCAGCATATCGCGCCCGATCGGCTCCCGTACCTGAAATCGGTGCCGTCCCCGGCCCGGCGGATCCGGTCGTGCGGCAGGAGGTCAGGCGGTGGGGGGCGGCAGCACGGGGTCCGTCCCGGACAGGAACTGTCGCTGGGCCTCTTCCAGGGCCGCCGTCTCGGCCCGCTCGCCCGGGTGGTCGAAGTGCCCCGCCCGCAGGACCAGGAGTTCGCGCGGCCCGGCCAGTGCGTTGTACACCGCGAACTGCCCGGGCGGGGGCACATGCGGATCGAACAGGGCGGCGCCCACATGTACGGGGATCTCGATGTGCCGGGCCGCCGTCGCGGCGTCGAAGTACGCGAGGACGTCCAGCACCGAGGGGTCCCCGGCGTACCGGGTACGCACCGACTCCCCGCTGCCCGTGCACGGAAGGGTCACCCGGAGCGGGTGGTTCCCGAAGGTGGGCACCGTCAGCCCGGCGGCGTGGAAACGCTCGTCCCAGGGAAGCGCCAGCGCACCGATGCCGCCGCCGAAACTGGTGCCGAGGTACGTCAGCCGTCCGCCGGTCTCCGGCACCAGCCGCTGCAGGGCGGTGGCCGCGCACCAGACGTCGGCCACGCACCCGCCGATGAGGTACGACTCCCGGGCGCCGATGCCGTGCAGGACGTGCCCCGCCGACTTCGAGGGCACGCCGGGCAGCAGGCTCCGCGTTCCGAGCCCGCGCAGGCAGGGCCAGATGGTCGCGGTCTCCGGCGGGGACTGCCAGGGGTCGGGGGCCGCCCGGCCTCCGTATCCGTGCGTCGAGACGCAGCCCTGGGTGACCCGGCCGCTCGCCGGGGCGGTCAGCCACCCGCCGATACGGACGCCGTCGGAGGACGTGTACGAGACGGCGGCGACCCGCACGCCGTCCACCGTGGCCCACGCTCCCTCGATCCGAGGCGCCGTGTCGACGCGCAGCGCACGCGCGTGGCGCTCTCGCCAGAAGTCGGCGAAGTCGTCGGGGCCCGACGGAGCCGTCACCGCGAGGAGGTGCGGCAGGTCGTATCCGTGGGTGGGATCGAAGGGAAAGTCATGGGGCGGCGGGCTGAGTTCGGCGGTGTCCGTCGTGCGCGGATGGGTGGACACGATCTCTCCTTGTTCGGTGTGCCGAGTGGCCGGTTCGGTGGGCGGAGGCCGGCACGTCCTCCGGAACGCGGCGCGACATACCCGGTCCGGCCGGCGCCGGGCCCCCGCTGCGGGCCCCACCCGCCGACTCGACGGTCACGTCCCGCCGGGCGCTGTGGTCACGGGCGGCCGGTGCGACGGGAACGGCGGTGCCGGTCCGGAGCGGCGGTGCCGCGGAGACCGGACGGCTCAGGTCCGTCGGTCGGTCTCCCGGTGCGGGCCGGACGGGCGCGGCCGTCGGGCCCGCCCTCGCGAATCCGCCGCCGGTCGCCGGCCCGAGGACCTCGTGGGGCCCACCGGTCGGATCCCCGTCGTGATCATCGTCGCCCGCGTGACCCTACGGCGATCGGCCCGCGCCGTGCAAGAGGTCGCGGCGGGATCCCCGACGGCGGACTCAGGTCACGACGAGGGGCGCCGGGCATGGCGCGCCAGGTCCTGTGAACAGGCGCGGACGGCCGCACGCACCCGGCCGACGGAGGCTCCCGCACCGGCGGAGAGCGAGAGTTCCACCATCGCCGGTTCCTTCGCCAGGTGTCCCGTGCGCACGGCGCAGCTGACGGAGGCCGGCGGGCCGACGGTCTTCGGCGGCGCGGACACCGCCACCTTCAGTTCCGCTCCCTCCGTCGTGACCTCCGCGGCCTCGATCAGCGCCTCCATCGCGGTCACCAGCGGTGTCGCGCTCTCCTCCAGCCGGCCGCCCGGCAGGCGGACCGTACGGTCCAGGGCGACCGGACCGATGCCGCGCAACGGCGTGACGGTCAGCCGCAGTCCACGGGCGCTGAACATCTGCCGGTGGTGCAGCACGTACACCGCCACGAGCGCGGTGCGTACGGCGTTGACGAGCGGATTCCCGTCCACCGCCGACGAGACGGTCCAGGACCACCTGCGCGCGGCCATCCGGTGCGGGGCGCGTCCCTCGGTCAACGCTGTGAGGCCCTGGCGGACGGTGTCACCGAGCTGCCACTGCTCTCCGTGACCGACGGAGAAGAGACGCCCCTCCTCGTCGACCGCGAGCAGTGCGTCGGCGTCGGTGCGGCCGAGGGGAAACATCCGGGATCCCGTGGTCTCCGCGAGCCGCAGCAGCGACGGGCGGGCGTGGCGGGCTTCCAGCGGGTCGATGACACATCCGGTGGGCGCCTCGTCCCGCCCCGGACCGACCGGCGGCAGCCGTAGGCCGTGGAACGTGCGCAGCGCCCGTTCGGCGGCCGGGAACACCGCCCACGCCGTGGCGTCCGCCGCCGGTCCGGCGAGCGCGACGGATCCGAGGACGGCTGACAGCGCCCGGTCCCCGACGTCACGGCCCTCGTACCAGCCGGCTGCCTCAAGTGCCTCGTCGCCGCGCGTCATGAGGTGATGACATCGTTGCCGAGCCGGCCGGGCGGCGCCGAGGGGGAACGGCGCACCTCGTGGGCGTCCTCGCATGTGCCGTGGCGCGCGGCCTCGCCGGCGCTCGGCCGTCCCACCCCGACCACGTCGAGCATCGTGTCGACGGCCTCAGGAATCGTGTACCCCACAGCGCGGTTTCTCCCGGTCGACCGATCATCGGTTCAGCCCACAGTGCGAGGAACAAGCATGCCATGAAGTGATCACCGCGCCGCCGCCCGTCCGGCGACGCGGCCCTGGTGCTGGGGGAGTTGGTCAGCCGGCCTCCCCCAGCACCAGCATGATGTGCTCGTGCTCGCCGTGCATGACCGTCCCGGCGCTCCGGAAGCCGTGTTTCTCCAGCAGCCGGACCGAACCGGTGTTCTCGGCGAACGGGTCGGCGAACAGGGGGCGTTCGGTCTCCTCGTCCAGGAAGAGCGCAAGGGCCCGGGTCCCGATGCCCCGGCCCCAGAACCGGCGGCCGAGCCAGTACCCGATGAAGCGCCGGTCCCCGTCCCACCACGCCACCAGATTCCCGGCCAGCTCTCCGTCGACGGTGACGGCACGCACGCGGTTGGACGGGTCCCCCAGCACCTTCGTCGTCCAGTGCTTCATGAAGGCCTCGCGTTCGCGGGGCGGGAAGTTCGACCGGCGTACGGACTCCGGATCGTGCTCCTGTGCGAGGAACACCTCCAGATCGTCCTGGACGACGGCTCTCAGACACACCTGTTCGGTCATGCCGACGGAGTCTGCCACCCGCCACCGACAATCCCGGGTGGCAGACGTCCGCGCCGTTCACCTCGCGGCCCGCACCCCCTGCGGCGAGGGCAGGAAGCCCGTCCCGTGGAAGTAGGTCAGATAGCGGGTCAGTACCTCGTCGCTCAGCGCGGGCAGGTGGACGCCGAGGGCCGCCGCGGCCTCGGCCGTCCGGCCGGAGTCGAAGCCGCGGTGGTCCGTCACCCCGTGACGTCCCCCTCCCGCTTCGCCGAGGAACAGCTGCGCCGCGTTGTCGCGCTGGGCGGCGACACGTGCCTGCCACTGCGGGGCCGGGACGGTCCGCAGCTCGTGTCCCAGGCGGGCGGCGACCTCGAAGACGCGGTCCAGGCCGGGCGCTTCGGGGTGGGTGTAGTGGTGGACCTCCGCGTCCGTCCGGCCGGACGTGGCGAGCGCCACCACGGCCGCGCTGACGTAGTCCACCGGTACCCAGTCGGTCGAGCCGTGCGGCAGGTCGGGCACCGCGCCCGCCTGGAGGCATCCCTTGATGAGCTGCCACAGGAGGTCACGCTCCTGGCAGGCGCCGGTGGTGGTGTCGCCGCTGATGCGGCCGGGCCGGTGGACGGTGACCGGCAGGCCGCGTTCGCGTGCCAGCCCGACGAGTTGCTCGGCGACCCACTTGCTCTGCGCGTATCCGTCGGGCAGGGCGGAGGGCGGGCCCGGCGGGGTCGACTCCGTGATGGTGACGGGGTCGGGGCCGGACGCCGGGGCGTAGACGCTCGTGGTCGAGATGTGGTGCAGGCCGGGTGAGCCGGAATCGGCGAGCAGGCGCAGCAGTTCCTCGGTTCCGGCCACGTTGGGGGCGCGCAGATCGCGGTACCCGGCCGCGAAGTTGACGTGCGCGCCGTTGTGGACGACGGTGCCGAGGCGTCGGACCAGCGCGTCCCGGTCCTCGGCGGACAGCCCCAGTCCGGGGGCGGCGAGGTCCCCGGGGACGGCGTGGACCAGGTCGGCGTAGCGGGGGCGCCACAGGCCGTACCGCTCCAGGTTGGCCCGCACCCGGTGTGCCGCGTGCTGCTCGCTCTCGGCGCGAACGAGGCAGTCGACGGGCTCGCCGGTGGTCTCGACGAGATCGCGCAGGAGGAAGGCGCCGAGGAAGCCGGAGGCGCCGGTCAGCAGGGGGCGGGCGGTGGGCCGGGCGGGCCTCCGGGTGGGGGCGGGCACGGGGGCCGGGCCTGGCCGCCCGGTGATGTCCGCGGCGAGCCGCACCTCGGAGAGGAGGTCCGGTGTGACGTCGTGGCCGGCGTTCTCCTCCCCCGCGCCGTCGTCCAGGAGGCGGGCCATGCCCTCGGCCGTGGGCGCGGCGAACACGGTCCGCAGGGAGGGGCGCCGGCCGCACCGCTCCTCGATCCGCTGAGCGAGGGTGACGGCGAGCAGGGAGTGCCCGCCGAGCGCGAAGAAGTCGTCGGTGACGCCCACTTCGGGTACGCCGAGGGTCTCGGCGAACACCTCGCACAGGGCCCGTTCGCGAGCGGTGCGCGGTGCCCGGCCGCCGGCCGGTACGGCATGGTCCGGTGCGGGCAGGGCGCGCCGGTCGGTCTTGCCGTTGGGTGTGACGGGCAGGACGCCGAGTCGCACGTGGGCGGCGGGGATCATGTGGTCGGGCAGGGTTCCGGCGAGGTGCGTGCGGATCTCGCCGTCGTCCGGGCCGTCCGCGCCGTCGGCGGGGACGGTGTAGGCGACCAGCCGCCGGTCGCCGGGACGGTCCTCGCGGACGACGGCGCAGGCCGCGGCGACGCCCGGCATCGCGGTGAGCGCGGCCTCGATCTCACCGAGCTCGATGCGGAAGCCCCGGAGCTTGACCTGGTCGTCGACGCGGGAGACGTAGACGAGTTGCCCGTCGGCCGTCCAGCGCACCAGGTCACCGGTGCGGTACATCCTGCCGCCGCCTCCGCCGAAGGGGTCGGCCACGAAGCGGGACGCGGTCAGCGCGGCCCGGCCGTGGTAGCCGCGGGCCACTCCCCCGCCGGCGACGTAGAGTTCGCCGGTGACGCCCGGGGGCACCGGACGCAGCCTGTCGTCCAGGACGTGCACGCGGGTGCCGTCGACGGGGACGCCGATGGGCACGGTGCGGTCGGGGGCGAGCGGTCCGTCCGCGTGCTGGAAGGTGCTCATCGTCGCGCAGACGGTGGTCTCGGTCGGGCCGTAGGCGTTGACGAGGAACCGGTCGGCCGCCCAGGCGTGCACCAGGGCCGGTGTGCACGCCTCACCGGCGAGGACCAGCGTCGTACCGGCGGGCAGTGAGTCCGGCGGCATCACGGCGAGCGCGGCGGGCGGCAGGGTGAGGTGGGTGACGCCCCGCTCGCGGACCAGGCCGGCGAGAGCGGGGCCGGGCATCAGGGCCTCGCGTTCGTCGATCTCCAGGCAGGCCCCGGAGAGGAGCCCCATGCACAGTTCCCAGAACGCGGCGTCGAAGCTGACCGACGCCGCGTGCAGCACACGGCTGCCCGGGGTGACGCGCAGCCGTTCGCGCTGGGTCCTGGCCATGGCGCCGGCACCCCGGTGGGTGACCACGACGCCCTTGGGACGGCCGGTGGAGCCGGAGGTGTAGATGACGTACGCGGGGTGGGCGGGGAGCAGGGCCGGGACGGGCCCGGCGGCCGGCCCGGCCGTCGGTGCGGAGTCCGCGTGGTCACCGGCGTACAGGCAGGGCACCGGGGTCTGCGGCAGCCGGCTGCGGACGGCGGGCGTGGTGAGGAGCAGGCGCGGGCGGGAGTCGTCGAGCATGTAGGACAGGCGCCGGGCGGGGTAGTCCGGGTCGAGGGGGACGTACGCCGCCCCGGCCTTGAGGATGCCGAGCAGGGCCACGACGAGTTCGGCGGTGCGGGGCAGGGCGACCGCCACCCGGTCCTCGGGGCCGATGCCGCGCGCCGTCAGCCGGCGGGCGAGGGCGTCGGCGCGGCGGTCGAGCTCTCCGTAGGTGAGGGTGGTCCCGGCGTCGCGGACGGCGGGGGCGTCCGGGGTGCGCCGGGCCCACTGCTCGAAGAGGGCGGGGACGGTCGATCCGGGCCCGTCGTCGACGGGCCCCGTGCCCCAGGCCGTCAGGCGGGCGCGCTCGGCGGCGGTGAACACGTCGTACGTGCTCAGGGGGCGGTCCGGGTCGGCGGTGGCGGCGGTGAGCAGCAGGACGAGGCGTCCGGCGAGGCCGCGGACCGTGGACGCGTCGAAAAGTTCCGTCGCGTAGTCGACGGAGGCTCTCATGCCGTGGGGCGCACCGTCGTCGTCGTAGGTCTCGGTGAAGGTGAACGACAGGTCGAACTTGCTGACACCGGGGTCGACCGGGATGCCCCGGGCGGTGATGCCGGGCAGGTCGACCGGGGCGGCGGGGGTGTGGTTCTGGAGGATGAGCATGGTCTGGAAGAGCGGGTGGTGGTTCTGCGAGCGCGCGGGGTTGAGCAGCTCCACCAGCCGCTCGAAGGGAACGTCCTGGTGCGCGTACGCGGAGAGGTCGAACTCCTTCACCCGGTCGAGCAGTTCGAGGAACGTGGGGTCGCCGGTCAGGTCCGTGCGCAGCACGAGCGTGTTGACGAAGAAGCCGACGAGGTCCGCGGCCGCCTCGTCGGTGCGTCCGGCGACGGCCGTGCCCAGGGGTATGTCGTCACCCGCGCCGTGCCGGGAGAGGACAGCCGACAGTGCCGCCTGGAGCACCATGAAGACGCTGCAGCCGCGGGCCCGGGCCAGGTCCGTGACCTGCCGGGCGGTGGCGGGGTCGAGCGCGAAGTCGTGGGTGGCGCCGGTGTGCCGGGGCACGGCGGGACGCGACCGGTCCCAGGGCAGCTCGATCATCTCCGGCAGGCCGTCCAACGCGGCCTTCCAGTGGTCGAGTTGCCGTGCGAGCAGGCTGTCGGGGTCGTGCTCGTCGCCGAGCAGGCGGCGTTGCCAGAGGGTGTGGTCGGCGTAGTCGACGGGAAGGTCCGTCCACTCCGGCGCGCCGGAGTGGACGCGGGCGCGGTAGGCGGCACCGAGGTCACGGGCGAAGGGGGCCAGGGAGGAGCCGTCGGCGGCGATGTGGTGGATCACGAGGACCAGGACGTGTGCGGTGGCGTCCAGGCGCAGCAGGGTGGCCCGGAGGGGCAGTTGGTGCTCGATGTCGATCGGCGCGGTCGCGGCGGCCGTGATCCGGGCGGACAGGCGGTCCTCGTCGACGGCTTCCGCGGCGAGCGGGAGGCGGACGTCGGCCGGGGCGGTGATCCTCTGGTGCGGTCTGCTGTCGTGCTCGGGGAAGACGGTGCGCAGTGCTGCGTGCCGGCCGACGACGTCGTGGAGGGCCCGGCGCAGGGCTTCGGCGTCCAGCGGCCCGTCGAGGCGCAGGGCGAAGGGGATGTTGTAGGTGGCGGAGGGGCCTTCGAGACGGTGGAGGAACCAGAGGCGCTGCTGCGCGGAGGACAGCGGGAGCAGGGTGGGACGCTCCTGGGGCACGAGGGCCGGTCGGGCGGGACGGTCCGCGTCGCGCAGGACGCCGGCGAGCGTGGCGACGGTGGGGTTCTCGAAGAGGGTGCGGATCTCGGTCTCGGTGTCCAGCGCGGTACGGACGCGGCCGACGAGGCGGGTGGCGAGCAGGGAGTGGCCGCCCAGGGCGAAGAAGCTGTCGTCGATCCCGACGCGTTCGACGCCCAGGACGTCGGCGAACAGCCCGGCGAGGATCTCCTCGTGGGCCGTGCGGGGCGCGCGGTTTCCCGTGGCCGGCGCGGTGGCGGGCGCGGGCAGGGCGGACCGGTCGAGTTTGCCGTTGGCGGTCAGGGGCAGCGCGTCGAGGCACTGGACGGTGGCGGGCACCATGTACGCGGGCAGTCGGCGGCCGACGTACGAGGCGAGCAGGTCGGGGTCCGGGGTGTGCCCGGGGGCGGGGACGACGTACGCGGTCAGGGTGCGGTCGCCGGGCAGGTCCTCGCGGACCACGACGCACGCGGCGCGTACGGAGTCGTCGCTGCGGAGCACGGCCTCGATCTCGGCCGGCTCGATGCGGTGGCCGCGCAGCTTGATCTGCTGGTCGGACCGGGCGACGTGGTGCAGGGTGCCGTCGGGGTCCCGGCGTACGAGGTCCCCGGTGCGGTACATGCGGGCCCCGGCGCCGGAGAACGGGTCGGCGACGAAACGGGTGGCGGTCGGGCCGGGGCGCCCCAGGTAGCCGCGGGCGACTCCCGGTCCTGCGACGTACAGCTCTCCCTCGGCGCCGGCCGGAACGGGCCGCAGCGCCGTGTCCAGGACGTAGGCCCGCGCGCCGTCCAGCGGCAGGCCGATCGGGGGCACGCCGTCCGGGGCGCCGGGGCGGACGCGGTGGCGCGTGGCGAACGTGGTGGTCTCGGTGGGCCCGTAGACGTTGAGGAAGGCGGTGCCGGGGTACGCGGCGGCGAGGTTCTGGAGGAGGCCGGGCGCGGCGCTCTCCCCTCCGGAGGCGACCAGCCGGAGCAGGCCGAGGGCGCCGGGGTCGGTCTCGGCGACGACGTTGAAGAGGGCCGTCGTCAGGAAGGCCGCCGTCACGCCGTCGCGTGCGACGAGCTCGCGGAGCGCGGCGGGCTGGAGGACGCCCTCGGGGGCGACGACGACGCGGCCGCCGTTGAGGAGGGGTGCCCAGATCTCGAAGGTGGAGGCGTCGAAGACGTACGCCGAGTGCATCAGCACCGCGTCGGCCACGCCGTCGCCCCAGGCCCGGTCGGCGGCGAGCGCGGCGATGTCGGCGTGGGTGACGCCGACGCCCTTCGGCAGGCCGGTGGAGCCGGAGGTGAACATCACGTAGGCGAGCCGGGCGCCGCCCGTGACGGCGGGGAGGGCTCCGGGGGCGGCCGGCCCTCCGTGCACGACGCGGCCCGACGCGTCGACGGTCAGTACGGCCACCTCGGAGCCCAGTCCCGCGGCCCAGGGGTGGGTGCGGGTGGTCCCGTCGACGATCAGTGCGCGCAGGCCGGCCACCTCGGCCACACGGGCGAGCCGTTCGGCGGGCCAGCGCGGGTCGAGCGGCACATAGGCGGCGCCCGCGCGCAGGGCCGCCAGGGACGCGGTGACGGTGGCGGCCGAGCGGCCCAGGAGGATGCCGACACCGTCCTCCGCACCGGTGCCGAGCCCGGTCAGGGCGCCGGCCGTCTCCTCCGCGAGGTCGCGGAGCCCCGCGTAGGTGAGCTGTTCACCCACGCCGGCCACGGCCACCGCGTCGGGGTGCCGGGCGGCGTGCCGGGCCACGGCGTCCGGGATGCTCGTCCCGGCGGTCGTGTGCGGGAGTCCGGCGCCCTCGCCCAGCGAGAGCAGTGCCTCGCGCTCGCCGTCCAGGAGTACGGGAACGCTGTCGGCGCGCAGGCCGAGTCCCTGCGCCATCGCCGTCAGCAGGCGCCGCGTACGCGCGACCGTGCGGGCCACCTCGGCCCGGTCGAGCACAGCGGCCCGGTAGCCGAAGGTGATCTTCAAGGTGTCGCCGGGGGCGATGGTGAGGGTGAGCGGGTAGTGCGCCGCGTCCGTGCCGCTGAATCCGGTCACGGAGAGGCCGGGCAGCGCCTGCTGCGCGGTGCGCAGGGCCTCGGCGTCCATCGGGTAGTTCTCGAACACGGCGAGCGTGTCGAAGAGTTCGGGCAGGTCCGTGACGCCGCGTATCTCGGTCAGCCCCACGTACTGGCTGCCGAGGAGCCGGCCCTGTTCCTCCTGGAGCCGGGTCAGGAGCGTCGCCAGGGTCTCGCCGGGCTCCGGGCGGAGCCGCACCGGGACGGTGTTGATGAAGAGCCCGACCATCGACTCGATGCCGGGGATCTCCGGCGGGCGCCCGGAGACGGTGGTGCCGAAGACGACGTCGGGGCGCCCGGTGAGGTGTGCGAGCAGCAGGCCCCAGGCGCCCTGCACCAGGGTGTTGAGGGTGAGCCGGTGGTCGCGGGCCGTCTCGCGCAGCCGGTGTGTCGTGGCCGCGTCGAGTTCGAGCACGAGTGTGCCGGGCAGCTCGCCGGGGGCCGGCACGTCGGTCCCGCCCCGGCCGGCGAGCAGGGTCGGTGCCTCGATCCCGGCCAGTGCGGTGCGCCAGACGTCCAGGGCCGCGGCCCTGTCCTGCTGGGCCAGCCAGGCGAGATAGGTCCGGTAGGGAGCGACGCGGGGCAGGGTGCTGTCGTCGCCGTGGTGTGCGTACAGCTCGAAGAGCTCGCGCACCAGCAGGGGCATCGACCATCCGTCCAGCAGGATGTGATGGCTCGTCATGACGAGACGGTGCCGGTCGGGTGCGGTGCGCACCAGGGTGAACCGCATCAGCGGCGGCGTGGCGAGGTCGAACCGGCGGGTGCGGTCGGCGGCGAGGAACGCGGCGAGGCGGTCCTCGACCGTCCCCGGGGCGTCCGCACCGGTCAGGTCCAGCTCCTCCAGCGGCACCGGCACCTCCGCGGCGACGGCCTGCACGGGCTCGTCCAGGTCCTCGTGGAGGAACCCGACCCGCAGGTTGGCGTGCCGCCGCAGCAGCCCGCCGACGGCGGCCCGCAGGGCGGGGACGCCGACGGGGCCTTCGAGTTCGAAGACGAACTGTGCGGTGTAGACGTCCACGGCGCGGGAGTCGTACAGCGCGTGGAACAGCATGCCCGCCTGTAGCGGTGTCAGCGGCAGTACGTCTTCCAGTCGGAACCCGGTCACTTGCGTCCACCCCACCTGTTCTGCAGTCGGTCGATCTGGGCCTGGTCGAGCGAGACCAGGGGAAGGTCGGACGGCGTCCAGCCGCCCGCGTCGGGCCGGTCGGCGTGTTCGGCCGTGGCGCGCAGCGCCCGTGTGAACGCCTCGGCCAGGGCCTCCACGTCCTCCTCCTTGAGGAGGTCGCTGGGCCAGGTCCAGCGGATCACCAGCCGGGGGCCGTCCGGCAGGTCCTCGGTGTGCGCGTTGATGTCGAGGACGTGGTGGACGGGCATGTCGGGGTCCTGTGCGCGCGGGCCGCCCGCGTCGAGCAGCACGTCCCAGTCGGCGCCCCCGCTCACGGAGTCCTGCGGGGAGGCGTACCGGCCCAGGTAGTTGAACCCGATCTGCGGGTCGGGCCCGGGAGCCAGCCCGGCGCGGGTGGCCGGGTTGAGACGGCGCAGCAGGCCGTAGCCGACACCGTGGTCGGGAAGGGCGCGCAGCTGTTCCTTGACGCGTTTGAGTGCGCGCTCGACCAGTGCGGCGTCGAAGCGTCCGGGGTCGCGGGCGTCGACGGGTCCGGGGTCGAGCCGGACCGGGTAGAGGCTGGTGAACCAGCCGACCGTACGGGAGAGGTCGAGGTGTTCGGCCAGCTGCTCACGGCCGTGCCCCTCCAGGTCGAGGAGGACCGCGGTGCCGGCGGGCCGTGCCCCGCCGGCGGCGGCCGCGCGTTCGGCGCGCCAGGAGCAGACGGCGAGGGCGAGGCCCGTGAGCAGGACGTCCTCCACCCCGGCGTGGAAGGCGGCGGGGACCGTGGTGAGCAGGGGGTTCGTCCAGGTGGCGGGCAGGTGGGTGGTGAGGGTGCGGGTGCGGTCGGCGGTGTCCCGGTCGGGATCGAGCGGCCGGTACCCGAGCTGGGGGTCGGGGGTGCTCAGCACCCCTTGCCACAGCGGGAGTTCCGCCTCGCGTGCGGCTTCGTGCGCCTGGGTGGCGAGGAGCCGCGCCCACTCCCGGTAGGAGGTGGTGGGTGCGGGCAGCGCCGGCGTCCCGGGGGTGCGGGGGACCTCGGTGACGGCCCGCCAGGCGGCGGCCAGATCGGCGGCGAGGATGCGCCAGGAGACCGCGTCGACGGCCAGATGGTGCACGACCAGCAGCAGTCTCCCGCGCGTCCGGGGCCCGGCGTCGCACCAGACGGCCTCGACGACCTCTCCGCGCGCGGGCCTCAGCCGTCTGCGGGCCTGTTCGCCCGCCTCGGTGACGGCGGCGCGCACCGCGTCGGCGTCGAGTCCGGCGACGTCGACGCGGGTGAACCGGTCCCGGGCGCTCACGGAGCCGGGCGGCAGCGCTTCCAGGAGAGGGGCGCCGTCGGCCGGGCGGAGGACGCGGAGCCGGAGCGTGTCGTGGTGGTCCAGCACGAGTTGCAGGGCGGCCACGAGGGATTCCGCGTCGGCGCCCGCGGGCGTGCGCAGCACCCCGGACTGGTTGTAGCCGTCGGTGGTGCCCGGCCGTTCCAGGAACCAGGCGGCGATGGGAGTCGGGGGCATCTGTCCGGTGCCCTGCCCGGCCGGGACGGCGGCCGCCCGGCCGAGCTCGGTGGCGACGGCCGCGATGGCCTCGGGCGTGCGGTGGACGAAGACGTCGCGCGGGGTGACGCCGAGGCCGGCCTCGCGGACCCGGCTGACGAGCTGGATGGAGAGGATGCTGTCACCGCCGAGCGCGAAGAAGTCGTCGTCGGTGCGGACGGCCGGGGTGCGCAGCACGGAGGTGAACACGTCGCACAGGACGCTTTCCCGTGCGGTGCGCGGCCGGCCTCCCGGCCGGGTGGCCGCGGGGCGCTCGGGTGCGGGCAGGGCACGCCGGTCGGTCTTGCCGTTGGGCAGCAGCGGCAGGGCGTCGAGCGGCACGTGGACGGCGGGAACCATGTAGGGCGGCAGGAGTGCCGTGAGCCGGGCGCGCAGGTCGGCGTCGGTGAGGTCCGTGGCCCCGTCGCGCCGGTCGGCGACGGTGTAGGCGACCAGTCGCCGCTCGCCGGGCCGGTCCTCCCGGACGAGGGCGCAGGCGGCGGCGATCCCGTCGAGGGAGGTGAGGGCGGCCTCGACCTCGCCGAGTTCGATACGGAAGCCGTGCAGCTTGACCTGGTCGTCGGCGCGGGAGACATAGGTGAGCAGGCCGTCGGCGTCCCGCCGGACGAGGTCGCCGGTGCGGTACATGCGGCTCCCGGCCGGGCCGTACGGATCGGCGACGAACCGCCCGGCGGTCAGGCCGGGGCGTCCCAGGTAGCCGCGTGCGAGGCCGTCGCCCGCGACGTAGAGCTCGCCGGTGGCGCCCGGCGGTACGGGCCGCAGTGCGGCGTCCAGGACATGGGCGCGGGTGTTGTCGACCGGGCGTCCCAGCGGCACGGTCCCCTCACCCGCGGAGGCGTCGGCGTCCCCGGCGTGGTGGTGGTGGGCGGTCGCGTCGATCGTCGTCTCGGTGGGCCCGTAGAGGTTGTGGACCTCGGCGTGCCAGGCCCGTCCCACCCGTTCGGCCAGCGTCCGGGTCAGGGGTTCGCCGCCGCAGAGCACGGCCCGCAGCGTCGTGGGAGCCTCGTCGGCCCCGGTCTCGGTGAGGACGACCGCGAGGTGCGAGGGGACGAACTGCGCGACGGTCGTGCCCGCGTCGCGCATCCGCGCCAGCAGCCCCGCGGGGTCGTGGTTGAGTGCGGGCGGCACGAGGCAGGTGGAACCGCCGTGCAGCAGCGTCAGCCAGGTCTCCCAGACGGAGGCGTCGAAGCTCGGCGACGTACGGGCGAGGACCCGGTCGTCGTCGGTGAGGCCCAGGTGGTCCGCCATCCACGCCATGTGGTTGGTCAGGGCGGCGTGGGTGGCGACGACGCCCTTGGGGCGGCCGGTGGAACCGGAGGTGTAGATGACGTACGCCGCGTCGTGCGGGTCCGGCACGGCGGCGGGCGGCCCCGCGCACCCGGTGGACCAGGCGGCCCGGTCGTCGAGTGCGAGGCAGGGCACCGCCCCGTCGTGGGCCGCGGTGCGCGCGGTGCCGTGGGTGAGGAGCAGGGCCGGACGGGCGTCCTCGATCATGTGGGCGACACGCGCCTCGGGGTACTCCAGGTCCAGCGGCAGGTACGCGGCGCCCGACTTGGCCACCGCCAGCATCGCGACCACCTGGTCGGTGGTGCCTTCCAGGGCGAGGGCGACGAGGTCGCCGCGGCCGATGCCCCGGCTCCACAGGTGGTGCGCCAGATCGTCGGAGAGGGCGTCGAGTTCGGCGAAGGTGAGGCGGTGCGTGCCGTCCAGCACGGCGACCGCCGCCGGGGTCCGCGCGCACTGTGCGCGGAACGCGTCGGGCACCGTGCGTGCCGCGGTCGGCCGGACGCGGCCGTGCGCGGCCCGTTCGAGGTCGCGCCGCTCGGCGGCGTCCAGGACGTCCACCGCGTGGACGCGCAGGCCGGGGTCTGCGGCGAGCGAGGCGAGCAGCCGGGTCAGCCGGTCCGCCAGGGCGTGCGCGGTGGCGGGGCCGAAGAGTTCGGTGGAGAACTCCAGTACGCCGTCGAGGCCGGCCGCCCCTCCCGTGCCGTCGTGCTTCTCGGTGAAGGTGAAGGTCAGGTCGAACTTGCTGATGCCGGTGTGCACGGGCTGCTCCGTGACCGTGAGGCCCGGCAGGTCGATCACCGCGTCGGCGTGGTTCTGGAGGACGAGCATGGTCTGGAACAGCGGGTGGTGGTTCTGCGCCCGGACCGGGTCGAGGGCGTCCACCAGCCGCTCGAACGGGACGTCCTGGTGGGCGTACGCCGCCAGGTCGAACTCCCTTACCCGGTCCAGGACTTCGACGAAGGAGGGATCTCCGCTCAGATCGGTGCGCAGCACGAGGGTGTTGACGAAGAAGCCCACCAGGTCGTCGAGGGCCTCGTCGGTGCGGCCGGCGACGGCGGTGCCGAGAGGGATGTCCTCACCGGCGCCGTGCCGTGAGAGGAGCACCGACAGGGCCGCCTGGAGCACCATGAAGAGGCTGCAGCCGCGGGCGCGGGCCAGTCCCGCCAGGGCGCGGTGCGTGTCCGCGTCGACGGGGAAGGCGAACGCGTCGCCGCGGTGCGCCGTCACGGCGGGCCGGGGGTGGTCGTAGGGCAGGTCGAGGACGTCGGGGGCGCCCGCGAGCGCCGTGCGCCAGAAATCCAGCTGGCGGGCCGCCTGCCCGGCGGGGTCGTCCTCGTCGCCGAGCAGCGCGCGCTGCCAGAGGGTGTAGTCGGCGTACTGGACGGCGAGTTCCGTCCAGGGCGGCTCCACACCCTCGGCGCGGGCCCGGTAGGCCGTGCCGAGGTCGCGCGCGAGCGGGGCGAGGGACCAGCCGTCGCCCGCGATGTGGTGGACGAGCAGCACGAGGACGTGGTCCTCGGCCTCCAGCCGCACCAGCCGTGCCCGTACGGGGATGTCGGTGCCGACGTCGAAGGCGTGCGCCACCTCGGCGGCGAGGACCTCGTCGAGACGGTCGGCGGGGGTGACGCGGGGCGTCAGGTCCAGGTCGGCGCCGTCGGCGTCGAGGACCAGCTGACGCGACACGCCGTCGGTCTCGGGGAAGACGGTGCGCAGGCTCTCGTGGCGCCCCACGACGTCCGCGAGGGCGCTCTCCAGGGCTTCCGCGTCGAGCGGGCCCCGGAGAC
>Ga0164307_10000502_pt1 | contig 17106 bp, 14 predicted proteins | sample Whisoiple_243_MG_FD_110214 | JGI IMG/M metagenome (GOLD analysis project Ga0164307, IMG submission 110214) | Soil microbial communities amended with fresh organic matter from upstate New York, USA - Whitman soil sample_243_MG | ecosystem: Environmental > Terrestrial > Soil > Unclassified >...
CCGTCGGTGAACTCGCTCTTGTCCATGAAGCGACACACGCCAAGCTGCTTGAGAGCCTCGCGAAACGGCAGTGAATTGAAGTAACTCATCGGCACAAACCTCGGTGTTCCTAAAACGAACCCTTTTGGGGTGGGCCCCAAAAGTCTGGGGTGGGGCCCCGCTGAATTCACTTCAGCGGGTGCGGGGCTGAAACCCCGCTAATGGAGGCGGGGAACATTGTCCGCCAGCCGGCACCTGTCAACATAGCGCGCAAAAGGTCATGAGCATCGCGAACGTTTCTTTTCACGAAGCCACCATCGGCTCTGTCAGCCAGCCCATTTTCCGCGATTTCTCGTGGAACGTCGAGCCTTTCCAGTCTTGGGTCATCACCGGGGAGAACGGGAGCGGGAAAAGTGCGATCGCCCAGGCACTGGCGGGCGGGCTCGAGGTCGCTTCGCGCAGCGCGTCAAGCGGCGCTGGAAATCAGTTGCCTGACCCGGCGAGCGTCGCGCTGATTTCGTTCGAGCGCCAGCGCGACATCGTCTTCGACGAACGCTACCACGACGATGGCGAGTTCGTGGAAGGTGGCGTCGACCCAGGAACCCTGGCTCGCGACTTCATCCTCCGGCGCAAGCGCGGAACCCGAAGCGCCGCCGACACCCCACTGCCCGAACGACTCGAAGCGTTGGCGCGTCGGCTCGGCATCGAAAGTGTGCTTGCCCGCGGTTTGAAATATCTGTCGACGGGCGAGATCCGGAAGGTCTTGTTGTGTCGCGAGTTGCTGCGCGAGCCGGGCTGGCTCGTCTTCGACGAGCCGTACGAGGGCCTCGATAGTGCTACCAGGCGAGTGCTGTCGCAGGAGCTCGATCGACTCGTGACTGCGTCGCGCACCGATGCATCCGCTACTCGGGTATTGATCATCACGGACCGCTACGAACACGTGCCCGAAGGCACGACCCACGTGCTTCACATCGAAGATCGCCGGATCGCCTTCGCCGGGCCGCGCGCCGAGTTCGAAGCCCGCGGGATCCCGAAGGAGCTGCGCGGGCTCGCGACGAACGAAGCGGAGTCACTGGGGAATGCGCTGGCTGAAACCCTAGGCGAGCGCGCTGCAGCAAGAGCGCCGGTCGCCGTGAGCCACGAGCCGAACGCACCGCTCGTCCTGATGCGCAACGTGCAGGTTTCGTACGCGGAGCGGCGCGTCCTCGACGGCTTGAACCTCGAGATCGCTCGCGGGCAGCACACGCTCGTGCGCGGCCCGAATGGCTGCGGCAAGACGACCTTGCTCAACCTGATCAACGGCGACAATCCCCAAGTATATGCCAACGACGTGACCATCTGCGGCATGAAGCGCGGCTCGGGTGAATCGGTGTGGGACGTCAAAAAGCAACTCGGGCAAGTCTCGTATGCGCTCCATGTCGAATACGCCTATCGCTGCACCGCGAACCTGATCGAGTGCGTCTTGTCAGGCTTTTACGACTCGATTGGTTTGTACCAAGAGCCCGGCTACGCCGAAATTCACGCGGCAGAGCGCTGGCTTTCGGTCGTTGGTCTGCTCGGCAAGCGCGCGGAACCGTTCACTCGTTTGTCTTACGGCGAGCAGCGCGTCGCGCTGATTCTGCGAGCGGTGATCAAGCAGCCGCCGCTCCTGATCTTGGACGAGCCCTGCCACGCGCTCGATCCGCGCCACCGCGGTGAAGTGCTGACCATCGCCGACTATATCGGGCGCCATACGGACTCGACGTTGCTCTACGTGACCCACGATCCCGAAGAAGTCCTCGGCTGCACACGCCAAGTCTTCGAATACGACGCGGGCAGCGGATGGGGCCTGCGGGACGCTTAGCAGACCCGCATCTGCCGGCACGCCGTGACGAAACCGCGGACGTCTCAGCCGTTGTCACCGCCGACGCTGACCCGCCGAGCGCCAGCAACTCGCTCGAGTACGTGGCGAATCCTCGAGGCGCTCTCTCTTCGACCTCGACTCGCTGGGCTTCGACCGCGATTCGCTGGCACGTTGCCGACGAGCGTTCTCGGCACGCTACCGACGAGCGTTCTCGGCACGTTGCCGACGAGCATTCTCATCGCGCGAAAGATACTGTGCGAGCAAAGTACCTTCTTCGCGCGATAGCCGTGCTCCGCGACGAATGGCAGGACCAGTCGTCGTCCGCTCCCGACTTGCGGCAGTTTTTCAACACCCCGTTAGCGCGCCCTCGACCCTGCCCCAGCTAGGCAACGTCGTCATGGTGCCGCTCGCAGGTCGACCATGATCTGTCCCGCGTCACTCAAGCGCGCGGGGTAGGTCTTGAGCGCGCAGTCGCCATTTTCGGCCTGACCGGTGACCAGATTGAATTTGAGCGAATGCAGCGGGCAAATCAAGGTACCCGAACCGAGTAGACCGTCGGCGAGCGGGCCGCGCTTGTGTGGACACTCCGCCTGAGTCGCGAACACGCCGCCGTTGCGACCGCGAAAGACAGCGATTTGCGCTGGTCCAACTTGGAAGCTTCGCCCTTCCCCTTCGGGAATGGCGCTGATGGGACCCAATGTAACTTCCATCTTTCACCTCCTGGAGGCGCCGGGAATTGAACCCGGCGCTTTCATTGAACGATAGGCAATAGTTCCGCGAATTGGTTGGCGGTCGCTGGCGTGGTGGCTTCTTGCCAAGGATCGAAATAGGCATCGACCGAGCGCTGCATCGCTTGGTCCAGGCGTTCGGCAATGCCCTCGCTGTCTTCGACCACGACCGCGCGAATCTTGTCGATACCGACGCGCGGCACGAACGCGTACGTGCGCTCCAAGTAGCGCGCGTTTTCTCGATAGTACTGGAGAAATCGCCCCGAGAATTTGAGCACGGCCTCGTGCGTATCGACGACGCACAGCAGATCTCCCTTGCGCACGTGAGCGCCCGCCGCGCCGCCCACGTAGATTTCCCATTTGCCACCTTCGACCGCGACGGCGCCGACGTCCTTGACCAGCGCCTCCGAGCAGTTGCGCGGGCAGCCAGCCGTGGCGAGCTTGAGCTTCCCGGGCGCATCCAAGCCCTGAAAGCGTGATTCGATCTGTTGAGCGAGGCCAATGCTATTGCCGAGTCCGAAGCGACAGAACTCGGTGCCCACGCAGCTCTTGCAAGTGCGGTAGCGCTTGCCGTACGCAAAGCCGGAAGACATGCCGAGATCGCGCCACATGTTGGGCAAGTCCTCGCGCTTCACCCCGAGCAGGTCGATGCGTTGACCGCCAGTCAGCTTCACTAGCGGGACGTGATACTTGTCGGCAACGTCTGCAATGCGACGCAGCTCTGCTGCCGAGGTGACTCCGCCCGGCATCTGCGGAATAACGCTAAAGGTGCCGTCCTTCTGAATGTTCGCGTGAACGCGATCATTGATGAAGCGCGCGTCTCGCTCATCCACGTATTCGTCGGCCCAAAGCGTGATCAACAACGACGCCAGACCGGGCTTGCTTCCCGGATCTTCCTTGCCACCCGCGAGCGCTTCGAACACGGAGGACACAGATTTCAGCCCGAGCGCCATGATGGCCTCGATCAGCTCCGGCTTGGTCAACGGCACCCCCGGGACGTAGAAATTGGCCGAGGGATCTTCATCCGTAGCGCCGCCGCAAGCCCACTCGATCACTTGCGACACGAGCGCTTTGCACGCGCCGCAGCCCATGCCGGCACGCGTGGACTCCATCACCGACTTCGAGCTGCGTTTGCCGCCTTTGACGCAACCGAGGATCGCTCCCTTGGTGACGCCGTTGCAGTTGCAGACCTGCATCTCGCTCGGCATGCTCTCGATCGACGCTTCCTCCGACGGCGCGCCGATGTCGAACAAAAGTGAAAGTCGCTCTTCGGGAACCGGGGTGTTGCGTTCGTAGGCTTGTGACAGGTAGGGCGCCTTGCGAATATCACCGAGCAGGATCCCGCCGACCAAACGGCCATTGCGGATGATCAGCTTCTTGTACGTCCCTTTCTTGGCTTCGGTGAATTGGACGACTTCATCGCCCTCTTCGCTGGCTTCGGTGATGCCCATCGAGGCGACCTCCACGCCCATTACCTTCAACTTCGTCGCGACTTTCGAGCCGTGATAGGCGGCTTCGCTGTCGGTGCCCGTGAGGTGTGCGGCCAAGACTTTGGCCTGCTCCCAAAGCGGTGCGACCAAGCCGTAGACTTGGCCTCGGTGCTGCACACATTCCCCGACCGCAAAAATGCGCGGGTCGTCCGTGCACAAGTGATTGTCGACCACGATGCCGCGCTCGACCGCCAACCCAGCGCGCAGCGCGAGCGCGCTGTTGGCCTTGATGCCCGCGGCGATCACCACCAAATCGCAACCGAGGCGAGTGCCGTCCTTGAACTCGAGCCCGGTCACGTAGTCGTGCCCACGAATCGCCCGCGTGTCTTTGTTGGTGTGCACGACGATGCCGAGGCCTTCGAGCGTCTTCTTCAGGATCGCAGCCGCGGGGCCGTCCAGCTGCTGACCCATGATCGCGCTCCCGCGTTGGATCACGTGCACGTCCAGCGAGAAGTTCTGGAGGCCGCGGGCTGCCTCGAGCCCGAGTAGCCCTCCGCCGATCACCACTCCGCGCTTCTTGCCCAGCGCGTAGGCGGTGATTTTGCGACAATCTTCCAGGTTTCTGAACACGAAAACGCCCGGTTTGTCGCTACCGTCCGGCAGCGTCAAACCGTCCATGGCAGGGATGAAGGGCACGCTGCCGGTGGCGATGATCAGTCGATCGTAGTGCTCGACGAGGCCGCCCTCCGCTTCGACTTGCTGAGCGTGGCGCAAGATCTTACTGACCTTGACGCCCGCGTGCAGTTTGACGCCGTGCTCCTCGTACCAGGCGAGCGGATTGAGGAAAATGTCTTCGGCTTCGTGCGAGCCGTTCAAAACGTCGGAGAGCAGAATGCGGTTGTAGTTGCCGTAAGGCTCTTCGCCGAACATGGTGATCTCGAATTGATCCGCGCCCCCGCGCGCCAAGATTTCTTCGACGGCGCGAGCGCCTGCCATGCCGTTGCCGATCACCACCAGCTTCTGCTTGACCATGCACTAAATCTCCAAGACGCCCATGTCGATCACGATCGAACCATCGAGCCCCTCCGGAGCACCAATGCACAGCTCGAGTTCGCTCTCGGGTTCCACGTCCTCGACGATCGAGAGCGGCACGTGAACTGACTCCTTGGCTCCAACTGGAAACAAGCGCATCGCCTTTCCGCCTCGATTCAACGCCAAGTAGACCAACTCGGCGGTCGCGTTTCCGGCGCGCAGGTATATCAATTGGGCGCGTCGGTCATATGGGACTTTGTAGGTAGCCGCCGGTGTGAGCGGGGCGAGACGAGCCAACCCTGACCCCCGGAACGCAAAAACACCCTGAATGAACTTCGGCGTTTCGTTCATGCTGAATATCCCTTACTCAGAGTTCCGTTTCGGTCAGGTGTTGTCGAGGGTTTCGGATTGGGTCGCCGTCCGCAACAATGTTTCTGAAAGGCGCTCCAGTGCGCGGCGCGCGCTGCGCTGAAGCCCGTGATTCTTTCGCGGTTCGCGAGGGCTCGTTCACTCGTTGCGGAGCAGGTTTTGTCGGATCATTCTGACCAACAGGCGCAACGTTCTGAGCCGTGGCAGCGGTGACAAATCCAGCACCTCTTCAGCGCTCACCACGCCGTCGATGCGAGAGAGCAAGAATGCCTCTTCTGGCAGAAGTGAGACCCGATCCTCTGGCTGTGGCAACAGACGCAACGCACGATCGCGCCTCCCGAGGCGCATCTCCAGGGAGCCCTCGAGCAACGCTTCTTCGTGTTCGAGAGCCGCCCGCGCCTCAGGGCTGCCGAGCGCGTCGGCAAGACAAAATGCGTCCTCCACGAGCGCCGCGGCGAGGTCGATATCCCTCGCCGAACGGGCCCTTTTGGCCTCTTCGAGCACCTTCTTTAATCGCAGCTGAGAGGGGCCAGGACCTGGCGCGCTCGCGCGCGCGCTCGCTTGGGTGGCGGATGGATTTGCCGGCGAGTTCGCCTCGAGCACGCCGGTCAAGCGTAGCGTCGAGTGCGCACCGTGGGCCACGACGCTGGCCAAGACTGCGTCTTCGTGTGCGGCCACGCTGAGCGCATTGGCAAACTCGATGATGGTATCGAACCGTTGTTCGGGCAACTTCGACATCGCGCGGCGCAAGACGGGACCAACGCCGGCAGGCAAACCGGGCACCAAGTCCTCGATGCGAGGGGGCTCGCTTACGATCACCTGCTCCAGGATCTCCATCATTTCCCCCTGGAATGGGCCACGACCGGCGAGCATTTCGAACACGATCACCGCCAGCGAATACTGGTCACCGCGTTGGTCGACGTGCGCCGTTCGCCCCTGAGCTTGCTCGGGTGGCATGTAGTCCGGCGTGCCCATGACGTCGTTTTCGCCGGTCAGGTGTTGCCTGCCGCTCAGCCGTTTACCGATCCCGAAATCGAGGAGCTTGACGTGAACCCCCTCGGCGGGGAGCTCGGTCAGGAAGATATTCGCGGGCTTCAGATCGCGGTGCACGATGAGCGCCTCATGCACCGCCGCCAGCCCCGAAGCGACCTGAGTAGCGATCCGCACCGCGAACGTGAGCGGCAGGACGGGTTCTCGCGCTAGCCGCAGTTCCAAGCTTTCCCCATGCAAGAACTCCATAACGATGTAAGGCTCGCCCCGCTCGGTCGTGTCGTAATCGACGATTTGAACGACGTGCGGATGTTGCAGCAAGCCGACGAGCTCTGCCTCGCGCTCGAAGCGCAGCAACGCCTTTTGCTCCTGAGCCAAATGGACGGGCAGAACCTTGATCGCTACCTTGCGGTGTAAGCGCACCTGTTCCGCCTCGAACACGATCCCCATCCCGCCGTGGTCGATGATGGCGCGGACCTCGTACGTCCCCCGAAGGACCGTGCCCAGGAGCGGGTGCGGCTCGGGTGAAAACGGATCGATGACCAGCGCCATTCGCAGCTTCAGCGGTGACGGCGACTCACTGGCCGCCAACCGATCCACAAACGCTAGCGCCGCGAACCGCAACTGCCTAGGGCTTTACGCCGGGACTTACCTCGAGCGCGAAACGCTGGAACTCACAGCCTGCCACAAGCAGGGCGGAGTTCCAGCGCCCCTAGAGCGCTTGGTGAGCTCGAGTGCGAGCTCGGCTCACGCACTCAATCGACGTGGCGCCCAGGTTGTACGACCGCCTTGGAGAGCCGCGCGAGCGACTTCACGAACAACCTCCGGCGCTTCGCCCTCGATGATCGTTTCGTGGCGCGAACCGATCGAAAATGCTCCGACGCGAACATCGTCCAAGAGCCGCACGACATCATAGTGACCGGCACGCACCCGGACGATTCGATAAGTGACGCTATGGACCTGAACCATACCCTTGACTACCGATTGCATTGCTCTGCCAGTAGGAGCAATCCTTGGGCCAGCGTGAAAATCGCCGCGTACACGGAGCAAAATGGCACATGCGAAACGCGAGCCGCGGACTTCCGTCGGATGATCGCGTCGTTTCGGGCGGCGCCCTGTCGGGCACGAGAGGACCCGCCGAAGAATCTCGCACTTCGGCAACGAGACACAAGGCCACATCGTGGCGGGTTGGTCCGTGTCTATCCAGCGCGCATACTGGCGCGTACGGGCGCGGCCGTGTCGGAGACGCGCTGAGCTGGAGTTCACGCTTCCTTGCGGAGCGCAGAAAATTCGCCAGCTTCGCGTGAGGCACATCGCTTGCTTGATCCTTTCCTATGCCAAACACAATCGAGCAGCTGGGCGTGAAAGCCGCGGGCACCGTCAAAGCGGTCAAGGCTGGTTACAACGGCTTGCGCGGAGTGTTCCTACACTTGGCAGAAGAGCACGGCGAGCTGGCTGCCATGATGAAGCGCGTCGACAAACGCCAAGACCCGCACATTCGGCGCGAGCACTACGCCAAAATCCGCGTCGAGCTCCTTTCGCACGAACGAGCCGAGCTGGCCGAGATTTACCCAGCACTGATCCCGTACGACGCGACGCGCGAAATGGTGGTGCTGCACAACCGAGAAGCGGCGCAGCTCGAGAGCGCCATTCGTGCAGTCGATGCGTTGGATCCCGCCGGCGAGGCCTGGGGGTTGGCGTTCGAACGACTGCGGGCGCTGGTGGATCAACACATCCAACAAGAGGAGGAACATTTCTTCCCCAAAGCCCAAGCCGCACTTGGTGATGCGGCAGCCGAAACCCTGCGGACGCGCTACGAGACCGCCAAAGTTTCCGCCAAGCAACAGCTCGCATGAGGCTCACGTGAGCACGGCCGAGGCGTCGCGCGAGGAGCGCGAGTGACGAGTGGCGGACGACGAGGTACTCCGAAGTCGCACCTGATTTGCGCTCGCTAGTGCGTACTCGGACATAATTTGGGATACTGGTGCGTTGCCACCAAACCGGCACCCGAGCTTTGCGTCGTAGCCACCAACCCCGTTCACAGGTAGCCACCCAATGTTCGCAAACACTCCCAGCGCACCCCCGGTTGCGCCCGACACGCGATCATCCGTTAGCGAACCCCTGCATCTACTGCTGGTCGAAACTCCGAGCCTGACTCAACGCGGGCGCGCGTGGCTGGAGCGCACCCAACTCGGCGCTTTTGACGGGCTCGAACTGCAGCGCCTGATCCGCTTCGAAAAGCTCAGCCTGGGCTGAGCGCGCGCCCCTCTGGTCGCAAATCCCTCTCCGTGTCCGGACTCCTGCCGGGCGCGGTTTTTCGTCGAAGCGCGAATCAACCGCCGAGATCAGTGCCCTTGTCAGGCAGGCGCAATTGCTCCAGATGGGAGGGGCGATGACCTGGAACCCTGCGCTCTATCGCCGTTTCGAAGACGAACGCACTCGCCCGGCGCAGGAGCTGCTCGCGCGCGTCTTCTTCGACGAGGCGCGACAAGTCGTGGACCTCGGGTGTGGCCCGGGCAATTCCACCGAGCTCTTGGTGGAGCGATTCGCAGGCGCTCATGTCACCGGCACTGACACCTCGGAGGCGATGCTGGAGAGCGCGCGCAAGCGCTTACCCGCGTGTCACTTCGAGTGCAGCGACGTCGGCTCCTGGCAACCCGCGGTCGCCCCTGATCTGATCTTTGCCAACGCGGTCCTGCAATGGGTGCCCGAGCACGAGCAGCTCTTTCCACGGCTGTTCGCAGCGCTGGCGCCGGGCGGCGTGCTGGCCGTGCAAATGCCGGACAACTTGCAGGAGCCGAGCCATCGCTCGATGAGGGAAGTCGCTAGCGCCGGTCCCTGGGCAAGCGTGCTGGCTGACGCGGCGCAAGTCCGCGCGCGCATTGCGTCCGCGGACAGCTACTACGATCTGCTCGCGAACGAAGCGGCGTCGATCGATATCTGGCGCACGACCTACCATCACCCCCTCGCTTCGCCTGCCGAAATCGTCGATTGGGTGCGCGCAACCGGCCTTCGTCCGTTCGTCGATCCGCTGTCGGACGCGCAGCGCGCAGCGTTCTTGGAGGAGTACGCCAAGCGCGTCGCCGAAGCTTATCCGGCCCGTACGGACGGCAAGCGGCTATTGGCCTTCCCCCGACTGTTCATCGTCGCCCGACGCAGGCGTTGAGAGGCGTATCGAACGGCTGGCGCTCCAGGCGAAAGAGCGACCCTGATCGGGGGAGACCGGCCTTCAGCGCTTCACGGCTTCTGCGACATCGAGCAACGCGCTGGCCGCGACGCTGCGCACGGTGTGGCCTGAGACGACACGGGCGACGGCTACGAGTGCGGCTTTGGTCAGCGCCGGATTCGCGGCATTCAGTGGCGAAGCGGACCGACGCCTCGAGGTGACTGCGAGAGCGGCGCCGAGCAAGGCGACGCCGATTCCAGCGCCGATCAAGAGCGGAGTCACCGGCAACGCCGAGAGCCCTTGGTTCGAGCCAGCGGATCGACGCGCGAGCGCCCCTGGAGCGCGCTTACGCGACTTGCCTTCAGCGGGCAACGCTCGCGGTGAACCGACCTCCGCGAGTGAATTCCCTTTTGACATCTTCGTACCTCGGTTGCGTCATTTGCACTCCGTGTGCCAATTCGGCTCGCCTCGATCCGCGGCCTTTCGGCTCGATATTCTGGCTAGCGTGTGACGGTGTCGCTCGAACCGAGCTCCTGCGCGAGGCGGATCGCCTCGCTAAACATCCTCGTTCGCAGACGCTTCTTCGATTCGAAGCATTTCCGCGTTCGCCGCGAGCCAGTGCCGGTCAATTGCCAGGCCTGGCACGAGCCGTGCTTGGGTTACAAGCGGAGGCATTCTCATGTTGTACACTTTGGTAGTGGTTTTGTTGGTGCTGTGGGCGCTGGGTTTGGCGACGTCGTACACGCTCGGCGGAGTTCTGCACCTCTTGCTGGTCGCGGCGGTGGTGCTCTTGGCCGTGCAATTGGTGACTGGTCGACGAACCGTTTGATTGCGTCCTTTCTTGGCTTAGGGTGCAGGCATGCATCGAGCGACGAAAGCCGCGCTCTTGAGCGCGGCTCTCGTGTTCGTCGGCTGTGACAAACACGAGCCAACACCCCCGGAATCCACTAAGCCCAAGGGCCCGGCTGCACCCGTCGCGCCAGTCCCGGCACCGGGAACCATCCCCGATCCCGTCGATCCCAACCGGCCGATGAAGATCGACGACGAGCCGCGTGCACGCTCGAACAACTGGGTTTCGGCCCGCCCGGCCTTCCAAAGCTCGCGAACCGCGGCCGAGCGCGGTGCAATCGAGCCGTGCGCTCCACAACCCATCGACAGCAGCGGATTCGACGAGTGGGCACCGGTCAGCCGCGGCAAGTTCGTTGCCCCTCGTGCGCTCGCGTTGGACGAGAGCGGCGGCTTCGACCTGATCATCCACTTGCTCGGTGATGAGCCGATCCGGCGCGAACTGATCGCGAGCAAGCAACCTTTTGCGCTGTACTCGCTGACGGTGGGTCAGAACCAGGGGTACGCGCCGCTGTTCACTGGCACCCAGTTTCAAGCGTCAATCGTGGCTGGCGTCGAGCAAGCGTTGAGCAAGCGCTTGGGAAAGCCTGCTCACGTGCGACACTTGGCCATGAGTGCCTGGAGCGCTGGCTTCGTGGGCATCGAAGCTGCGCTCGCGCAACCTGCGGGCAAGCAGATCGACGCGGTCATCTTGGTCGATGGATTGCACGCACCGCGCAACGACGAGCTGGCGTTCAAAGCTCAAATGAAGCCGTTCGTCGACTTTGCAGCGCGGGCGGCGCGCGGCGAACGAGCTTTCTTCGTCAGCCATTCGTCAATCGATCCGCCAGACTTCGCGTCGACCACCGAGTGCGCGCACTATCTGATCTCGACTCTCGGAGGCAAGCCACAACCAGTGCGGCGCGATGATCGCTTCGGCTTGGAGCTAGTCGAGTTCTACCGTCAGGGCGACTTTCAAGTGCGCGGGTACGCGGGCAATGATCGCGCTGACCACTGCGCTCAACTGGCAGTGCTGCGCGACGCGTTCGCTGCACTCGGTTCGCGTTGGCAAGTGCAGCGGTCGACTCACTAACTCGGTCCGCGACAAACAAACGTCGGACTGATGGCCGAGAGTCGGTCGACCTCCCATGTTTCACTGGCATTTTGTGAGTAGAGGTAATTGTCTACCCATCAGGGTGAATGTAAGGAAAGCACGAGGGTATTTGGCCCGCGACTGAGGACTGGTATGGGTACGGATTGAGGTGATGAATATCACCTCGCTGCATCCCGTCTCAGTTTGCGTGCGTGTGGGGTTTCCCTGGGCGGCGACCAGTCCCTCCAAGCGGCTCGGGGGGCGCACGCTCGTTCCGTGTCTCGAGCCAGGCTGTCTACCATTCTTGAGGAGAGCAAATAATGCGTCGTTTTGCAGTGGTTTTCGTCTCGACCCTGTTCCCCTTCTCCCTGCTTACTCTCGCCACTGAAAGCGCGCTCGCCCAAGAGCCGGAGCCCGAGGCGCCCCCGGCCACGGAGGCCGCCCCAGTCGCCGCGCCGCCCCCGGGCGCGGTGCTCGTACCAGTCGGGGCACCGGAGGAGCCACATCCGTTCACGATCATGGCAAACCCCCTGGGTTTGTTCATCGGCCGCTACAGCCTGCAACTCGAATATCAGCCTGTTTTGCACCACGCCATCACACTCACGCCTTTTTATACTCACGCCCCAGTCAAGGTGACCATCGACGGCCACGAGATCGACGGCGGCTCGTTGAATGGTGGCGGAGCCGAGTTGGGCTACCGATTTTACACCGGCAAGAAGGGGCCCAACGGTTTCTTCGTTGGCCCGTCATTCCTGTTTGGTTCCTATACGCAAAGCTTCGAAGGTCAGAAAGGCGATTCGTTTACGAGCATGGGCGGCGCCGTAGACTTCGGTGGGCAAGCGGTGATTGGCAGCGGCTTCGTGATTGGCGGCGGCTTCGGTATCCAGTGGACCAAAACGAGCAAGGACATCAACACGGAGAATTTGAACCTCGCCAGCGCGATCATCGCCGGTGGCGGCACGCGCCCCCGCTTCCTCTTCTCTGTCGGCTACGCATTCTGAGGTCGCCATAAAGCCGCGACGGGGCGCAATCTCGCTGATTTTTCGGCTCTTGAGGCGCCCGACCACGATTTCTGCGGGAGACGGCGTGGACAAATGTAGGCAGCGCTTTCAGCGCAGGCGCACTTGAGGCCTCAAGTCTCCCCCGATTGTGTCCGTTTGGCGGACTGTGCAGGTAAGAGTCGGTCGCAGAACCATCGGGGTGCTGATGGGCTATCTGGCGCTCTTTACCGGCACCTACGACGCACAGATTCGCAGCGCGTTTCAGGACAAGTGCCGCGAGCTCGACTTGAACTTGCTCACGGTCTACGCGGGCGCGCTCGGAGATCCGCGCTTGTGGAGCGTCGACGAGAACTCGGTCTTCGACTTGATGCACCCGGACTGCGTCGATGGTCTGATCCTGATCTCGAGCTGTCTCGCCTCCCTGTTTGGGCTGGAGAGCGTGCACCACCTGGCTCATCTGCACCGCTCTCTACCCCTGTGCAGCATCGGAATCGCGATTCCAGGCGTGCCGAGCGTGGTGATCGACAACCGTGGAGGCATGGAGGCCGCCGTCGAGCATCTGGTCGGTGAGCATGGCTGTCGGCGCCCCGCATTCATCGCGGGCGCCGCGGGAAACCCCGAGGCTGACACGCGCTTCAGCGCCTACGTCGATGTCCTGCACCGCCACGACCTCACGTTCGATCCCGCACTGGTCGTCGATGGCAATTTCACGAACCGCGACGGACAGGCGGCGATGGAGCAGCTCATTGCGCGTGGTGTCGAGTTCGACGCGGTGGCGGCTGCCAGCGACAACATGGCCTTCGGAGCCATGTCGGTGTTGAGGAAGCACGGTCGCCGCATCCCGCTCGAGCTGCCCGTCACGGGCTTCGACGACGTGCAGATGGCGCGACTCGATAGCCCGCCGCTCACCACGGTTGCTCAACCGTTCTCTGCCATGGCTGGCGAAGCCATCGGCATCGTTTTGGACCAGCTCGCCGGGCGTCCCGTGCCAGATTGTGTCGAGTTGCCCGCGCTGTTCCTGGTTCGGCAATCGTGTGGCTGCGGTGTGCGGACGAGGGTGGTGAGAGCCGATCGACCGAGCACGACTCTCTCGGCCGCAGAATATCTGCGCACGCAGGCCGGAGCGCTCGCCAGCAGTGTCATCGATTCGCTCGGCTTGCCGGCGCCGGAAGGGTCGCAGATCGCGGAGCGCTTACTGGCTGCGCTCGAGCCGGCATTGGTCGGCAGTCCCGATCCGTTCCTGCATACGATCGAGCAGCTGCTGGTGGGAGCCGACGACGACTCGGCAACTTGCCGCGCGCTCGAAGGTGCCGTCGCTCGGCTGCGCGACGAATTTCGCAGTTGCCGTGAGCCGGAGCTCGAAGACCTCTGGCACGACGTGCGCGATCTGATTGCACACCGCAGCCAACGCGGACAGGTTCAGGAGCGAATCGACCTGGACAACGACTACCTGAGGATCGTCGATCTCAACCGGCATCTGACGCGCGCCGTCGACTTACCGTCGCTCAAGCAAGCGCTGCTGCGGATGATGCCCTCACTCGGCATCGCCAACGCGTCGTTTTCACGCTACGCCGAGGGCTCGAACGTCGAGCTCGAACCCTGGGTGTGTATGTTGGATGGGCGCGCGTTCGATCCGCCCAAGGTTCGCTTTCCTGCCCGCCAGCTGGTCCCTCCAGGCATTTGGCACGATGATCGACGCCGCACACGCTTGGTCTTCCCCCTGTTGTGCGAGGGCGAGCGCTGGGGTGTCGCAGTCTTCGAATACACCGGCGGAACTGGGGGCTTTCAAATGCTCCAGGACCAAGTGAGCGTCGCACTCAGCAGCATTCGCCTCCACCAGCAAGTGGTGGAAAAGACCGTGCTGCACGAACGAAGCGTGCAGGAGCGACAAGCCACCGCGGCGCGCATGGAAGCGTTGAGCGTCCTTTCCGGCGGCGTCGCCCACGACTTGAACAACGTGCTAGGTCCGATGGTCGCCCTGCCCGACGTCATCTTGGAGGATTTGGCGTACCTCGATCGCGAGTCTTTGCCGGCCCTGGACGAGATCTGTGACGACATGCGCAGCATCAAGAGCGCTTCGCTCCGGGCGGCGCAGACGATCAAGGACCTGCTCACTCTCGGCCGCGAGCGGAGAGTGGGCACGGATCCGTTGGATCTGAATGCACTCGTGTCGGATTGCCTGACGCTCGAGACGCTCGGGTTCATGCCCGAAGAGCTGACTCAGGTAGAGGTCAGCCACCTCTTGTGCGAGGAGCCTCTGATCGTGCGCGCCGCGGAGGCGCACTTGGTTCGCGCGATCACCAATTTGGTGCGCAACGCGTTGGAGGCCATCGACGGCCCGGGAAAGGTCGATGTCACGACCCGCTCGGTCGATTTGACCACGCCGCATTTGGGCTACGAGGTCGTCGCGCCGGGCAGCTACGCGGTCGTGAGCGTGTCCGATACGGGGCGCGGCATCGACCCAGCGGGTTTGGTGCGCGTCTTCGAACCGTTCTTTTCCAGTAAGCGCATCCGCCAAACCTCGGGCAGCGGCCTCGGGTTGGCCGTGGTGCACGGCGTGGTCAAGGAACACGACGGCTATTTGGACGTCACCAGTCAGCGCGGGCAAGGCACGACGTTCAGCCTGTATTTCCCGCGCATTCACGTCCCGCTGGAAGTGACGCACAAGACCTCCTCACTGCCTCGTGGGCGCGCCAAGGTGCTGGTCATCGACGACGAACCAACGCAGCTTCGTACGGCCTCGCGCGTTCTCGGGCAGCTGGGCTATGAGATTGACACGCTACGCAGCGGTGTTGCCGCCTGTGAACTATTCGCAGCCAGCGCCGAACGCGAGGCGCACGACGGCCCCCAGCCGGCGAACGAGAGCCCTTACGACCTGATCATCGTCGACATGTCGCTGAACGAAGATGAGGACGGGCTCGCGGTCATCGAGCGGATTCGCAGGCTATTTCCTGGCCAACGCGCGCTGATTGCCAGCGGCAACGCGCCGCCCGAGCGAGCTGAAGCCGCGATCGTTCAGGGGCTCGGTTGGCTAGCCAAGCCGTACACCAGTGGTGCGCTGGCGCGCGCGGTCGAAGCAGCGCTGAACGGGACCGCCTAGGGCCGCCTTCTGCGCTCTCGCTCGGAGCGCGACGCCGAAGGCTATGACGCCGCGCGAGACCATCAACCCAATCAACCATCCCGGTGACGACCCGCGCTCGCGCCGGCCATCATCGCGGTGCGCGCCGCTTCCCTCCACAGCGGCGAATTCGGTGGCAAAGCGCGCAGCGCCTCCGCCGATAGGCGAGTCGAGCGCTCGACGTGTCCGAGCAAGCGATAGGCGTGGGCGGCGACGGCTAGCACGTGCCCGCGTTCGTGCTGACCGAGCTCGTGACCGAGCGCTTGTTCCGCAGCGCCAACCGTCGCGCTGAAATCGCCAATCTTGAAGGCTTCCAGCGTAGCTCGGAAGTACCAGCGACCGGCGCCCGCGCTGTCGCCGGCGCGCGCGTAGTGTTGCGCCGTGACCATCGGATTGCTGCGCTCGGCGGACTCGAGGAAGCGCGCTGCCAAGCGATGGCCGAGCGTGCGATCGGCTTCGGTGAGCAAGTCGTAGGCTGCGTCACGCAGCATGGCGTGCGAAAACACCCAGGCCGACTTGCTCGACTGACCCTCGTGGCGACGGCCAATGATCTCTCGCGACACGAGCAGGCCGAGCCAGCGTTCGACCTCGTTCTCGTCCGAGCCTTCACCGAGCAGGAAACTGACTCCGCGCGGCGTGAATGGATCGCCGAGAATGCTCGCCGCTCGCAACACGCGCCGCGCGTCTGGAGCGAGTGCGCGAAGGCGACTTTGCACCACCCCTTGCACGGTCTCGAGCAAGTCATCCCCTCGCCCCTCGGCCTCTGCGCGAATCAACTCGTGCAGCAGAAAGGCATTCCCACGGGCGCGCTGCAAGATCCGCGCGCGGACGTGGCCCTCGAGCTCGCCCCCGAGCCGCAAGGACACGACCCGCTCCGAGTCCGCCGCGCTGAGCTCGTTCAAGCGGAACTCCTGAACCGCTCGCCTTTGCCACAAGTCCGGATACAGCTCGTGAACCTCTGCTCGTGCGGTGGCCACGATCAGCAAAGGTTTGTCGGCGAGCGCCGCGAGCAGATAGTCGATCGCACGCAGACTACCGAGATCGGCCCAATGGATGTCCTCCAAACGGATGAGTAACGAACCTTGCGTGAGCTGGGCCGCCACGTGATCGGCGAAGGCGCGATGCACCGCCTCCACCGAACCCGCTGGTCGGAGCTCACCGGCCTCGGTCGCATCAGCCGCTTGCGGCTCGAGCAGGGTCAAGAGCGCGGGACTCGCAGGATTGGGGGCGGCTTCGACCATCGCCGACACCAAATGCAGAGGCGAGCCGGCGCTCATGGGGTCGGCGTAGGCGGACCAAACCGAGGGCGCAGGCGCGCCCCGCGAGAGACGCGCGGAAAACTCCGATAAAAGCCGCGACTTTCCGATCCCCGCGAGGCCCGTGAGCAGTACGACGCGGGCCTTCGAGCCGTCGAACGCTTCGTGGGCGATCGAAAGCAAGCTCGATAGTTCGTGATCGCGCCCCAAGCACCACGCGCCGCTTTGCCGTTCCGGTTCGAGCGTGGGCGGCGCCTTGCGCTCATCGATCAACGA
>Ga0164307_10000504_pt1 | contig 17080 bp, 9 predicted proteins | sample Whisoiple_243_MG_FD_110214 | JGI IMG/M metagenome (GOLD analysis project Ga0164307, IMG submission 110214) | Soil microbial communities amended with fresh organic matter from upstate New York, USA - Whitman soil sample_243_MG | ecosystem: Environmental > Terrestrial > Soil > Unclassified >...
CCTTCATCGCACGAGCTGGACGTCACGATCAGCGACGTGAACGGCTGGCCCGCGATAGTCGGCCGCACAGGCGCAACCGTTGCCTTCGTGATCACCATCGAGACCGACGGCCAGAAGATTGCGACGATTCGCAGCGTCCTCAACCCACAAAAGCTCGCCCTCCGTCACCTGAACTGAGCCGCGCACACTAAGCGGCCTGGCTCAAGGGGAGGGCTGCACCCAGATCCCCTTTGCCCCGGTCACCAGGTTGTAGACACGCCACGCGACCCGACATGCCCTTGGCCGGCGTGCGGACCGCGGTCGATGCGAGCGTTGACAGGAAGGACCCATCGGGTTCTTAATTCGCCTGCGCGTCGTTGAGGGTTCGACGCGAGGAGGGTGGTTCGGATGATGATGCAGCCGAAATTCGGGGTGCGGTGGGCGACTATCGCGGTGGTATTGGTCGCGTTGGCTTTGGCGCTCGGCGCGTGCGGTGCACGCGAGTCCGCTTCTGGCGAAGGCGCCGTCGCGAGCATGCAGGCTCGCCTGACGCTTCCTGACCCGCTGCCTTGCGACGCGCGCGCCAACGCCGTGGTGGCGAACACGGGGAACGTGCTGCTCAACGCTCAAACGCTGATCGATTCGTACGACTCGAGCGTCGGCGCTTACGGCGGGAGCAACGTCGGGAGCAACGCGGTCGTGCGAGCGGCCACGACGATCACGAACAACGGCGCGGTCGTCCACGGCCAGCTGGTCTCCAGCGCGCCGAGCGGGCTCGGGGTGGTGGTTGTGCCCGCAGGCGCCACGAAATTGCCACTGGGCTCGAGCGCGCCTGGGTCGCTCAACATCAATACCGCGGCCAGCAGCATCACGCTCGCCCCGGGCAACTACGTTGCAGCCAACATCAACGTGAACGCGCCGGGTGCGATCCGGATCTCGCCGGCCGGGCAGGTTCGCATTTGGGTCACTGGCACGCTCAACCTCGGCGGCAGCGAAAACCCCTCCGGTAATCCGCGCAACCTCGCCTTCCTGGTGACCAGCTCCGGCTACGTGAACGTGAATAGCGGCGGCGCGCTGTACGGGACGATCTACGCGCCCACGTCAGCCGTGAATCTAAACAGTACCGTGTTCGGCTCGGTGATCGGCGGCTCGCTCTCGCTGCTCAATTCGGGCGCAGCGGTGCACTACGATTCGGCTTCGGCGTGTCCACAGCCGGTGATCCCGAGCAGCGTCGTCGCTGCGAAGCCGTTGCCCCCGCCGCCGAACGTGCGCGGCTGCTACGTCGGCACCTGGAACGGATGGAAGTCGACTCCGTGCACGACACTCGACCAGCTACCGCCGGGCGTCGCACAAAAGCCGTACATCGGCGGCGGACAGGTGACGATCCCCGGGTATCTGGATGGCGCGGCCACCAGCTACGGCCCGATCCCCGGCATCACCAGTCCATCTGGTCTTCGATTCGGCCAAGTCGCCAGCACCTTCGTGGACGTAGCGGCTACACCGCACACGGAGGTGAATGTGCCTTCACCGAGTGGCTTTCAAGCGGATTGCAACTACCCCACGCTTTCCTACACGATCACGCCGCAGCAACAACCGAACGCGCTCAGCGTGCAGGCGAATACCAACAACTTCACCGCAACCAGCGGCGACGCCGCGGCCAACGGCGATGCGGCTTGGGTGCAGTTTGCCATCCAATCGGTTGGCAGCCCCTACGACTACACCTACAAGTCGAACAATCAGGTCGCTCATGTCTCCACCGGATTCGTGGTTTGTATTTGGAACAACGATTTTACCTTGGGCAAGGCGGACCAAAACTACATTCCGAACCCGGCGGCCCCGGCCTGCACGAGCACTTCGAATTGTGAAGCGGGCCGCAGCTGCGTCGCCGTGACTGGACAGGGCAACCATTGCCTGGCGCCGACCTACTATGCCGATTGCCTCGCCAGCAACGGCTACGCTCTCCAGCCCCCTTCCAGCTACAACCTTGGCCTGCAAGCGCGGGAGCTTCAGGCCCTGGACAACGCGACAGTGGCCGGGTCGGCGTTCGACGACGCGAACGACGGCGCACACGATCTGGGCATGGTGGCCGCGCTGAGCTGGTTCGACCCGAACGGCAATGGCAAGGACTATCGAGGGCTGTACGCGGTGGTCAGCAAGGACCGCTACGGGCTCGGTACGAACAACCACTGGACGACAATCACCGGCACTGCGCTCGGTCTCGGCAATTGCGGGATGGCCTCGTTCCCGCAAGGAACGCTGCTGTATACCAGCGTGCAGGCCGGCAACTGCGCCGCCCCAGGCACGCCGCCCCCGGGTGTCCCGGCGAGCGTCTCCTGGCCTGGCGTGTGTCCGAACACCACGCTGCTTTCGTCCACGCCCGCTCCCAGCGCCAGCACGGCCTCACTCACCGATGAATCGAACAATTTGAATATCGTGGCCGGCAGCCAATCGGCGCTGGCGACTGCCGGCGATGCATACCACTACCTGCAGTTGCATTATCTCGCTTCGCTGGATGGCAATTGCGTCGGTACGCCACGTGTTTACCTGAAGGACCACGCACAGGATCAGGGCTCGGTGCCTTCCAACCTGGGAGGCGAAGCCTTCTGGGAAAGCCCGGATATCTTGGTCGTGCCGCCGGGCACGACGGTCACGCCCGACACGCCCGCGACCGAGCCGGTCGTGATCGCCGGCAAGACGTACGACGTGTACGTGCGCGTTCACAACGAATACGCTTGCGCCGCCATCCCCGGAGTGCGAGCCCGCTTGTGGTGGGGCAATGCCGCGCTGGCCACGCCCACGTGGACGGACATCATCAATGGTGGCCCTGATTCGAGCAATCCCCATTGGTCCGCCACGAAGACGCTTCCCGTCGGCGATGCTTTGGACCTGATCGGTCCGATTTCTTGGATCGCTCCGAGCAACGTGAGCCCGCACGAATGCTTGCTCGCCAATATTCAGGCGACCGGCGAAGCGGCACCGCTCAATATTGCAGACGCGCCCGGCTCGAATCAGGTCGCGCAGCGCAACATCGAGGTCGGCGGCTCCTGCGGGTGGACGCTGACGAACGGAACCAACTCGAGCAATTTCGGCGTGGTGTTCAGTGCGACGGACGGCTTGGGCCAAAGCTACGTGCTGCAAGCGGGTGACTCTTCGACGGTGACGTTCGATGATCCCAGTCAGACCCTGTTCAACGGTTGGAATGCCAATCCTCATCCCGGCTGCACGCTCAGCCAAGCCGGCGGAAAGACGCTGGTGACGCTGAGCGCCGGCTTCGGTCAAGCGACCGTTCAGGGAGCCACCCTCGCATCGAACGCGACACTCAACGTGACGAGCACGGTCGTGCCTGCGCTGTTCTCCGGCACGACCATCAACTTGCGGATCGCCACATACTTCGGCAATGGCGGCGGTATCGCGTCCAGCCCGACGAACGGGGCAACTTGTTCGGGCACTGCGCAGAATGGTGGGCCACACTGAAGCGAGAGCCGTGAAGCACCGATACGCACCCGCCGCCGTCGCCCTTGGCCTGCTGTTCTGCGCTGCCTGCGGCCACGTTTCAAGCTCAGCGCGTGCGGGTGCGGGTGCGGGGGCGGGGGCGGGCAACACCGCGGGGAGCTTCGACACCGCCTCCGCGGGCAATAGCGATGCGTCGGCGCCAGACGCCTCATCCGCGGCAGGTGCTGCCGCGGGCGGCGCGTGCGGGAACCTGCCGATACCGAAGGAGCATCGCGCGGTCGCGCCAGCGTGCCCAACAGCTCGCGGCAGCCAAGGAACGCTCGACACAACGGCCTGCAGCAACCGCTCAGGCATCAGTTGTACCCGTGATGCGGACTGCAGCGCGGGCAAGAACGGCCGCTGCTTTCTCAATGGCGACCCGTGCCAAACCGTGTGCTCCTACGACCAATGCCTGACGGACGCCGATTGCGCGGCCGGGCCGTGCATTTGCCGTAACAACGAAACTGAGCTCGCGCCAAACGCGTGTCTGCCGCTCAGCAACTGCCGAACCGATGCCGATTGCGGCTGCGGCTACTGCTCTCCGAGCGCCGTCCCCAATGCGCTGAATTGCGGTCCCGGAGACCTCACGTACGTTTGCCACGCAGCAAACGACGAGTGCACGGATGCGAGCGAGTGCGGGGCGGGTGCGTATTGTGCATATGACGCGGGCACGGTGCGCTGGGAATGTGCGTTTTGCGTGCCGGTTCCGCATCCCTGACTCGAACTGCGCGGAGGCTGGGCCAGATTCGAGGCGTGAGCATTGCGCGGCGCTGTGCGCTTGCAAAACGAAGAACAGGGGTGTACGAACGCTGCGTCGCGCTTTGGGGCAGCGACGAACACGCGGAGGGTATCGCCGTGACAAACACCACGAATCGGGGTCGTAAAATTGGCTCGCCCGTCGTCCGAGCGCGCTTGGGCGGGGCGATGGCGGCATTGGGCGCGCTCTTGGCGTTGCTCATGTTTGGCTGCGCGTCGAGTAACGACAAGCGCACCGAGGGCAACGTCGGCGTGCAGGCGGAGGCGCTGGTTGGAGACGCGGTTCCTTGCAACGCGTGGGAAAACGCGATTGTCGCGAACACCGGCAAAGTGACGCTCAATCCGCAGTCTTTGGTGGATTCGTATCGCTCGGCGGCCGGAGCGTACGGCGGTAGCAACGTCGGGCAGGGCGTAATCGTCCAGGCCGCGACGACGATCACCAACAACGGGCTCGTCAAAGGGCAGCTCCTTCCGGGCTCACCGGCGGGCCTTGCAGCCGTGCCGGTGCCGAGCGGCGCCACCAAGCTTCCTCTGGGCGCAGCCACGCCCGGCTCGCTCAATATCAACACCGCAGCCAGCAGCATCACGCTCGCACCGGGCAACTACGTTGCAGCGAATATCAACGTGAATTTCCCGGGCGCCATCAAGGTGGCGCCGGCTGGGCAGGTACGCATCTGGGTGACCGGCACGCTGAACCTGGGCGGCAACGAGAACCTGAACGGCGTGCCTCGCAACCTCGCTTTTTTGGTGAACGGCACGGCGGAGGTCAACGTCAACGCGACCGGTTCCTTGTACGGGCTCATCTACGCCCCGAACGCGAAGGTCAACGTCAACTCGAAGGTCTTCGGCGGCGTCGTAGGCAGCATCGTGACGCTCAATTCGGGCGGCGTCGTGCACTTCGATGTCAGCTCGACCACGCGCGAAACGACGTGCTCGGGTCACGGCTCGTGCGCGGGGACTGCCTCGAGCTCGACGTGCGCGTGTGATTTGGGCTGGACGGGTACTACTTGCGGCACGTCATCGGGGCCGGCGATTCCGCCCAGGGCGCTGCCCAAGCCGCCTTCGCAGATTGGCTGCTATTGGTACACGTTGAATGGCTGGGAAGCGATTCCGTGCGAGCCGGTCAGTGATGTGATCAATGACGTCGGCAAGCCTGCCATTCCGCCGGCGCTTTCCGCGCCCTACGTCGAAGGGACGCCCAATCCGACGACGTCGCGCAACAAGCCGTTGGTTCCGCCCGCGGGCTCCACCGCTCTGCCTTTCACCTTCGCGCAGGCAGAGATGCTGATACCGACGATCAGCGGCGAGCAGGACATCGTCCCGAGTCCACCGGATCCCTTTGAGGGCTGCAAAAAAACCGGGACCCCGAGACCCAATGCGCTGAGCGTACAGGTCAACACCAACAAATTCGTGATGGCCAACGGGGACAACGGAGCCATCCAATTCGTCATTCAATCATCGGGACTCAACTCGACCCTGCACATTTGCGCCTGGCAGGTGAACGTCACCACGCAGGATTACGATGCCACCACCGTGTGCGTAAAAGCGCCGCCGCCGAGCCGTGGTACGCCGCTGCAGCCTTTCGATTTCGTGAACATCGCCGGTTACGTCGACGCCACGGCGGGGACGCTGAGCATCGCGGTCCAACTGTCGTGGGTCCAGCCGGGTTTTCCCAATATCTACGCGCAGACGGGGCCCGACAGGTTCGGGTTGGCGGGACATTGGCTGTCGTCCGACGCTGCGATCTTGGGGCAGGGAGGCTGCTCTCAGGCGCAATTCACGGACACTACCGTCGTCACTCGCATGATCGGCTCGACGTGTCCGGGCGTCACCAGCGAAGATAGCTCGTTCAGCGCCTGCCCGGCGGCGCTCAAGCTGGAGCCCAACGCGAAGTTCGAGAACCGAACTGCCACGGCGGAGACGAACAACCTGACGCAGCTCGGCAGCTCGGTAGTCAGCTACCCCAATCCTTTTCTTGCCGTCACCAACGTGACCCAGACCACGACGGGCGCCTGCATCGATCCCAAGCACGTGTACGTGCGGGACTACCCGCTGGACAGCGGCGGAATTCCGTCGAACCCGGCTGGGCAGGCGTTCTGGGAGAGCCCGGATATCTTCCTGGTGCCGAAAGATTCGCCCGTCGATCCGGAGTCGACGCCCGCCCAATCCGTGATCACACCCGGTGCCGATTACGACGTCTGGGTGCGGGTCCACAACGACTTGGGCTGCGCGCAAGTGAACGGCGCCAAGGCGCTGGTTTACATCGCAGATCCGTCCGCGCTTTCGACGGCTTGGGCGCCGCTCACGAACAACGAATACCAGGCCGCCACTGCCGCGGGTAACGTGGTCGCGGCGGGTGGCAAGTCGTTGATCGGCCCGTTTCACTACCATGCGCCGAGCACGGGATTCGGCGACGGTCACAAGTGCCTGATCGCTGCCATCAGCGCCACCGGTGAAACAGCGGTCACCAACTACTTCGACGCGCCCAACTCGAACCAAGTGGCGCAGCGCAACGTGCAGCTCGAGAGATGCGCCTTCCCGTTGACGAATGCGACGGGCTCGAGCGGCGACGTGGAGATCACGCTCAGCGTGACGCCGCCCGAAACCGTACCATCGCTCAGCACCCTGCCAAACATGTCGATCAGCTTCGACGACGACAACTCTGCGTGGTACAACGTGTGGGTGGCTCAGCCAGAGAATGGCGCTGCGTACGCCGTGACCAGGATCGGGAACAAGACCAGCGTCCGGTTGGGCAAGGCGAGCGTGACTCTCCATGCGGTTCCGCTTGCCAATGGCGAGTCACGGACGGCGCGCGGTACCTTCGATCTCGCCAACGGCGCACCCGACCTCAAGCTGGATTTGCGAGTGACACTCAAGAATCCCTCGAACGGTGCGGTGCTGGCGCCACAAAACGGAGGCTCTTGCATGGCTTACGGTGGTCCAGTCGTTCCGTGAAATGCCGCCCGCTCCCGCTGCTGTCCTGCATCCCATTCGCCGTCGCGCTCAGCGCTGGGCTGGTGGGGTGCGGGCGAATTAGAAACGACCCGGGTGCAGCGGGTGCGCCGAGCGGCGGCCGAGGCGGTAGCAGCGGGGCTGGTGGCGTGGTGCTGCCAGGTGGCAGCGCCGGAGATGCGGAAGGCGGCGCGGTCTCGGAGGCAACCTACGCGGGCGCCGTCTTGGCAATGCTGACGGAGCACGATGGTACTGAGAGCTACGTCGCGCGCGCGGTTTTTGCCGCCGGGCCACGCCCCACCATCGGCGGCTGCCCGCAGTGTTGCTGCAGCAGCACCGATCGCGGCTTGCCCCTACCGGACAAGCCGCCGGACGCAAGCCGGATCACTCTGCTACCCACCGCCGGTGGGGCCGCGTTGGCGACCCTTGTCCCCGAGCTGTTCGAGGACGGACACGGTGCCGTCCATGGCATGATTGATCTGGGCTGGTCATGGTTCGCGGCGCTGAGTGACTACGCCGCTGCACCCAGCCAAGCCTGGAAAGCGGGCGACGTCCTGGAGGTGACCGCGCTAGGGAACGAGGTCGAGCCCTTCTCCGGAATGTTGCGTGCAGGGCCGGCGCTCAGCGGCGTGACGCCAGCGATCGGCTCTGCGCCCCTAGTTGTGGACCACACGCAGCCGTTCGAGATTTCATGGACGCCCGAAGGGGACGCCAATGCAATCATGCTGCTCGGCATCCCGAACGCCGACGGCGTTTGTTACTGCGACGCGCCCAACTCGGCCGGCTCCCTGGTCGTCGACTCGGCTCTGCTCAGCGCGGCCGCCGGAGAAATCAGCCTCGCACGGTTGACAATCTCCAACGTGGCCAGCAAAAACGCGAGCGTTGATTTGGTCGGCGCGATCGTGCAGCGAGGCCCGGTCGAGGTTCGATAGGAATCATCGCCTGGCGCTCTCGCATCGAGCATCGAGCTGGGAACCGGTCTTCTCGTATGCCTCGGATCAAAGCGCTTCGCTGGTGGATCATCGTCCTGCTCATGCTGGGCGGGATAGTGAATTTTCTCGCTCGGAACTCACTGGGCATCGCCAAGCCCACGCTCTCGGCCGAGCTCGGGCTCACCGATCAGCAGTACGCGCTCATTCTCACCTGCTTTCAGGTAGGTCTGATTTTACAGCCATTTTGCGGCTATCTCCTCGAGTGGCTAGGCTTGCGGGTGGGCTTCGCGCTGTTCGCGATCGCCTGGTCCGTGGTCAACATGGCCCACGGTGTGGTCAGTGGTTGGCTCGGCCTTGCCGCGTTGCGCGCGCTGATGGGGTTCGCAGAAGGGTCGGCCAACCCGGCGGTGATGAAGACGATCTCCGCCTGGTTTCCGTCCCGCGAGCGGGGCATGGCGAGCGGTGTCTACAATGTTGGGGCCTCTTTCGGCTCCGTGATGGCGCCGCCGCTGGTGGCATGGGCCATCTACGCCTATCACTGGCAAGCCGCCTTCGTGGTGACGGGCGGCATCGGCATCGCCTGGGCGCTGCTGTGGCTAGCGCTGTACGACGATCCGGATCGGCACGCTTTGCTCAGCCCAAGCGAACGCAGCTATGTCTCGGCGGGCAAGGAGCGCCACTTGCAGAGCGGCAGCGCGCCGCCTTCGATCTTGGGCCTGCTCCGGCAGCGCAATTTCTGGGGCATTGGCCTTCCGCGCATGCTCGCCGACCCGACCTGGGGAACCTTGTCCTTCTGGGTGCCATCGTATTTCGTAGCAGCGCGTCACTTCGATCTGAAAGCGCTCGCGATTTTTGCCTGGATGCCGTTTCTTGCGGCGGACTTCGGCAGCCTGTCGGGTGGCCTGATCGCGTCGGCGGTGCAGCGTCATACGAGGTTGTCGCTCGTCAACGCGCGGCGCACCGCGTTCACGGTGGGCGTGCTGCTGATGCTACCGGTCGCGTTCGTCGGCAGCGTCAAAAGCCCACATCTGGCGGTCGGGCTCTTGTGCCTAGGCGGCTTTGCACACCAAACCCTTTCGGTGACCGTGATCACGATGTCGACCGACTTGTTCCGTCAGAACGAAGTCTCGACAGTCACCGGGATGGCCGGGACTTGCGGCAATTTAGGGACGATGATCTTCACGCTGCTGCTCGGGAAGTTGGTATCGACCTATGGCTATGATCCCTTTTTCGTCGCGCTGCCACTGCTCGACGTGCTCGGCGCTGGACTACTCTGGGCGCTCGTGCGCGAACGCCCAACTGAGGACGGCTTACCGTCTCGACTAGACGAACGAAGCGTGCTCTAAGAACGCTGCGCGCGCAGCGTTGGCTCAGCCAGCCACCGTGCACTGGTAACCGATGGTCTGACCGGCCAAGCAGGGCCAGCGCTTTGCGCTGAGCTTCTCGAGCCATTGCTGCTTGGTCAGGCTGGAGAGTCCGGTGTTGTCGATGACTCGCCCTTGGGCGTCGAGGATCACCGTGCCGCGACGCGGGCTAAGGTGTTCGTCGGGACCCAGCATCGGACTCGCTGGATAACACGCGCCGATCACCTGCGAAGTGATGGCCGCCCAAAGCGCGTCGGAATCGCAAACGCCAGCGGGTTCGCCCCCCGAACCGGCGGCGCCCGCGGTCAGCCCGATTGGCGGCGGCATTTCCACGTGCCCCGCCATTTCCACGTGCCCTCCGCTGCCCCCGCCAGCGAGGTAGCCGCGGCCGGAATCATCGCCACTTCCGCTCGAGCCCGCGGCACCGCCATCGCCCGCGCTCTCGCCGGAGCTTCGCCCGCTCGCAGCACTGCCCGACCCCGACCCAGCGGGATTCGGCGCGCCGCCCAAGCCATTGTGGAAGTTCCCGCTTCCTCCCGAGCTCGCGTCAGTCGCGTCGGGGGCGCCGCTCACCCCTCCCGAAGCCCCGCGAGCGCCGCTCTCACCGCCGCAGGCTTCCGCAAGCGCAACGAGGATCGCGAGGCCGAGCGGCACTACTGCCATTCGGGACCTCGAAGGCACGGCTCGTTGAAGATTCGTATGCATTGCCAAGCTCACGCCTCGCGCTCGGGGGAACGATTGCTCGCCGCGCCCGTCTTCGCAAACCGTACCATCGCTTCACGTCGGTGAGTAGGTCGCCGGACCTTACCAGCGATTGAGTGTCGCAGGTGCGGCCTCTGCGGCTCCGCGCTAAAAATCTGGGAGCCGCTCGCACTCGCACCCGGGCTTGTTCATTGTGCGAACCGCCACCCAGCGCGAACCCCAAATCCCTCTCCCTCTGATCTCTGCGGCCTCTGCGGCTCGGCGGTTAAATCTGGGAGCCGGTCAGTTTGGAATGCGTCCTGAGTCAGTTGCTCTCTTCCGAACGATCACGTACAAAACGCGTATGTCGGGTGTTCGGCGTTGGGTCGCGGGGGGCGTGGTGGTTGTCGGCGTTGGAGCGTTCCTGTGGTTGCGCGAGGGCCCCGAGTCGCGCACGGCGGATCCGCGGCGCGGCGCGGCCTCCGCAGCGCGCGCGCCGCACGCGCCGGTAGCGGCAGCGCTCGGGCAGGGCGCGCCCGCGAACGCAGCGAACGCGGCCGCCCTAGCCGCCGTGGACAGCGCGAACGTCGCGGCGTCGGCCGGCGTCGATGCGGGCGCTGTCTCGACCGCGACGAGCGGGATCATCTACGAAATTCGCGCCGTTCTCGAACACGATCCAGCGCTCGCCGAACAGCTCGCGCGCGAGGATCAGAAGCGGAACCCCGACAGCCCGGCCGCCGACGAGCGCGACGCGCTGCTGGTGGCGGCCGTTTACAACCAGCGCGATCCGTGGCGTGCCCGCGTGGAGGCGCGCATCTACTTCGGTCGCCATCCGAACGGCAAATGGGTCGACTTCTTGCAGAGGGGGACGGGAGCGTCGCTCCCTAAGAGCGACTCGCCGTAGGCGGGGGACTCAGGTCCCCGCGCCTCGTCGTCGCTCACTGCGATCAATGCCGCGAGTTACTGTACCACTGCTTTACGTCAGTAAGCAGTTCGACGGGCGCCCGCTGCGGCACGCTGTGCCCGGCCGCGTAGATCGGCATCGCGGCGAACCTGGCATCCGTCCGGCTGGTGTTGTAGAAAAGCTGCATCAAGCCGGGGCGGACGAGCCCGTTATTCTGATTTCGATCGTAGCTCACGCCACCCAGGATGAGATTTCTGAGAGGCGCGCGTGGATCTAGGATGTCTGCGATGGCCTTCATTGTGTACGGGATCTCGGGCGTGTACACGATCTGGTCGTACTTCGACCCCGCGATGAAGGTCTGCACGCCGTCGTGCAGGTGGCTCGCAAAGTAGAACGCGCTCCCCCAGCTTTGAATATCGGAAGGCCAGCTGTTCGCGCCCGGATACCCTTCAGGGACCAGGTCGTTGAAGCGCACGAAGTAGTTGTCTCCAATCTGGAGCGGTCCGAACGCGTTCTTCGATTCCATTTCTGGCGCCGGGACAATCGTGCCCTGATCGCGACCGTAGGCTCGTGTGCGCGAAGAGGCTTTCATCCACTCGATGTTCTGGATGGGCGCGCCCACGGCCTTGCTCAGGATGCTGATCTGGACGAAGTTCTTCGCAGCGGTGTGTTCCAGCTTGTCGGACCAATCGAACTCCTTGTCGCAGTTGTAAACGTCACAAGTCGCAATCTTACCGCCGCCGTTGGGATCTGGAATCAGGGTATTGCAGTTCGGCGCCCGGCAAACTGACGCGTCGAACGCGTCTGGCGTGCCAGAGGTGTAGTTGTGGAATTGCCAGCCACCGGCGACGACCGGGGAGATGAGCGCCTGATGGCCCCAGAGCGCCGCGATCTGCGAGGCGAAGGGGTCCGTCCTGCCGAACACGCGCGCGAAGTAGTCGGTCTCTTCGGCGTACAGCAGCGGGTCGTAGTAGAGGCTCGACGGCGACCCGATCGATTGATAGTTGTACATGTGGTTGAACATCCAGGTCGCGCGAACGCCTCCGTAGCTCTCGCCCACGATGATCACGCGGTTGTTGAGAATCTCCGGGTGGCGCTTGAGGAAGCGCAGCACGAGGCGGTTGAAGTAGCCCGCGTCGCGATCGAGATCGAGGCCGATGCTCGGCCTGCTGCCGTCGGCGTTGGCGAGCGGGTACGAGAAGCCGGTGCTTGGCGCGTCGATGTAGAGCAGGTTCGCGAACTGGGCCCAATTCGCGGCGTTGTTCGTGGCCACGATCTTCTGCGCGCCCGCGATGGTCGGGTCGAGCGTCCACGGACCCGTGTTGAACGAAAATAGGATGGATGAGGTCGAGCTCCCGGGACCGCCATTGAAGATCACCGCGAGCGGCTTCGTCTTGGGCTGAATCACGGCAGGGACGAACGAATACCAGATGCGGTGGGTTGGGCTCTCGCGAGTTGCCCCCTCGGCGACATAGGAACCGCCGGCGAGCTCGAGGAAGCCCGCCTCCGTGCTGAAATTGGCCGCGGTCTTGTCGTCGGTCACGGCGCCCGTGAAGGACCACGTCGGATCGACTTCGGGCACGCCTGCGCCCGTGGCCGATGGCGGCCGATAGAAGGGGGCATAGAGCTCGACGTCCACGACCGGCGCGTTCGCGACGACGATGGTGCCGGTGACCGAGCCATTGCGCAGGGTGGCGCTGGCCTTCGGCGCGAGAATCGAGCCGACGAAGCCGATGGAGGAGATCGAGAGCGAGGTCGCGTCCGGGAAATTCCAGAGCGTACGGTTCGCACTCAGACCGCTACCCGTGAAGCCGGCGTTCGCGAAAGACGGGTTCGTGCCCGTGACGTTGACGATGACGTTCGAGCCGGACGGCACGCGGAACTCGTAGCTCGTTGCCCCCGTGAGCGCAGTCGACGGAACCCAGAACACGTTGAGCTCCGGGTCGCTGCCGGTAAACGCGAGCGACCCGAAGTACTGGGTGGCGCTGATCGCGTCGTATTTCTTGATCGCCTGCGACATCGCGTTGAGCTTGGTGCTCGCCGCCGTAAAGTCGATCGGGAAGGGATTCGACGCTGCAGTGGGGCGCACGCCGTCGACGTACGTGACCTGGCCGTCGCTGTACCAGGTCCGGTAGAACGTGGAGCCGAAGACCGTGCCGCTGCTGAGCGACACGGTACCACCCGAGACGAGCCCGACCGGTTCGCGCCGTGACAGGTTGAGGTTGAAGAAGCTCAGAGCGACGTTTCCGCTGGCGGCCACGGGACCGTCGGAATCGCGCAGGGACCGCGCTTCGCCCGAAAGGACGAACAGGTTGAAATCACGCGGGAAATACTGTCCCGTCCCGGGCACCGGACCCTGCGCCCAAGCGTAGCGGCCGCACACGTCGCCGGCGCCCAGAACGTCGCGCGCGATGCGGGCCGCGTTCTGCACGCACGATAGCCCCCAGCGAGTCGAGCAGCAGCTCGACTGGTCGTTGCACGTGCGGATGATCATGTTGTTCGTCGTTACGTCGGGACTGCCCGCATAAATGAGCGGGACGCCCGTGACGCAAGGGGAGTGCGGCTCCACCGCGAAGCTCACCGCTGAGACCAGCAACGTGCTGGCGATGAGCGCGACCGCAATCCAAAGCCTTCGCAACGAATGCATGCGTTCCTCCACGTCCCACCATTGTTTCGGGCCGACGAAGACCCCGGCCTAGCGACCAGCCCGAAATGTCAAACGCATTCTGCCACGTCGCATTCAATCGGAGCAAGGGAATTCATCGTAAGGCCAGCGACGGATTCGCCAACGCTCGACCAAGCCCGCACCGCTCGTCGATGAAACATACTGTGTTCGCAAAGCACTATTTCTGCGCCGCGAGGTCTACCCTCGTCGACCACCGCTGATTCGCTGAAGCGCTAGCGCCTCGCCGAGTGTCGTGATTCACCGGCGTCGCGGAGCACTGCATCGGATCGCGCGCCGGAGGCGTGGTAGTTCACTGCGTATGGATCTGGAGGAACTCGACCGCGCTCTGCGCGCCACGCTGGACGACGGGCGTTTGTCTCGCACCGAGCGTCGCGCCCTCTCCGAGGTATTGCGCGAATACCCGCCCAGTCAAAGCGAGCTAGGGCAGTTGCGCGCCCGCGCCTTCGCGCTGGTCGAGGCGCAGCTGAGTGAGCCTCGGTCGCGCTCGCTGCTGGCGTGGCTGGAAGGCGTAATCAAGGTGATGGCCCAGCACGAGACCACCGAGTCTGCCGCTCCTGCGTCCAACGCACGCGCCTGCTTCAGCCCCGGTGATGCTTGCCTGGCGGCGATCTTGGGCGAGCTGGACCGCGCCAAGGAAAGCGCCGACATCTGCGTCTTCACCATCACCGACGACCGCATCGCCAACGCGCTGCTCGGCGCTCAGCGGCGTGGCGTGGCCCTACGGATCATTACCGACAACGACAAGCAATACGACGAAGGCTCCGATATTGCGCGCCTGCGAGACGCTGGTGTTAGCATTAGGGTGGACGGCGACGAACGCCACATGCACCACAAGTTCGCCGTGCTGGATTCGCACACACTGCTGAGTGGAAGCTACAATTGGACCCGCGGGGCGACTCTGAACGAAGAGAACCTGATCTTGACCACCGAGCGTCGGCTAGTAGCCAGCTTTGCGCACAAGTTCGAGGCTCTCTGGACAAGATTCGGACATTGATACAGAAGGAACGAAGCGCGTTGCGTCATCCCGTGGCGTAGAGCTGATGAACCCGGCGCGTAGCTCTGATGGCGTTACGCATTTCAGGCTGTTGCGTTTGACTCGGCAGCTCGGGCGGATAACGAAAAGCCTTCCGGGGAAGTAACTACTCGACCCGGGAGGCTTTTTCTCTGTTTCAGTCGACGCGGGCAGAATCGACGGCGCTCAGCTCTGCTCGCCGCGCGCGCGGCCGCCCATTGCTGGGTCGCTGAGTGAGTGGCGTCCGGTTTCCACGCGGCCCGCGAAGCGACGTGAGAACGAGTCTTGGCCGAGCACACGGGCGGTGAAGTCGTACCAGTTGCCGCTGTGTTTGAGCGCGAGGAACTCATCGCGGTCATTTCGAGCCGGCACGCGGATGTTCAGCGCCTTCCAGCGGTGCTCGTACGCGTTCGCATCCACACGGAAGGTACAAGGCTCGTTGCCCCGATTGACCAGGACCAGGCGTATTCCGTCGCGGCGGCGATCGTACTCGACGCGGATCTCCGGCTCGGGTGAGCGGTGATTCGGCTTGGCGATCTTGCCGGTGAAATGCCGGTGGAAGCCGTTCGGGCCCAGCACCCAGAGATCGTAGGCGCCGCCGTCGGCTCTGACATCCCACTCTCCCTCGAGCCCGTCGTCAGCCCCCACGGTATAGCGGCGCGGGATCTGGTCGAGGTGGTTCTTGTCGTACACGTGGAAGACGGCGCCCGCGCGCCCGGTGTTGACGAACAACAGCGCCAATCGGCCCTCTCTCGCTCGTTCCTTGGCGTGCACATGCAGCTCGTAGGGCAGCGCGCGCGACGGGCGGATGCCCCACGCCTGGACGGGCAGCTCGGGCAGCGCGGGGGTCGCCGGCGTGGTGCGTCCGGGCAGCTCCCGAGCGCGTTCCGCGAGCTCGATCGTATGCGGCAGTTCCTGGTAAAACGCGCTGTCGTCCGGATCGTCGAAGTTGAAAGCAGACGTGAGATCGCCCGCCACGGCGCGGCGCCAGTTGGAGATGTTCGGCTCCAGGACGCCGAAGCGCTGCTCGAGAAAGCGAATGACCGAGGTGTGATCGAACACTTCGGAGTTGACCCAGCCGCCCTTGCTCCAGGGAGAGACGACGTACATCGGCACCCGCGGGCCGAGCCCATATGGTCGGTGCAGTGGCAGCGCGCGTTCTACGGGCACGTCCGAAGGCACGAATTCGTGGTACTCGCCGAGCGTGTCCACGGTCGAGCCGCCGGCCAACACGCGCTTGCTCTCGTCCGCGTCCCACACCAAGTAACTGGGGGCCGCTGGCGGCGGCACGTGGTCGAAGAAGCCGTCGTTCTCGTCGAAGTTCACGAGCAATACGGTCTTCGCCCACACCTCCGGGTTGGCGGTGAGCGCATCCAGTACCCGCGACGTGTAGTCGGCTCCTTGCGCCGGGCTCGACGGTCCGGGATGCTCGGAGCCCTCGGCCGTGGCCACGATCCAGGTGACTTGCGGCAATTTGCCGGCGAGCACATCTTGGGCGAGCAAATCGAGGTCGCGTGTAGAGAGCCCGCGCTGGGCAAGCGCGGGGTCGGCGCCGGGCTCGCCGAAGTACGAGGCGCGGAAGGCGCGGAAGCCTGCCACCGAGTTGTCGGTGAAGTTGTCGTCCATGTTCTGGTAGATTTGCCAGCTGATGCCCGCCTGCTGCAGCCGCTCGCAGTAGGTGAGCCAGGTGTATCCACCGGCTGACTCGTAATCGACGTTGTCGTACTGGTTGTAGATGGCAGGGCCGCCGTTCAGTTGCAGGGGATCGTTGCTGCCGGTCCACAGAAACAGGCGGTTCGGATTGGTGTTGCCCATGAAGGAGCAGTGGTAGGCGTCGCAGATCGTGAAAGCCTCTGCCAGCGCGAACTGGAAGGGCATGTCCTGATCGTTGAAGTAGCCCAGCGAGTGATTGTGTTTGTAGCGCGGCCAGGCGCCCATCACGCCTTCACCCCAGGCGTTCTGCGCATCGGGCCAAGAATGGGGCGTGCCTTCGACGCGCATCAACTCGAACGCGACCTCGGTATCCAGGTGGAAAGGCGCGATCACGGGCGGCGTGCCAGTTTCCGACGGCTGGTACCAGACGGTGCGATTGACCAGGCCGGGAGCATCCGGCACCGGAATCGGCAAGCGATCGCCGAACCCGCGCACGCCAGCCAGTGTACCGAAGTAGTGATCGAACGAGCGGTTCTCTTGCATCAGAATGACGACGTGCTCGACGTCCTCGATCGTGCCCTTGCAACGCCGGGGCCCGATCGCGAGTGCCTTACTGATGGAAGGTGGAAGGACACCGGAGGCAATGCCAACACCGGCGGCGGTCCCGAA
>Ga0164307_10000505_pt1 | contig 17072 bp, 18 predicted proteins | sample Whisoiple_243_MG_FD_110214 | JGI IMG/M metagenome (GOLD analysis project Ga0164307, IMG submission 110214) | Soil microbial communities amended with fresh organic matter from upstate New York, USA - Whitman soil sample_243_MG | ecosystem: Environmental > Terrestrial > Soil > Unclassified >...
CACTTTTGCTGGTGGCGGTTATCGGCGGCGCACTGGTCGCGGCAGCGCTGGGCCTGTGGGCTTACTACGGTACCGCCGTGTTCTTCGAGATGGTGCGTGCTGGCTGGCTCGCGGGTTTCTGATGCGAGTTGAGAGCCGATGACGGCGCGAACGTCGCAGATTGTCCTCATTTTCTCAGCCTTTCTGACCGGCCTGGTGATTTTCGCCGGAGTGTTCCTCTACGCCACCGGGAACTTTGGCGGCGGCGGGCCGGCTGCTTCTGCGATCGGCGGATCGTTCAAGCTCGTCGACCAGAACGGAAATCCGATCACGGATGCGGATCTGAAGGGAAAGCCGCACCTGGTATTCTTCGGCTATACGCATTGCCCCGACGTTTGCCCGACCACGCTTTTTGATGTGTCCGAGGTTCTGCGCGCGCTCGGCAAGGATGCGGAGCGCACCAGTGCCCTTTTCATTACGGTCGATCCCGAGCGCGACACCGCTGCTGTGATGAAAGACTATCTGTCGAGCTTCGATCCGCATCTGCGCGGTGCGACAGGCGACCGGGCGGCCATCGATGCAGCGGAAAAGTCGTACCGCGTGTACGCCAAGCAGGTTCCGACGCAGGGCGGCGACTACAGCATGGATCACACCGCGCTTGTCTATCTTATGGACAAGCAGGGTCGTTTCGTTGCGCCGTTCAGCCTCAAGCGGAAGCCCGAGGAAGCCGCCGCCGACCTGCGACGTTATATGTAGCGTCGATCCATATTTGCGGGAGTTCGCCGCGCCTTTTCAGGCCGGCGACGCGCCGGCTCAGCTCGACAAGCGTGGACGGGACGCTCGGCGACCGGTCGAGACCGTGTTCGGTCTTGTTCCAGCGGAAAGGCGCATGGGTCAGTTCGATCGCCGCCCACCAAGCAGCCCCCGACAGCAACAGCCAGTGCAGCGGTGTCCACGCCAGAGTGCGGAGCTTGTCTGGCACGCCACGGAAGGACAATCCGCGCCAGGCCAGGGCTACTGACGGCCCGTAGCCGGCCATGACCGATATGCCGCACAGCCCGGCGTCGACCAAGCCTTCGACTCCGAAGGCTACTCTCCAACAGAGTCCAGCGACGAAAATCGGGTGTACCAATGCGACAAATGCATTCCCGCCGACCACAAGAAAAAAGGTCGCAAAACCGCGCGGCCCAAGTTCATGAAACAGCCGCTGCGGTTGGCGCATATGGACGAGGAATGTCTGCATCCAGCCTTTGAGCCAGCGCGACCGCTGGCCAAGCCAGCGCCGGGCCGTTGCGGGTGCCTCTTCAAAGGTCGTGGACTCGATCACTCCGCATCGGTAGCCGAGGCGCGCAAGACGCATGCCGAGGTCGGCGTCCTCGGTGACGTTGTAGGGGTCCCAGCCGCCCGCCTCACGCAGAGCCGCGGTCCGGAAATGGTTGGAGGAGCCGCCAAGTGGCAGCGGCAAGCCGAACCCGGCAAGCTTTGGAAGAAAGACATCGAAGTGGCCGGCATATTCGGCGGTAAAATAGCGGGCAAGCCAAGTCGTGTCGGTGTCGATGCAGAGCGGTGCCTGCACGCATGCAAGGTTATCTCCGGCGGATCGAAATGTTTCCAGCGCACGACGAAGCTGTTGTGATTCTGGCCGGTCCTCCGCATCGTAGATCGCGACGAATGAACCGCGCGCGAGCTCCAGCGCAATATTGAGCGCTTTGGGTTTCGTGCGTGGCCCAGCGGGTGGTGCCGGAACCACCGTGAGCGGGAGACGGTGTTTGCGTCGCGTGATTGCGGCGTGTGTTGCCGGTTCGTCAGCCTCGACGATAACGATCACGTCGAGTTTCTCGGCTGGATAGTCGAGCTGTTCGATAGCTGACAGCAATTGGTCCACTACGCGCGCCTCGCGATGAAGAGGAGCGATGACGGTGTAAATGGGCAATGCTTCGTGCGCGATTGCGGAAGAGGCGCGACGCGGCCCCTGGGTCGGCGACACGACAACCAGAATCCGGAAGGCTGCCGGAAGCACCGCGAGCGCGCAAAGCATGATTGTGCTCACCGAGGTGAGCAATGCGGCCAGTGCCCCGACGCCAAAGAGCAACGGGATACAGTAAGCAAGTTTATTGAGCGTCGCCGCTGAAAATTCCGGCCGTTCACGCTTGAGGCGCTCCGAAGCACGATCGGCGGCGGCGACAAGCACGTCTTCTATGCTCGCGCTGAGTGCGAATGCGCGCCGCTGGGCGCGCACAGCGAATTCTTGCTGCCGGAATTTCAAGAGCTGTGATGAGGAACCAGAGTCGTCACCGCAGGCTTCCAATGAGCGAGCGCTCGCGGCGCCCGCAACGCCAGTCCTCATGCACCACCCGACCCACTCAATTTATTGGGGACGTTAGTGGATATACAACCTATAGGCGAGTCCAAACTTACGGCTCATGGCCGGATCAGGGCGCGGATGTTAGAAGGCGCGAGCCATGTCGAGTTTTATGTCTCACTATCTCGTGCCGGCAGCCATCGTGGCGGTGGCGATCGTGCTGCTGCTTGGCCTGATCAATATGATGCGCGGCGGCTCGCCCAACCGCTCGCAAAAGCTGATGCGGCTGCGCGTGCTGCTTCAGTTCGTCGCCATCATTGTGATCATGGCGACGATCTGGGTCCTCGGCCGTTAGTCGGAGAAGATACGGAGCGGGCGCTCACTTCATTGGAGCGGCGCGCATATACTCCTCTTTTTCTTTCTTCTGCTTTTTGGACTTCTTTTTGGCCGCGGAATAATCGGCCGTGGCGGCTTTGGCGGAATGCATGCCTGCTCCGCAAGCCTGCGCGGGCGCGGTGGCCGGCAGGGCCAGGAAGGCGGCTACAATCGCAATCGTCAGTACACGCATGAGCATCACCCCTTCTTGAGAAAAAGGCTAAGATAAGCCTACCCCGAATCTGCGGCTGGGAGAAAGGCTCCGCGAGATCGATATGGTTGTGCTCAACCGCATTTATACAAGGACCGGCGACGACGGGACGACCTCGCTCGGCACCGGCGCCCGGCGCAAGAAATACGATTTGCGGGTCGAGGCCTATGGCACTGTCGACGAGGTCAATGCCGTGGTCGGCCTGGTCCGCTTGCATGTCGCCGGCGATAAGGCGCTCGATGCTTCGCTCGGCCGCATCCAGAACGATCTTTTTGATGTCGAGGCCGATCTCTGTCTCGCCGAGAAGGGGCCCGGCGGCGCCCGGCTCACGGTGACCGATGCGCAAGTCGCTTGGCTCGAGGGTGAGATAGACCGGCTCAATGCCGAGCTCGCGCCACTAAAGTCGTTCATACTGCCCGGCGGCAGCCCCGCCTCGGCCTATCTGCACCTTGCGCGCACAGTTTGCCGCCGTGCCGAACGCATCATGGTCGAGCTGAAGGACAAGCCAAGCGAGGGTGTGTCGGAGCCGTCGTTGAAGTATGTCAACCGGTTGTCGGACTATCTGTTCGTCGCCGGGCGCTATGCCAATAACAAGGGTGCCGCCGATATATTGTGGGCGCCCGGCCAGAACCGCTAGTTTTACTGCGCCGCAGCACAAACGTTGACAGCCCGACGGCACGGCCTTTAGCTTCCGCCCGCTTGTTCCAGTGCCCGCCCGGGATGGGGAATTATGAAAATTCTGGTGCCCGTGAAACGGGTGGTTGATTTCAACGTCAAAATTCGCGTCAAGCCGGATGGCTCCGGCGTCGAGCTCGCCAACATCAAGATGTCGATGAATCCCTTCGACGAGATCGCCGTCGAAGAAGCAATTCGTTTGAAGGAGGCCGGCAAGGCGACCGAGATCATCGCGGTATCGATTGGCCCGGCGCAGGCATCGGAAACCATTCGCACCGCGCTTGCGATGGGCGCAGACCGCGGAATCCTGGTGAAGACCGATGCCGTCGTGGAGCCGCTGGCGGTTGCAAAGCTGCTCAAGGCCATTGTGGACGCGGAAAAGCCCGGCCTGGTCATTATGGGCAAGCAGGCGATCGATGATGACAGCAATCAGACGGGGCAGATGCTGGCGGCGCTGCTGAACTGGGCGCAGGGCACGTTCGCGTCCAAGCTTGCGATCGAGGGCGATGCCATCAGCGTGACCCGCGAGGTCGATGGCGGCCTGCAGACGGTGAAGCTGAAAATGCCGGCGATCATCACGACCGATCTGCGGCTGAACGAGCCGCGTTACGCCTCGCTGCCGAACATCATGAAGGCAAAGAAGAAGCCGATCGACGAAAAGGCGCCGGATGCCTATGGCATCGACATCAAGCCGCGGCTTCAGGTGGTCAAGACGAGCGAACCGCCGGGCCGCAAGTCGGGCGTGAAGGTTGCTTCGGTTGCCGACCTCGTCGCAAAGCTCAAGGACGAGGCGGGGGTACTCTAGATGACCACGCTTCTTGTCGCCGAGCACGACAACAAAACGCTCAAAGACGCAACCAACAAGGCACTCACCGCAGCCAAGGCTATCGGCGGCGACGTCCACGTGCTCGTCGCCGGCAAGGATTGCAAGGCGGCGGCGGAGGCGGCGTCAAAACTCGACGGCGTCAAGAAAGTGCTGGTGGCGGACGCCGCGCCTTATGAGCATCAGCTCGCCGAGCCGGTTGCTGCGCTGATCGTGTCGCTTGCCAACAGCTACGACGCCATCGTGTCGCCCGCGACAACGACCGGAAAGAACATCATGCCGCGCGTCGCCGCGCTGCTCGACGTGATGCAGATTTCGGACATCACGAAAGTGGTTTCCCCTGATACCTTCGAGCGGCCGATCTATGCCGGCAACGCAATTCAGACGGTGAAGTCGTCCGACGCGAAAAAAGTCATCACCGTGCGCACGTCGACGTTTCAGGCGGCGGGCGCCGGGGGTTCTGCGAGCATTGAAAACGCTGGCGCGGCCGCAGACCCAGGTCTCTCGACTTTTTCGGGAGAGCAATTGTCGAAGTCGGACCGGCCTGAACTGACGTCGGCCAAAATCATCATTTCCGGGGGCCGCGCCATGCAAAGCCGGGAAAACTTCACCAAATATATCGAACCTGTCGCCGACAAGCTGGGCGCCGCGGTCGGCGCCTCGCGGGCTGCGGTTGATGCCGGCTATGCGCCAAACGACTGGCAGGTCGGGCAAACCGGCAAAGTTGTGGCGCCCGAACTCTACATCGCGGTCGGAATTTCCGGCGCAATTCAGCATCTTGCCGGGATGAAAGACTCCAAAGTGATTGTTGCTATCAATAAGGACGAGGAGGCGCCGATCTTCCAGGTCGCCGACTACGGCCTGGTGGCGGATTTGTACCAGGCGTTGCCGGAGCTGGCGGCGGAACTCGACAAGGTCAAGCGTTGACTACGTTCTAGTTTTGTTGTTCCGCCGATGGCATCGTGCGGTCCTACGTCGTAAAAGTGAAATGAAACGCGAGAGTTTCCGAATTCAAGGCCGGGAGCCGGAACTTCGCATCGATCGGACAGAGATATGGTCAAGATTCAGAGTATCGGGGTAATCGGCGCCGGCCAGATGGGCAACGGAATAGCGCATGTGTGCGCGCTCGCCGGCTATTCCGTCCTTCTCAATGATCTGGAAGCGGATCGCATCAAGGCTGGCATGGCGACCATCAACGGCAACATGGCTCGGCAGGTCACCAAAAAGGCGATCAGTGAGGACGACCGCAAGAACGCGCTCGCACGTATCAAGCCGGCGGAGAAATATGACGCATTCTCGAGTTGCGATCTGGTCATCGAAACCGCAACCGAAAAGGAAGACGTCAAGCGCAAGATCTTCGGCGAGCTTTGCTCGTCGTTGAAGTCCGACGCGATTCTCGCAACCAACACCTCATCGATCTCGATCACGCGGCTCGCGTCCTCAACCGACCGTCCGGAGCGCTTCATCGGGATTCATTTTATGAATCCGGTGCCTTTAATGGAGCTCGTCGAGCTCATCCGCGGCATCGCGACCGACGATGCGACGTTCGAGGCGAGCAAGGCCTTTGTCACCAAGCTCGGCAAGACCATCGCGGTGTCGGAGGATTTCCCCGCTTTCATCGTGAATCGCATCCTGCTGCCGATGATCAACGAGGCGATCTACACGCTCTATGAGGGCGTCGGGAACGTCGAGTCGATCGACACCGCCATGCGGCTTGGCGCCCACCATCCGATGGGCCCGCTTGAGCTCGCCGATTTCATCGGGCTCGATACCTGTCTGTCGGTGATGCAGGTGCTTTACGAAGGGCTCGCCGACTCGAAATATCGGCCGTGCCCGTTGCTCGTGAAATATGTCGAGGCGGGCTGGCTCGGCCGCAAGACGCAACGTGGTTTCTACGACTACCGCGGCGAGAAGCCGGTTCCGACGCGCTGACTACGACGCGCAGCACCTGACGCCTTTCGACTTGTCTTCGTATTCGTCGTGCCGACGCACCCAGGCCATCGTCCAGGGCAGAGCGTCCTCGTCGCGGCCCTTCGGCGCCATGTCGAGGAAGTTGTACGTACCCACGAGCGTGTCGAGCCCGCGCGCGTAGGACGAATAAGTGTGGAAAACTTTGTCGTTCTCGTCCCGGATAAAAGCGCTCAGGCCAGGCAATTCCTCACTGGGGATTTTGTCGACTCTATAGTTGTACTCGGCATCTCGGGCCATTTCGTCTTTGGTGAATGAAACGTGGAAATCGGGGTTGAAGTCGTTGCCGAACGACGACACCCATTTGAATTTCCAGCCCATGCGCTTCTTGTAGGCTTCGATCTCGGTAAGCGGCGCGCGCGAGACAACGACCAGCGATACGTCGCGCTGCGCAAGATGGATCACGGCGCCGTCGAAATGATCGGCCAGGAACGAGCAGCTCGGGCAGCCTTGCACCCAGCCCGGCCCGAGCATGAAGTGATAGACCATCAGCTGGCTCTTGCCGGCGAACAGGTCTGAGAGCGTTTCTTTTCCATTTGGGCCGTCAAAGACGTAGTTCTTCTCAACTCGCGTCCACGGAAGTTCACGGCGCGTGATGCTCAAGGCGTCGCGCGCCTTGGTGAATTCCTTTTCCTTCGCGAGCAGCGCCTTGCGTGCTTTGCGCCATTCGTCCTGCGATACGATCTTGTGCTGCATATTCTGCTCCCGCTACATTTTCGGCGGTGTCATCCAGCCGATTCCGGCGCCCCCCGGCTCCCTGAGGATGGCGATGCGGCCGACATTGGGTATGTCGAAGATCGGCCGCATCAATGTTGCGCCTGCGGCCTGTGCCTTTTTCACCCGCGCGTCGACATCGTCGACCGCGAGGTAAGACATCCAGCTTTCAGGAACGCCGTCGAACTGGGGACTGGTGAGCGGAAACAGGCCGCCGACATATTGGTCGCCCATCTTGGCGACCCAATAGGTGCCGTCAGGCATCGGCATCGCCTCGAAGGTCCAGCCAACCGTCGTGCCGTAGAATTTCTTGTCGCGCTCGGCATTCCGCGTCATCAGCTCGTTCCAGTAGAAGTGTCCGTGTGACCATTGGTGTGGCATCGTCTACTCCTCTCACTAAGCAGCGAGATACTTTTCCAGCTTCTCGAACGAAGTGTTCCAGCCGTACTGGTGGCGATCGCGCGCGTCTTCGTCGAAGAATTGCTCGTGGACGAAGGTCATCAGTGTGCCGCCGTTATCGGCCTTGAACGTGATCGTCACGATCGATTCACGTTCAGGCGTACTCTTCCACGCCCAGGTGAACACCAGTTTCTCGTTCGGGATCACCTCACGATAAACGCCGCTGACGTCGTGTTGTTCGCCGTCGCCGGACTTCAGCATCATGATGTGGAACCGGCCGCCGACACGTGCGTCAGCCTGGGCGGTAACCTGACCGATTTCGCGACCGCCCATCCAGTGCTTCAGCTTTTCCGGGTCGGTCCATGCCGCGAAGACTTTCGCCGGCGGCGCGTTGAACCGGCGCTTGATGGTGAGGCTGGGTTTGGTTGTGACGGTGGCCATTTGTCTTCCTCCAGGAAAGCAGCAAGGCGATCGAACCGCTCGGTCCAGAATTTCTGGTAGCGGTTAAGCCAATCATTGGCGTCGCGCATCGGTTCCGCGCGCAGGCGGCAGCTGACGATACGGCCGTTCTTCTCGCGTCCGAGGAGTCCTGCATCTGACAGCACGTCGAGGTGCTTCATGATCGCCGGAAGCGACATGGAAAACGGTTTCGCCAGTTCGCTGACCGAAACGTTTTCCTTTTCGCTCAGACGGGCGAGCAAAGCGCGCCGCGTCGGATCGGCGAGCGCGGCGAAAGTTCGATCGAGGTTCGGTCTTGAATAGTAAACCATTTGGTTAAGTATAGAACCGCCCGCAAAAGTGTCAAGGCCTCGCCTGTCGCATTTACATTTCGTTGATAAACCTGCCGTAGAAACGGTACCGGGATGGATCCAGTATCAATCGCCACCGCCTTGGTTGGCTCTCAAATGGCCGATGTGCAGATGGCTGTTGCGGCCAAGATGCTGCGCATGAACGCCGATAATGCATCCGCGATCGTCCAGGTGCTCGATGCCGCCCAGAAGAACCTGCAGAGCCTCGCAAACGTCGCCGAAGGCGTCGGCCGCAATCTGAACATCAGCGCGTAATCACGCTATCGTTCGAGCGCCGCATTGATCAGCTTGATGGCGTCGTCGCTCGCCCACTCAGCAGGGCCGGCGATGGTCGCGATCTCGCATCCCTTGGGATCGATCAGCAAAGTGGTCGGCATTCCAAAGGCGCGCCCGATTGCCTTGAGGTCTTGAAATGCGCGTGCGCTCGGGTCGGCGAAATAGGCGAGTTTCTCGACTCCGACCTCCTTGAGCCAGGCCTTCGGCTTGTCAGGATCGCGCGTGTCGATATTGACCGTCACGACCTCAAATGCCGGGCCGCCGAGGCGCTGCTGCAGGGCATCGAGGGCGGGCATCTCCTTGCGGCAAGGCACGCACCAGGTGGCCCACAGGTTGAGCAGGACCGTCCGACCACGCCAGTGTTCGAGCGTGAGCGGCTTGCCGGTGGCATCCTGAAAAGAAAGATCGGGCACCCTTAACGGACTCTTGGCAACGTTAACGGCCGCCACCTCGCCATGCGCAAAAGGCGCTATTTTCGTGGCCAGTTCGACAGCCGGGCGGCAGGCCGCGTCGCCGCCCACATTGCGTGTCAGGGTCGAAACCCCGTATACCCCCGCCAGCCCAACGACGACGCCGGCGATTCCACCCGCCAGAACCATGGCGAGGCGCTTTTTGGCGAAGCGAGATTGGGTTTCGGTCATGAGCGGCTTGGTAGATATGCCATGAGCAACAAAATGTGGGGTGGGCGGTTCTCGTCTGGCCCCGGCGCCATCATGGAGGAAATAAACGCCTCTATCGACTTCGACCGGCATCTGTACCGCCAGGACATCGCCGCGTCCAAGGCCCATGCCGACATGCTGGCCAAGCAAGGCATCATTGCGGCCGACGATGCGAAAAAGATTGCTCACGGTCTAGACACGATTCTGTCAGAGATCGAGGCAGGCAAGTTCTCCTTCAAGCGCGCGCTCGAAGACATCCATATGAACGTGGAAGGCCGCCTGTCTGAATTGGTCGGCGAGGCGGCGGGACGGCTGCATACGGCGCGCTCGCGCAACGATCAGGTTGCGACCGATTTCCGGCTCTGGATGCGCGACACGATCGACGCGATCGATGCTGCGCTCGCGCTCTATCAGCGCACGCTCGCCGAAAAAGCGCACGATCACGCGGGCACCGTCATGCCCGGACTGACTCATATGCAGACGGCGCAGCCGGTAACGTTCGGCCATCACCTGCTTGCCTATGTCGAAATGGCTGCGCGCGATCGCGGCCGGTTTGCCGATGCGCGCAAAAGGCTGAATGAATCTCCGCTCGGCGCCGCCGCACTTGCGGGCACGTCGTTTCCTCTCGATCGTGACATGACCGCCAAGGCACTCGGCTTCGACCGGCCGATGGCGAACTCCCTCGATGCGGTCTCCGCGCGCGACTTTGCGATGGAGACGCTGGCAGCGGCTTCGATCGCGGCCGTGCATTTGTCGCGGCTTGCGGAAGAAATTGTCATCTGGACCTCGCCGCTCACGGCGCTGGTCAAGCTGTCGGACAAATTCACGACCGGCTCCTCAATTATGCCGCAGAAGCGCAATCCGGACGCCGCCGAACTGGTACGGGCCAAGGCCGGACGCGTAATCGGTGCGCTCAGCGCCTTGCTGATTGTGATGAAGGGGCTACCGCTCGCCTATGCGAAGGATATGCAGGAAGACAAAGAAGGCGCCATGGATGCGCTCGCTGCCTTGGTGCTATCGATCGCGGCAATGACTGGCATGGTCGCAGATCTCGTGCCCGATGCCTCCCGCATGAAAAAGGCGGCAGGCGAGGGCTATGCAACTGCGACCGATCTCGCCGACTGGTTGGTGCGGACCTTGAAGATTCCGTTCCGCGAGGCGCATCACCTGACCGGCCGGATCGTCGCCAAGGCCGCCGAGGCGAATTTGCCTTTGCACCGGCTGCCTGTTGCCGCCATGCGGGAGATCGAGCCGCGAATTGGCGAGGACGTGTTCACCGTTCTCTCCGTCGATCGCTCCGTGAAAAGCCGAACCAGCTTTGGCGGCACCGCGCCGAAAAATGTCAGGTCTCAGGCGAAGAAATGGCTGCGCAAGCTGGAAAAGGAAAAATCCTGACTTCGCCTTGTTTGTTTGTTTTGCTATCGTTCCTCCATGCAAGGAGCGCCTGTCTTGAGCCGTGATCGCCGTCCATTTCTCCGCCTCGCCCTGATTGGCGCACTGGCGACTTCGTTTGCTTTGGCTGCGTGCGGGCGCAAAGGACCGCTCGATCCGCCGCCGAGCGCGTCGGTCACGGGCGAACAGGCTGTGCCGGGAGGTCAGGAGCCACCGGCAGGTGCACAGGTGAACAGGGGCCCGATTGGTCCCGATGGAAGACCAATTGCACCCGGCATGCGAGACAAACGAATTCCTCTCGACGTTTTACTCAACTGAGCGCGCGATGCACCACTTCGCTTACCGCGACGGCGTCCTGCACGCCGAGCAGGTGAATCTGGACGCGCTCGCAAGCGCGGTCGGAACTCCGTTCTATTGCTATTCGACCGCAACGCTGGCGCGCCACTACCAAATCTTTGCGGGCGCTTTCGCCGACGTACCTGCGCTTGTTTGTTATGCCATGAAGGCGAATTCCAATCAGGCCGTGGTGCGGACGCTCGCCAGGCTCGGCGCGGGTGCCGACGTCGTATCGGGCGGTGAGCTCAAGCGCGCGCGACTTGCGGGAATTCCCGCTGACAAGATCATGTTCTCCGGTATCGGAAAGACCGCGGCCGAGCTCGCGCTCGCAGTCGAAGAAGGCATTCTCTGCGTGAACATTGAATCCGAGGCCGAGCTCGAGCTTCTGTCATCGATCTCGGCGTCGAAAGGGCGCACCGCCAACATCTCGGTACGCGTCAATCCCGACATCGATGCGAAGACGCATCACAAGATCGCGACCGGAAAGGCCGAAAACAAGTTCGGCATCCCGATCAGCCGCGCGCGCGAAATCTATGCCCGCGCTGCGAAGCTCAAGGGCCTCAAGGTCGCCGGCGTCGATATGCACATCGGCAGCCAGATCACCAACCTCGATCCGTTCGACAGCGCCTTCGCGCTGCTCGCCGAGTTCGTGGGCATGTTGCGCGCCGACGGTCACACCATTTCGCATATCGATCTCGGTGGCGGCCTCGGGATCCCGTACCGCGATGATAATGAGCCGCCACCGCATCCCGACGACTATGCCAAGGTGGTCAAGCGCGCGACGCGCGATCTCGATTGCCGGCTTATTTTCGAGCCTGGCCGCCTGCTCATCGGCAACGCCGGAATATTGGTGACGCGGGTGCTGTTCGTGAAGCATGGCGAAGCCAGGAATTTTGTTGTCGTCGATGCAGCGATGAACGATCTCATCCGACCCACGTTATATGACGCACATCATGAGATCTGGCCGGTTGCGCAGCCGGCCAGCTCAGCAAAGCGGGTGCGTGCCGATGTCGTTGGGCCCGTGTGTGAAAGCGGCGATTTTCTCGCCGTTAACCGCGACATGGTGGAACCGGCAAGTGGCGCCCTGTTGGCGGTGATGTCGGCGGGCGCTTACGGCGCGGTGCAGGCCGGTACCTACAATACGCGCGCTTTGGTGCCGGAAGTGTTGGTCAACGGCGCAAAATGGGCGGTCGTGCGACCGCGCCTTGAAGTTGACCAATTAATTGCGCTCGATCGCATGCCGGATTGGCTTTGAGCGCATAAATAGGCGCGTGGTCCCCCGGTTCGGCGCATGTTACTCTGGACGGTAGTAGAGATTCTCCTGAGCCACAGCGGCGGAGCGGCTTTTGGACGAGATTAACGAGAAGCCACACGATCAACAGCCCACGCGGCTTCTGCTTGCGCGTGCATTGCGTCGGGCGCGCGGCAGCCTGCTGTGGGAACGGCTGTGGCCGGCGCTCGCCTCCATTACGATTGTCCTCGGACTTTTCCTGGCATTCTCCTGGGCCGGCCTTTGGCTGATGTTGCCGCCGCTCGCGCGTGCAATCGGCCTGATCATTTTCGGCCTGCTGTTGATCGCGGCGGCGGTGCCGCTGGCGATCCTGCGGCTGCCGAGCGTCAACGACGGGCTGAGGCGTCTCGATCGCCGCAGCGGCGAAATACACCGGCCGGCGACTGCCGTTTCCGATCACATTGCAGCAAACGGCACCGATCCCGTGACGCAGGCTTTGTGGCAGGCGCATGTCGAGCGCGCGCTGCTGTCCGCGCGCAAGATCAAAGCCGGCTGGCCGGTGCCGCGGCTGTCGTTGCGCGATCCGATGGCGTTGCGCGCGCTCGTATCCATTTTGGTGTTGGCGACGTTCTTCGCTGCAAGCGGCGAGCGATTCAAGCGGGTCGCCGCCGCCTTCGACTGGCACGGCGTCGTCGCACCGGCAAATTTCCGGATCGATGCGTGGATCACGCCTCCGGTCTACACCGGTCGGCCGCCGGTGATGCTGCCTGGCCTCCGTCCGGGTGAAACGGCGCAGAACGCGGCGCCGGTCGCGGTGCCATCCGGCAGTCAGCTTGTGATCCGAGCGACCGGCAAAGTGCATTTCGAGATTATCCGCAAAGGCGGAATCGAAGATGCGCCCGCCGAGGCACGCGCACCTTTGCCTGCCGGGACCGAAGAGCGCAGGCTTGTGATCAAAGGCGACGGCTCGGCCGCGGTGCATGGCGTTCTCGGCAGCGATCTTGTGTGGAATTTTACGGCCATTCCCGATCGCGCGCCGACGATCGATCTGATCCGGGATCCGGAGCGACAGGCCCGTGGTGCGTTGCGGCTCGACTATCGCGTGGAGGACGACTACGGCGTGATCGAAGCGAAAGCCACCTTCACGCGCAAGGAAGAACAGACGTCCGACAAGCCGCCGCGCCCGTTATTCAGCGCGCCCGACTATGCGCTCGTCTTGCCGCAACAGCGGACACGCGCGGGCGCCGCGCAGACGACGCATGATCTAACCGAGCATCCATGGGCTGGCAGCGACGTGCTTCTGACGCTGATCGCTCGCGATGAGGCCGGCAACGAAGGCCGCAGCGAGCCGCGCGAGCTGCAGTTGCCGCAACGCATCTTTGTCAAGCCGTTGGCAAGGGCGCTGATCGAGCAGCGCCGAAACCTCGCGCTGGACGCCGAGAGCAAACCGACCGTGCTCACCGCGCTCGATGCGCTCACCATCGCTCCGGAGCGCTTTACGCCGGAGGCAGGCGTCTATCTTGGCCTGCGTTCGATCTATCACGACCTCGATCATGCAAAGAGCGACGATGCGCTGCGCGATGTCGTCGCGCGCCTGTGGGACATGGCGATCCAGCTCGAAGACGGGAACGTGTCACAGGCCGAGCAGGCGCTGCGCCAGGCGCAGGAGGCCTTGCGGCAGGCGCTCGAGCGCGGCGCGAGCGATGAGGAAATCAAAAAGCTGATGGATCAGCTGCGTGCCGCCATGGACAAGTTCCTGCAGGCGCTTGCCGAGGAAATGCGCAAGAATCCGCAGCAATTAACGCGTCCCCTCGATCGCAACAACACGCGCATGCTGAGCCAGCAGGACCTCAAGAGCATGCTGGACCGGCTGGAGAATCTGGCGCGCTCGGGCAACAAGGACGCTGCGCGTCAGCTGCTCGAGCAGCTGCAGTCGATGCTCGAGAACCTGCAGATGGCGCGCCCCGGCGCCCAGGGCGACGACGGCGACGATGACGACATGATGTCGGCCCTCGATGAACTCGGCGACATGATTCGCAAGCAACAGCAGCTGCGCGACAAGACGTTCAAGCAGGGCCAGGAAAATCGGCGCGACCGCCAGCGCGGTCAGCAGGGCCAGAACCAGATGGGGGACCTGCGCCAGGATCAGCAAGGGTTGCGTGACCGTCTCAACAAGCTTCTGGAGCAACTCCGCCAGCGCGGGCTCGGCCAGCAAGGTCAGCAAGGCCAACAAGGCCAAAAGGGACAACAAGGGCAGGGCGGCGACGAGATGGGCGAACTTGGCGATGCGGGCGAAGCCATGGGCGAGGCGGAAGGTCAGCTCGGTGAGGGTGACGCCGATGGCGCCGTCGGCAGCCAGGGCCGTGCCCTCGAGGCCATGCGAAAGGGCGCCAAGGGTCTTGCGCAATCGATGCAGCAGCAAGGCATGGGCCCGGGTCCAAACGGACGGCCGGGCCGCGGGCAATCGCGAGCTCAGCAGGAGACGGATCCCCTCGGGAGGCCGATGCGGCGCGGCGATTACAGCGACGACTTCACCGTCAAGGTCCCGGGTGAAATTGATGCGCAACGGGCTCGACGCATTCTGGAAGAGTTGCGCAAGCGGTTCGGTGAGAGTTTCCGCCCGCAGCTCGAGCTCGACTACATCGAGCGATTGCTAAAAGATTTCTGATCACAGATCGCGCGGCGATGTGCGACTGGCGTTACTTCGCCGCAGTCGCCGAATCCTGCGGCGTGAAGAAGCGCACCATCACATCGGTTGCGTTTGGCGGCGGCGAGACAAACCGGCTGCGGAAATCAAGTTTTTCTCCAGGCCCGAGAATGCTGCGGCTTGGCAGAGCGTTCCACGTGTAGATTTCCTGTCCGGATGCGTCGCGCGCAGCGAAGCGCAGGCGTGGCACCTCAGTGGCCTTGCTGGCGACGCTGACAATGCTGCCTTCAATGACCAGAGCCGACAGTCCTTCCTGCGTTTCTTTCGAAATCCGCATATTCTCGAATTTCAGATGACGCAGGTTGACCGGCAGGCCGACCGCCGCGAACAACGAGGCAGTCTGCGGAAAGAACCTCACAACTTCGCTGCGGGCGCCAACCAGCGCAACATTGAAGGCGAAAAGGACAAGAATAAGGGCAGTCCATCGCGACGAGCGCCGCTCTTTCTTGCGTCGCGCCTGAAGTCGCTTGCGGCGCGCGGCAAAATTTTCAATCTCGTCAGCTTCCGTCGTCGCCTCAGATGCGGCTGATGGCTCTTCTGGTGCGATCGGTGGTGCGTCGGTAACAGTGATAGGTGCCTGCGCTGCTTCCTCATCCTGCGCAGCTGCCACGGTTGCTTGCTCGTCGGCGGTGGTATCTTCGACGCTGTCCTGAATTCGCTGATCGGGGCGTATCAAGCCGATGGAAGAGGTCGGATCATCGTCTGTGCCGGCACCCGCCATCTCAGCCTTGGATGCGAACCACGTCGTCTTGCATCGTGCACAGCGGACGGTTCGCCCGGCCTCGCCCAGCGAGGCCGGGTCGATCATGTAGGAGGTTGAGCAGTTCGGACAGGCGATCAGCATGGCGTCGATGGTAATTGGATGGCCAAAGTACCAGCCGTCCGTTAATGGATCGGAAACCATGCCAGGCCCCGATAAACGGGGGTTTTTCGCCTTATTCCCCGCGGCCGCTATGGCGGTGTCGCGATAATCCTGTAAAAACGCGTGCGCCCCGGAACGGCCTCCGGGATGCTTGGGACCTCGGCACGGTCGTGATTCGCCCGGCCTTTTGGGGAATTTTATCGGAGCGGGGTGGGTGGTCCGATTTGAGAACGTCGGCTTGCGCTACGGGTTGGGCCCGGAGGTCCTGCGCGACCTCACGTTCCGCATCGAGCCTCACTCGTTCCAGTTCCTGACCGGGCCATCCGGCGCCGGCAAGACCTCGCTGTTGCGACTGCTGTTCCTGTCGCTCAAGCCGACCCGCGGCCTGATCACTCAATTCGGTCATGACGTCGCGACACTGTCGCGAGATGCGGTCGCGACGTTGCGGCGCCGCATCGGCATCGTATTCCAGGACTTTCGACTGCTTGACCACATGACGACGTACGAAAACGTCTCGTTGCCGCTGCGGGTCATGGGCCGGCCGGAAGAAAGTTACCGGGAGGAGGTCATCGAGCTGCTCAGCTGGGTCGGTCTCGGCGAGCGAATGTGGGCGCTCCCGCCTGTTCTTTCAGGCGGAGAAAAACAGCGCGCGGCGATCGCGCGCGCCGTGATCGCGCGGCCGCAATTGCTGCTGGCCGACGAGCCGACCGGCAACGTCGACCCGAATCTGGCGCAGCGTCTGCTGCGGCTGTTTGTAGAACTGAACAAGTCAGGCACATCGGTTGTCATCGCGACGCACGACATCGGGCTGATGGATCAGTACGATGCCAAGCGCCTCGTGCTGCACGACGGCCGGTTGCATATTTACGACTGAGACTCGCGATGAGTGACGCACGCATCGATTTGACAATGCAGCTGCGCGAGCCGAACGAGCCCTTGCCGCGGTTTGAGACCCCGCTGGTGCCGCGAAACTCGATTTCCGGCCGCGCCCTCGTGGCTGTCGTTGCGATCATGACCTTTCTGGTGTCGTTGACGACGGGGGCGGCGGTTCTGGTGACGAAAGCCGCCGGCGAGTGGCAATCCGACATTGCGCGCGAGATGACGATCCAGATAATGCCGGCGCCGGGACGGGATCTCGATACCAGCGTGAACCGGGCGGTCGCGATCACGCGCGCGATTTCCGGCGTGACTGAGGTACGACCGTACTCAAAAGAAGAATCGATGAAATTGCTGGAGCCCTGGCTTGGCAGCGGAATTTCGCTTAGCGAATTGCCCGTTCCGCGTTTGATTGTCATCAAGATTGCGGCAGACGCGACGCCTGATCTCGGACAGCTTCGGCGCGTGCTGGCGGATC
>Ga0164307_10000510_pt1 | contig 17009 bp, 10 predicted proteins | sample Whisoiple_243_MG_FD_110214 | JGI IMG/M metagenome (GOLD analysis project Ga0164307, IMG submission 110214) | Soil microbial communities amended with fresh organic matter from upstate New York, USA - Whitman soil sample_243_MG | ecosystem: Environmental > Terrestrial > Soil > Unclassified >...
GCGGATGTCGTCGATGAGCCGGTAGAGCGCGTCGACCTGGTCGAGCCGCAGGGGCACGCTGCTGCCGGCCTCGAAGTCCATCCGGCTGGAGTCACCCGTGTCGATGCGCACGAACACCCCGGTGGGCACGACGAAGAACGTCACGCCGGTGGCCGCGTAGACGTCCGCGACCTGCTCGAGGATCTGGGTCACGCGCTCCGTCGCGTCGCCGGCACGGGACATGACGACGCCGAGATGGCGGAGCAGGTCGAGGACGGCCTCGGGGGGCGGTGCGTCGAAGTCCTCGGGCTCGGGGTCCGCCGCAGGGCCGAGAGGCGCGAGGTGGGACTGGGCGACCTCCGCGACGCGCGACCACCAGCGACGGCTCACCGACCGCACGCGTGCACCCGGTGTGACGAGCCCCCCGGGTACCGGGTCCGATTCGCTGGACACGACACCAGCGTGGCAGCCGCCGTGGTCGTGAGAGTCATCCTCCACGGGTGACTCTCACGGGCTGTGTGGCGTCCTAGATTCGAGGAGCGCGGCAGGCGCGTGTGCTTGGCGGAGGGAGCGCAACCATGACCGAAGCGAGTTCGTCAGCCGCGTCCGGGAGTTCCGGACGGGCGGCGGCGCAGACTGCGGCCCGAGCGGGCGGGGTGCTGGCCGCCACCTGCCTGTCGACCTTCGTCGTCAACGCCAACACGTCAGCGGTCAGCATCCTCCTGCCGGCCATCAGCGCGGACACGGGCATGGACGTGACGACCCTGCAGTGGGCCGTCACGGGCTACTCGCTCGTCGGCGCCGCGGTCATCGTGACGTCCGGCTCGCTGGGTGACGTCTTCGGCCGCAAGCGGGTCTTCCAGCTCGGCCTGATGCTCTTCGTCGTGTCCTGCATCTTCATCGCCCTGTCGTCGTCCGGAGGTGCCGTCATCGCCGGCCGCGTCATCCAGGGCGCGGCGGGGGCCACCATCCTGGCCTGCGGCCTGAGCCTCCTCTCCGTGGCGAACGACGGACAGGAGCAGCTGCGGGCGGTGTCGCTCTGGGGGGCCGCCGCCGCCGTCGGAGCGGCGGCCGGCCCGCTCATGGGTGGGGTGCTGGTCTCGGTGATGGGCTGGCAGGGGCTCTTCTGGGTCGATGCCGTCATCGCGGTCGTCTGCATCCTCATCACGGCCCGACGCGTCTCCGAGTCGCGCGACACGACCCGCTCGCGGTCGATCGACTACGCCGGCTCGATCCTCATCGCGTTGACGCTGGCGCCGCTCATCCTCGCGCTGAGCAAGGGCGGCGACTGGGGCTGGGGGTCGGTCGCCACGCTCGCGTGCATCGCCATCGGTGTCGCGGCAGGATTCGCCTTCGTCGCCGTCGAGCGGCGGGTGGCCGTCCCGATGCTCGACCTCGGACTGCTTCGCAACCGCGTCCTCGTCGGCTCGACGATCGCCATCCTCATCGGTGCCGGCACCATCAATGCGCTGATGTATCTGCTCAGCCTCTACTTCCAGGACCCGAACGCCCTCGGCTTCACGACGCTCCAGGCAGGTCTGGCGACCTTGCCGGCGACGATCGGGCTCGTCGTCATCGCGGCCGCCGTGCCGCGCCTCACCGCGCGCCTCGGGGGCCGCCAGGTCGTCGCCATCGGGTTCATCCTGACGGCCGTCGGTTTCGCCGCCCTCGGGTTCGCCGACGCCGACTGGGCCTACCGTGCCTTCCTCCTGCCATTGCTGGCCGTCGCCGTGGGAATGGGACTGTCGAACGGGCCCGCATCGTCGGCGTCCACCGCCTGTGTGCCGGAGAAGCAGGTCGGGTCCGCGTCAGGGGTCTCGAACATGGCGCGCTACGTGGGGGCGGCGGTCGCAACCGCGCTGGCCGCGACGATCTACGGAGCCGTCATCGCCGACCGCACCGCGGAAGGGAAGCCCGCTGCAGACGCCCTGGCCTCAGGTCTCGCGACCGCGTCGTGGGTCATGGCCGCCTTCAGCATGGCCGGAGTGCTGATGGCCGTCCTGATGGGCCGGCACCAGGCCGCCAAGGGAACGATCCACGACTCGGCGGCCGCCGCCGCATCCACTGCCATGACGCTGCGCACCACCGCGACGGGAGCTGCGGTGAAGGGCGCCTGAGGCCGGCCGTCCCTCGTCGCGCCGTTCAGCGCGTCAGGCGCTGGAGGAAGAGGGCCTCGGCGAGAGCCATGTCCGCGATCTCCCGCGGGTGAACGCTCTCGTTGGGGGCGTGGATGAGCGCCAGTGGCTCCTCGACCCCCATGAGGATCAGCTCGGCGCCAGGGTAGGTCTCCGCGAAGACGTTGCACAGCGGGATCGAACCTCCCTGACCCAGGCTCACCATGGGACTGCCGAAAGCCTCCTCCATCGCCGAGGCGATGGCCCGGTAGGCGGGCCCGTCCGTCTGGGCCGAGAACGGCGACCCCGTCGCCTCCGTCTCGACGGCCACGTGCACGCCCCAGGGAGCCGCGGCGACGAGGTGGTCCGTCAGCGCTTTCTCCGCCACGGCGGGATCCGTCCCCGGGGGGATGCGCAGGTTGAGGCGGGCACGCGCCCGCGGGACGATGGCTGCTGCCGACCCGACGACGGGCGGGCAGTCGATGCCCAGGATCGTCAGCGACGGTCGAGCCCAGAGCATGTCGGACACGCTCCCGTCGCCGAGCAGCGACGCCCCGTCGACGACGCCCGCGTCGCTGCGGAACTGGTCCTCGGGGTAGGTGGCCCCCGACCACTCCTGGCTGTTGTCGAGGCCGGACACCGTCGTGTTGCCCTCGGCGTCGCGCAGGCCGGCGAGCATCGCGACGAGCGCCGCGAGGGCATCCGGCGCGGCGCCCCCGAACATGCCGGAATGGATCTCCGAGGCAAGGGCCTCGACGGTGACGACGACATTCACCATGCCGCGCAGGCTCACCGTGGCTGCAGGTCGTCCGACCGCGGCGTTCCCGGTGTCACAGACGAGGACGGCATCGGCGCGGAGCAGGTCCGCGTGCTTGGGCACGAAGTCCTCGAGGCCACCCGTCCCCTGCTCCTCCGACCCCTCGACGACGAGCTTGAGGTTGACCGGCACGTCATCGCCGAGCGCTCGGAGGGCTGTCAGGTGCATGACGATGTTGCCCTTGCAGTCCGCCGTGCCTCGGCCGTGCCACCGGCCGTCGACCTCGGTGAGCTCGAACGGCGGTGTGCGCCAAGCCGTCTCGTCGAGCGGGGGCTGTACGTCGTAGTGGGCGTACAGCAGTACCGTGACGGCGTCGGGGTCTCCGCAGGGGCGTGACCCCACGACCGCCTGGCTCCCGTCCGCGGTCTCGGCCAGGTGCGCGTCGGTGAAGCCGACCGCCGCGAAGGCGTCGAGCACCCACTGGGCGGCCCGGGCACACTCCTCCGGCGGGTACTGGCGCGGGTCGGCGACGGACGGGATCGACACGAGCTCAGCGAGGTCCGATCGTGCCTGCCCCATCAGACCGGCGACGCGTTCACGCAGCTCCACTCGTCGTCACCCCTTCACCGTGTCGGCGAGGTCGAGGCCGTCGACGAACTCCTGGAAGGTGGGCACCTCGTCGGGGCAGTAGATCTTGAGGACGGCCAGCTGGCCCTTGACCACCCGGTTGTCGGCGATGACCGGTCGCATGCCCGGCCCGGCCGCGCCGTTCATGAGCTGGCCGAGCAGGATGCCCTTGCGCAGCGACCCGTTCGGGTCGTCACACACCGCTCCGCCGTCGTCCCCGAGAACCCGCACGACCTGCTCCTTGCTCGGCGCACGAGCACCTGCCGCGGTGAGGGCAGCGATGAGCTGGGTGGCCTTCTGGTCGGCTTGCTGCGACGACTTGCCGGAATGGAAGGTCAGCAGCGCAATGACCGTGAGGGCCACGATCGCGATGCCGGCGACGATGTAGGTCGTCCGGTTCTGCTGGTACGTGGCGCTCTCCGTGATGTTCATGATGCGGCCACCTCTGACGTCTCAGGCTGCTTCCACGAGGGCTTGCGCAGCCTGTAGAAGAGGAACGGAACGAGCAGGCCGAGCCCGAGCGCGCCAGCCGCGACGATCACGAGATACGTTGCGGGACTGCCCGACCCGAACTGCGAGGGCGGGACGAACCCGATGAGCAGGGCTGCGAGGGAGGCGGCGAAACCGATCCCGCAGAGCGCCCCCAGCATCGGCGCCCGGTAGCCACGCGCGTGGTCCGGGTCGTTGCGCCGCAGGCGCACCGCGGCCACGAACATCAACAGGTACATGATGAGGTAGACCTGCGTCGTGATGACGGAGAAGATCCAGTAGGCGCTCGACACGTTGGGGATCAGGGCGTAGCCGAGCCCGATGATCGTCGTGATGATGCCCTGCGCCACGAGGATGTTCTGCTGGACGCCGTTCTTGTTGAGCTTCTGCAGCACCGGTGGCAGGTAGCCCTCCTGACGCGAGATGAGCAGCAGGCCCTTCGACGGGCCGGCGAGCCAGGTGAGCATGCCACCGAGCGACGCGGTCACCAGCATGACCCCGACGATCGGGGTCAGCCACTGCGCGCCGAAGTTCGCGAAGACCGCGTCGAAGGCCTGCATGACCCCGGCCGTGAGCGACAGCTCCTCGGCGGGCACGATCCAGCTGATCGCCAGGGCCGGCAGGATGAAGATCGTCAGCACCAGCCCCATCGCCAGGAACATCGACTTCGGGAACTCCTTGGCCGGGTTCTTCAACGAGCCGACGTGCACCGCGTTCATCTCCATGCCGGAGTACGACAGGAAGTTGTTGACGATCAGCACGAGGCTGGAGAGCCCCGCCCAGACGGGCAGCAGGTTGTCTGCGGTCATCGGAGCGGCGGACGGGTTGCCCTGACCCAGGAAGACGGCGCCCAACGTGACGAGGACGACACCGGGGATCAGCGTGCCGATGATGAGCCCGGCACTCGCCAGACCCGAGACGCCCTTGGTCCCACGCGACGAGACCCACACGGCGGACCAGTACACGACGACGATGACGAGGGCGGTCCACACGCCGTTGGACGCGAGCGCCGGATTGATGACGTAGGCCAAGGTGCTCGCCACGAAGCCCAGCAGGCTGGGGTAGTAGAAGATCGTCATCGCGAACTGGCACCAGACGGCCAGGAAGCCCATCGGCTTGGAGATGCCACGGGCCACCCAGTTGTAGACGCCGCCATCCCACCCCGAGGCGAGCTCTGCCGAGACCAGGGAGGTCGGGATCAGGAAGACGATGGCCGGCACGATGTAGAGGAACACGCACGCCAGGCCGTACACCGCCATCGTCGGAGCCGCCCGGAGGCTGGCGACCGAGCTCGTCGTCATCATCGCCAGGGCGATCCAAGAGATGTAGGCCGTGGCCGGTGCCCTGGTGCGCCTCGTGGTGGCGACGACGGGTTCGTCGGCCGACGCGTCCATGGCGCTCATCGAGACCACCGGGCCCGTGGTCGGGGCGTCGGGCCCACCGGTCCGAGGGGACGCCCCCGACCGTTCCCTGTCAATGCCTTCTCGTCCCGCTGCATGCCGACCACCATCCATCCCATGAGATCACCGCACGTTCCATCAGATTCCTGCGTGGGCTCGTGTTCCGGCGTCACTCCTTCGGGCTGATACCCGGACAGGGCTCACTGGACGACGGCGAGCCCGTGGTCGGTGTTGTTGAGCCGAACGGCACCGGTCTCGGTCACGGTGACGATGTCCTCGATGCGCACGCCGAAGCGTCCGGCCAGGTAGATCCCGGGTTCGACCGAGAAGCACATCCCGGGGACGAGGGGCTGCTCCTCCCCCTCGACCATGTACGGCGGCTCGTGGGTGGTCACACCGATGCCGTGACCGGTCCGGTGGATGAACGCGTCGCCGTAGCCCGCCTCCGTGATGACGGCCCGCGCCGCGCGGTCGACGTCCTGGCACGTCGCACCCGGCCGGGCCGCGGCGACCCCGGCCTCCTGCGCGAGCCGGACGATCTCGTGGACGTCGCGGATCTGCTGGGTCGGCTCCCCCACGCAGACCGTGCGGGTCGTGTCGGACCCGTAGCCGAACATCAGGCCGCCGAAGTCCAGCACGACGGCGTCACCCTGCTGGATGACGCGGTCGCCGGCCTCGTGGTGCGGGTTGGCACCGTTGGGGCCGGACCCCACCACCGTGAAGTCCACCTGCTCGTGCCCGAAGTGACGCAGCAGGGCAGCGAGGTCCGCGGCCACCTCGGTCTCGCGGCGCCCGGCGAAGCGGACCTTGACGATCTCCCCGTAGGCCGCGTCGGCCGCAGCACCCGCCGCCGTGAGCCGCGCCAGCTCGTCGGGTCCCTTGACCGCGCGCATCATCGGCAGCCCCACGGTGAGCGACCGGTAGGTCGAGCGGGGCAGGGCTGCTTGCAGACCGAGCAGGTGGAGCGCCCACGCCGAGTCGGAGACGCCGTACGTTCCGTCGGGCCGCAACAACGGTGCGGCGGCCAGGTAGGGGTCGGTGGCGTCGGCCCAGTCCATCACCCGCATTCCGCGGACGCCCTCGGCCGCCTCGGCATCGGGCCGCTCGAGGGCGGGGACCAGCAGCGTCGGCGCCTGGTCGGGCGCGAGCACGAGCACCGTCAGCCTCTCGGTGATCGCGGTGGGCTGGTATCCGCTGAGCCAGACGAGATCCGGTCCCGGAGTCACGAGGACGCCCGCGAGGCCGGCTTCGGTCGCGGCTGCCACGACGCGTCGTCCGCGCGCCCGGTAGTCCTCCGCGGTGAACGGGGGTGGTGGCTGCACGTCGACGGGGCTCATGGATGTCTCCTTGGGTAGCGCGCTCCATGCTAGGTCTCGTCTCCAGGAGGTCTGCTCACCCGATCGGGATGACTCCGTGCCTGCTCGGCCGCCGCCGGGAGATGCGCGCCGACGTCGTCGAGCCACCACCATTCGTTCACCCGACAGGGTTAGGTTCGGCATGGTGGTCGACGCGTCCGCGGCGACCCGACGAGGAGCGTGCATGGTGGACCCACTGCTGGCCGGTGACCGCGCCGCCGCGCCGCGGACGCTCGTCGACGTGCTCGCCGACGTCACCGCGCGTCACCCCGATGCGCCGGCGCTCGACGACACCGTCACCGTCCTGACGTATGCCGAGCTGACCGAGCAGGCGAGACGGATGGCCGCAGAGCTCGTGGCCGCGGGCGTATGCCGTGGCGACCGGGTGGGCGTGCGCGTGCCGTCGGGGACGACCGACCTCTACGTCGCCGTGCTCGGAGTCCTCCACGCCGGGGCGGCGTACGTGCCTGTCGACGTCGACGACCCGCAGGAGCGGGCCGACCTCGTCTTCTCCGAGGCCGCGGTGAAGGCGGTCGTGGGAGCGCGTCGGCAGGTCACGGTGCCGTCGCCCGGCTCACCGGTCCCGGCGTCCGGGCGGACCGCCCGACGCGCGGCACCGCGGCCGGCGCGCGCGGGCCGGGACGGTCGGCATGACCCGGGCGTCCTGCCGGACGTCCGCGTGCAGGACGACGCCTGGGTGATCTTCACCTCGGGGTCGACCGGCGTGCCCAAGGGCGTGGCGGTCTCCCACCGTTCAGCGGCGGCCTTCGTCGACGCTGAGGCCCGGATGTTCTTGCAGGACAGTCCGATCGGTCCGGGTGACCGCGTGCTCGCCGGGCTCTCGGTCGCGTTCGACGCGTCGTGCGAGGAGATGTGGCTCGCCTGGGGGCACGGGGCCTGCCTCGTCCCGGCACCACGGAGTCTCGTGCGCACCGGCATGGACCTCGGACCGTGGCTCGTGGCCCAGGACGTCACCGTCGTCTCCACGGTCCCGACGCTGGCCGCGCTCTGGCCGGCCGAGGCCCTCGAGCCGGTGCGGCTGCTCGTCTTCGGGGGCGAGGCGTGCCCGCCCGAGCTGGCCGAACGGCTCGTCGCCCCGGACCGCGAGGTCTGGAACACCTACGGCCCGACCGAGGCGACCGTCGTCGCCTGCGGAGCGCGGCTCGACGGCACCACCCCGATCCGGATCGGCCTGCCCCTCGATGGCTGGGACCTCGCCGTCGTGGGCCCGGACGACCAGCCCGTCGCCCAGGGTGAGACGGGCCAGCTCATCATCGGCGGCGTGGGGCTCGCCCGCTACCTCGACCCCGCCAAGGACGCCGAGAAGTACGCCCCCATGCCGACCCTCGGCTGGGACCGCGCCTACCGGTCGGGCGACCTCGTCGTCAACGACCCCGAAGGCCTCGTCTTCGTCGGGCGCGCCGACGAGCAGGTCAAGCTCGGCGGTCGCCGGATCGAGCTCGGGGAGGTCGACGCGGCGCTGCAGTCCCTCCCCGGCGTGTCGGGGGCAGCCGCGGCCGTCAAGACGACGGGCGCCGGGAGCCAGGTCCTCGTCGGCTACGTCGTGCCCGACTCCGTCAGCCGCGCTGGCCTCCCGGCGTCGGGCACCGACTTCGACCGGACGGCGGCGCTCGCACGCCTCCACCATGAGCTTCCGGCCGCCCTCGTCCCGGTGCTCGCCGTCGTCGAGTCCCTGCCGACGCGCACGTCGGGGAAGGTCGACCGTGCGGCGCTCCCGTGGCCGCTGCCGGGCGCGGCCGACGACGGCGAGCCCAGCGACCTGTCCGGCACGGCGGCATGGCTCGCGGGTCACTGGACCGCGGTGCTCGGCACCGAGGTGCGTTCGGCCGAGGCGGACTTCTTCGACCACGGCGGCGGGAGCCTGTCGTCGGCGCGCCTCGTGTCGCTGCTCCGCGAGCGCTACCCGACGGTGACCGTGGCCGACGTCCACACGCACCCGCGCCTCGGCGCCCAGGCCGAGCTGCTCGAGACGATGGACACGGCCGACGGGTCACGGACCGAGCGCACGGTGCGCCGCATCCCGCGCGGCACCCAGCTCGTGCAGACGGCCGTGTCCCTCGTCCTGCTCACGGTCAAGGGACTGCAGTGGCTCGTCGGTCTCGTCACCCTCACCGAGCTCCTGCGCCTCGCCCACCTCGCCGACTGGTCGCAACCGGTGTCCTGGTGGGCCCTCGGCATCGGCTGGCTCCTCTTCATCACCCCCCTCGGCCGGATGGGCCTGTCCGCGTTGGCCGCCCGGGTCCTCCTCGCCGGTGTGCGTCCGGGCACGTACCCCCGTGGTGGGAGCGTGCAGATGCGGCTCTGGGCCGCCGAGCGCTTCGCCGATGCGATGGGGGCCATCACGATGGCCGGAGCGCCGTGGATCATCTACTACGCGAGGATGCTCGGCGCCTCGGTGGGTCCCGGTGTCGACCTCCACTCCGTGCCCCCGGTCACGGGCATGCTGACGATCGGGTCCGGTGCCAGCGTCGAGCCCGAGGTCGACCTCTCCGGCTACTGGATCGACGGCGACGTCGTGCACGTCGGCCTCGTCCACATCGGCCGCGAGGCGGTCATCGGCGCCCGCAGCACCATCGGTCCGGACGTGCACATCGGCCGTGGCGTCGTCGTCGAGGCCGGCTCGACCGTCCTCCGGTCGGTGCGACCCGGGCGGGTCGTCGCCGGGTCGCCGGCCCAGCGGGTCGACGACCCGGGCCGCTCGAGGTGGCCCACGGATCGTCCCCCGAACGCACCGGCCTGGCTCGTCGTCTACGGGCTGTCCGGCGTCTTCCTGTCGGTCCTGCCCTTCCTCGCGCTCCTGCCAGGCGTGCTCGTCGTGGGCGGTGCGGTCGCCCGGGCCACGGGGTCACGCGAGGCGGTCGTGACGGCATACGCGGCCGTGCCCGTCCTGACCGTGCTCAGTCTCGTGTCGCTCTCAGCCATCACGATCGTGCTGGTGCGCCTCCTCGCGATCGGGCTGCGCGAGGGCTACCACCCCGTCCGCGGCAGGGTCGGCTGGCAGGTGTGGGCGACCGAGCGCCTCCTCGACCAGGCGCGCACGTTGCTCTTCCCCGTCTACGCCAGTCTCGTCACCCCGATGTGGCTGCGCGCCCTCGGTGCGCGCGTCGGTCGCGATGTCGAGGCCTCGACGGTACTGCTGCTGCCGTCGATGACGTCGGTCGCCGACGGCGCCTTCCTCGCCGACGACACGATGGTCGCCGGCTACGAGCTCGCCCACGGGTGGGTGCACATCGCGCCGGCCAAGATCGGCAAGCGCGCCTTCCTCGGCAACAGCGGGATGACGGCGCCGGGCCGGCGTGTGCCCAAGCACGGCCTCGTCGCGGTGCTCTCGGCCGCACCGCAGAAGTCCAAGGCCGGATCGAGCTGGCTCGGCAGCCCGCCGGTGCGGCTGCGCCGTCCTCCGCAGGGATCCGACGACGAGAGGACCTTCGCTCCCCCGCTCCGCCTCAAGGTGGTCCGTGGCCTCGTCGAGCTGTGCCGGGTCGTGCCCGTCATGGTGACCGTGGCGATCGGGGTCACCGTCCTCGTGGCGCTCCAGTGGCTCGTCGACCGCGTCGGCCTGGCCGGCGCGGCGGCTCTGGGCGGTGTCGTCCTCGCCGCCGCCGGAGCCGTCGCCGCCGGGGTGACGACCGTCGCCAAGTGGGTCGTCGTCGGCCGCATCGGCGCCGTCGAGCACCCGCTGTGGAGCTCCTTCGTCTGGCGCAACGAGGTCGTCGACACGTTCGTCGAGATGGTCGCGGGACCGTGGTTCGCGTGGACGGCGACGGGCACACCGGCCATCAACGTCTGGCTGCGAAGCCTCGGGGCCCGGATCGGGCATGGGGTGTGGTGTGAGACCTACTGGCTGCCCGAGGCGGACCTCGTGACCCTCGGTGACGGCGTGACCGTCAACCGGGGCTGCGTGCTCCAGACCCATCTCTTCCATGATCGAATCATGAGCATGGACACGGTCACGCTCGAGGACGGAGCCACGCTCGGCCCCAACGGGGTGATCCTTCCCGCGGCGAGCATCGGGGTGGCCGCGACGGTGGGTCCCGGTTCGCTCGTGCTCCGGGGCGAGGCCGTGCCGCGCGGGACCCGCTGGACGGGCAACCCGATCGCACCGTGGAGCGGTGCCGACCCCGTGGCCCACGCGTCCGGACCCGCGCCGGGATCAGCGTCGGGTGGATCCGCGGGCGACGTCGCGAGCGGCGTGCGATGACGGGCGGCCTCGTCCAGCAGGTGCCCGCGCTGACCGACGCGTACACGCCCGACCGTGGTGATCCCGCCTACGAGGTCACGCACTACGACCTCGACCTCGACTACAAGGTCTCGACCAACCGCCTCGCCGGTCGCGCCGTCCTCGAGATCACCGTGCTCGAGGACGTGCGGCGGCTCGTCGTCGACCTCGTGGGCCTGCGGGTCCTCAAGGTCTCGGTCGGTGGCCGGGCCGCCAAGTGGGTCCACCGCGGCCCCCGGGTCGTCGTCACCCCGTCGGTCCCGCTGGCGCGCGGCGAGCGCACCCAGGTCGCGATCGCGTATGCCGGCACGCCGGGTCCCGTGGCCACGCGCTGGGGCGACGTCGGCTGGGAGGAGCTCACGGAGGGGGCGCTCGTGGCCGCGCAGCCCAACGGAGCGGCGACGTGGTTCCCGTGCAACGACCATCCCCGGACGAAGGCCACGTACCGGCTGGCGTTCGAGTGCGACTCGCCCTACGACGTCGTCGCGACGGGGGCACTCGTGGCCGCCCGGGCGCGCGGCAGCCGGACGCGGCGGGTCTTCGAGCAGGACGTCCCCATGGCGACCTACCTCGCCACGGTCCACGTCGGCCACTACGTGCGGCGCGCCCTGGCCCCGGCCGACGTGCCGATCTCCGTCGTGCTGCCGGCGACCCGCGAGCGCGACGTCATGCACGACCTGGAGCGGCTGCCTGCCATGACGAGCCTCTACGAGGCGCTCTTCGGGCCCTACCCGTTCGAGGACTACACCGTCGTCGTCACCGCCGACGACCTCGAGATCCCGCTCGAGGCGCACGCCATGGCGACGTTCGGGCCGAACTGGCTCGACGGGCGTCGCCGCCACGAGCGCCTCGTCGCCCACGAGCTCGCGCACCAGTGGTTCGGCAACAGCCTGACCCCGTCGACGTGGGCCGACATCTGGCTCAACGAGGGGTTCGCCTGCTACGCCGAGTGGCTCTGGGCGGAGCACGCCGACGGCGTCCCGGTGCGCGTCAACGCCGGAACCCACTGGTCCCGGCTCTCCCGTCTGGCACAGGACGTCGTGCTCGCCGACCCCGGGCCCGACCACATGTTCGACGACCGCGTCTACAAGCGCGGGGCCCTGACCCTGCACGCCCTGCGGGTGGAGCTCGGTGACGTCGCGTTCTTCGACCTCCTGCGCGACTGGGTGGCGGCCCACCGGCACGGGTCCGTGACCACCGACGAGTTCGTCAGCCACGTCGAGACGTTCGTGCGGGAGATCCCGCCCACGGACGGGGACGGGGACGGGGACGGCGACGCCGCGGGCCGGCGGGCCCGCGACCTGCTCGAGCGGTGGCTCTGGGCCACCCCCCTGCCACGGTTCGCCCAGCCCGCCTGACGTCTCAGTGGGCGCGTACCTCCAGCGCTCCCACGGCGGACTCGAGAGCGACGGCGGCGGCATACGCCCTCGGCACGTCGAGGTCGGCGACCGTGACCGACGGCATGCCGGGGACGACGTCGGTGGGGACGCCCGGCGCGGGCGTCGCGAAGCTCGTGGGGTCGATGCGGAGGCCGACCCCGAGCGCCTTGAGGGCGGCCTCCTTGCGCACCCACGTCGTGATGTCCGTGAGTTCCTCGGTGCCGCGGGCTCGTTCGCCGGGGTGGAGTGCCACGTCGCCGTAGCCACCGAACCGCACGGCGTCGACGGGCTCGACGTCGACGCCGACAGGTCCGTGCTGGCTCAGTGCGAGCGCGACGACGGCGCGGGTCCGGCTCAGCGACAGGTGCAGCCCCGGGTCGTCGAGCAGGCGGGGGGCGCCGTGCTGCCGGCCGCAGTCGGGGCACGTGCGGTCGAAGCGCAGTGACTCCGGTGGTCGGCCCAGGATCCGGCCGACCTCCCGGCGGGCCATGGCGTGGAGCAGCAGGTACGCCGCCGCGTCGCGTCGGTCGGCCAGGCGCGCCCACCGCGCGCGCTCGTGCTCGTCGAGCCCGGCGGCGATGGCCGCAGAATCGGGCGGCACCCATGCCCCGGGCGTCGACTCGCGCACCCAGACGTCGACCGTCGCGTCGGTCGGTCTCCGCGACCGCTCGGTGCCGTCCACGCGCCAAGGATCGACGCGTGGTCCCCGATCCGCAAGGCGGCGTCCGCCGAGACATCGCCCTGCCGAGGTGATGCGCGCACTGTCCGGTGGTGCGAGCGTCGAGGAGAGCGCACCACGCGCCACGTCACGAGGCGTCACCCTGAGGAGAGACTGTGAGCAACGAGAGCCAGTCGGCGACGACATCCGGGGCGCGAGCGGGGACGGCGACCCGGAAGGTGGCCCACCTGACCCCGGACCAGCGCGTGACCCGGGGCAGGGCCGCCCGCAACGAGACACCGAGGCGCAGCCACGGGTCGTGGGAGCCGTCGACGGACCGGCCCGACCCCGTCGCGCTGCTCGAGGAGCAGGCGACGAGCCGGGTCCCGGAGCTCGTCCCGCTGCGCTACGGACGGATGCTCGTCTCTCCGTTCACGTTCTACCGCGGCGCGGCGCTCATCATGGCCAGCGACCTCGCCGCGACCCCACGGTCGGGATTCATCTCCCAGATCTGCGGCGACGCCCACCTGTCGAACTTCGGGGTGTTCGCCTCTCCCGAGCGGCGCCTCCTCTTCGACATGAACGACTTCGACGAGACGCTTCCGGGTCCGTGGGAGTGGGACGTCAAGCGGCTCGCGGCCAGCTTCGAGATCGCCGGTCGCGATCGGGGCTTCTCGGCGGCGGACCGCCGGGACGTCGTCAGGTCCTGCGTCGCCGAGTACCGCGCCCGGATGCAGCTGTTCGCGGCCGCGCGCAACCTCGACGTCTGGTACGCCCACATCGAGGTCGACACGGTGTTCGAGCTGCTGAAGTCCAGCATCACGAAGAAGCAGCAGGCCAAGGCACAGGCCAACGCGGCGAAGGCCCGCACCCGGGACAGCATGCAGGCCTTCACCAAGCTGACCCATGACGTCGACGGTGAGCGTCGGATCATCTCCGACGCGCCCCTCATCGTGCCGATCGAGGAGCTGGCGGCGGGCACGGGGCATGACGACGTCGAGGGTGAGCTCCGCGCTCTCATCAGGTCGTACCGCCGCACCCTGGAGACCGATCGGCGCGAGCTGCTCGAGTCCTTCGAATACGTCCACGCCGCCCGCAAGGTCGTCGGGGTCGGGAGCGTCGGCACCCGGGCCTGGATCATCCTCCTGCTCGGCCGGGACGGGCAGGACCCGCTGTTCCTGCAGGCCAAGGAGGCCCAGGAGTCCGTCCTCGAGAGGTTCGTCGGGGCGAGCCGGTATGCCAACCACGGCCAGCGCGTGGTCGCCGGCCAGCGGCTCATGCAGGCGGCCAGCGACATCTTCCTCGGGTGGCAGCGGGTCCACGGGTTCGACGGTCAGGTGCGTGACTTCTACCTGCGTCAGCTGCGCGACTGGAAGGGCTCGGCCGACGTCGACACCATGAGCTCCGGCGTCATGACCGCCTACGCCCGGATCTGCGGGGCGACGCTGGCCCGAGCACACGCCCGCTCGGGTGACCGCATCGCGATCGCCGCCTACCTCGGCACGAGCGACACCTTCGACCGCGCGATCGCCGACTTCGCGTCGTCCTACGCCGACCAGAACGAACGTGACTACGAGGCCCTCGTGGCGGCAGTCCGATCCGGGCGCCTCGAGGCCCAGACGGGCATGTAGAGGGCTTCGGGGTGCGTGAGGTGCCGGAGGCATGCCATGGGCTGCGGACGACCAGCACGAGAGGCACGCGATGACCAGGCTGTCGATGCATGAGCAGCTCCCGTTCGACGAGGAAGCGGTCAGGTCGTCGATCTCGACCGGAGAGCTCCCAGAACCGGACGAGGTGATCGGCGCCGTCACCGAGGCGTACGAGCGGTATCGGGCGAACCGGGAGGGTGCCGTCGCCGACTACATCCCGGTCCTGGCCGAGGCGTCGCCGGACTGGTTCGGCATCTCCGTGGTGGGAGCACGAGGGAGGTCGTTCGAGATCGGGGACGTCGAGAGGACGTTCTCGATCCAGAGCGTGTCGAAACCGTTCGTCTTCGCGCTGGTCTGCGAGGCGGTCGGAGACGTCGACGCGCGTCGCCTCCTCGGGGTCAACAGCACCGGCTTCCCCTTCGACTCCCTCGTGGCGGTGGAGCTCAACCTGGACCGCACGATGAACCCGTTGGTCAACGCGGGTGCGATCGCAGCGACGAGTCTGGTGCCGGGGAGCACGGCGGAGGAGAAGTGGGACCGGGTCAGGGAGGGCCTGTCAGGCTTCGCCGGCCGTGAGCTGAGCCTGAACGAGAGGGTCTACGCCTCGGAGTCCGCCACCAACCTGCGCAACCAGGGCATCGCCCACCTGCTGCAGAGCTACGGCCGTCTCTACTTCGACCCGGACGAGGCCACGGACATCTACACGCGCCAGTGCTCTCTCGACGTGAGCGTCCACGACCTTGCGGTCATGGCGTCCACGCTGGCCAACGGCGGGGTGAACCCGGTGACCGGGAGGACGGTCGTCGGGCGGGGCGTGTGCCGGCGCGTCCTGGCGGTGATGGCCACAGCGGGCCTGTACGAACTGTCCGGCGACTGGCTCTACGAGGTCGGGGTCCCGGGCAAGAGCGGGGTCAGCGGCGGCATCGTCACCGTCGCACCCGGTAAGGGCGGCCTGGCGACGTTCTCCCCTCCCCTGGACGTGGCGGGCAACAGCGTGCGCGGGCAGCTGGTCACCAAGTACCTCGCGGAACGGCTCGGGCTCAACCTCTTCGCCTCGATGACGGTCTCGCCGGACCGAGGGCCGCTGGAGATCAAGCAGCGCGAACCTCGGGATCGATGAGGCAGACGAGGTCCTCCGGCCGCCGACAACCTCGGGAGCACAGGACCACTGGCACCCCCTCGAACCAGATGATCCTCCATCGCGTTCCGTCCTCGTCCAGCTCCCTCGCGGCATGGATCTCGCCCTCGCAACCCTCGGTCAAGCACGGGATCCGGATCGTGTCCACGTCCACCTTCGAACACCTTTCTGGGGGGTCGGCCCTGTCGGTCTGCTCGGGAGGGGTCCCGCATGTCCGGGTGCGGTGTGCCTCCCCGGTATCCATACCCGCGCGTGGACCGCGCGCGTCGGTCGACGCGCACACCCGCCCACGCCGGGGCGTGAGCCACGAACGTGCCGGCAGCCATGCTGTCGCGCTCGGTGCCCGCTTCAGGAACGTCCTGCGTGTCGGCTCGTCGCGATACCGTCACCGGGTGCCGGGTCCCATCGAGATACCCCCCGACGGGTTCGTCGTCCTCGACGGTGTCCGCTTCCACTACCTGGACTGGGGCGGCGACGGAGACCCGCTGTTGATGCTGGCCGGTCTGGGCTGCACCGCCCACGTGTTCTCGGAGCTGGCCCCGCACCTGAGCGACCGGTTCCGGGTGGTCGCCCTGACCCGACGCGGGCACGGGCGGACGGACCGGGTCCAGAACGGCTTCGCGCTTGCAGACGCCGCCGAGGACGCGCGCCGCCTCCTCGACGCCCTGGGCATCGAGCGGGCCCATGTTGTGGGGCACTCGATGGGAGGAGGTGAGGTCTCGGCCCTCGCCGCTCGACATCCCGAACGCGTCGCCGGGGTCGTCTACCTCGACGGTGCCTACGACTGGGCCGACAGCCCGACGGTCGAGTGGCCGGAGGAGGCAGCGAGCCCGGACCGGTTCGCCTCGTACGAGGACTACGTCGACTTCGTGCACTCCCTGCTCCCGGACGACATCCGTGGACCTGCTCTCGACGCGATGATGCGCGCCTCCGTGGACACCCTCCCGGACGGGTCCGTGATCGACACGTTCTCTACGGCGGCCTCGGCGCCGTTCGTCCGAGCCCTCAAGGCGTTCCGACACCCCTACTCCGACATCACCGCTCCCGCGCTCGCCATCTACGCCCTCGGGGACCAGTGGCAGGGACCCGACGCGATCTGGCGGGCCGCGTGCCGTGACCGCTTCGCAGCGGAGACCGCGGATGCTCACGTCATCGAGCTCCACGCCAGCCACTACGTGTTCATCGACCGCCGCGACGAGGTTGTCGCGGCGCTGCGGAGCTTCC
>Ga0164307_10000513_pt1 | contig 16901 bp, 11 predicted proteins | sample Whisoiple_243_MG_FD_110214 | JGI IMG/M metagenome (GOLD analysis project Ga0164307, IMG submission 110214) | Soil microbial communities amended with fresh organic matter from upstate New York, USA - Whitman soil sample_243_MG | ecosystem: Environmental > Terrestrial > Soil > Unclassified >...
ATCACTCAGGCTGTCCCAGCGGCCGAGCTCGATGCCCATGGCCACGGCCAACGACGCTTTGGTCGTATTGATACCCTGCATCGAATAGCACTGAGTGCTCACAACGCCGTCAGACGCCGTGGATGCTTGCTCGTCGGCACCCTGCTCGACGGCGCAGCCCTGCGCCACTACGAATCCCATCCCCATCAACCCCATCGCCAGAACCTTCTTCATCATCTGTCCGCTCCTTTGGTGACCTTCGAGCACTCCCCTTTGCAGCCTCCGTGCCGAAGTGCATCACCTGCCAACGAATTGACATGTTGCGCATAGGACCCCTAGTTTTGCGCCCAAACACGCAATTAGCGACGAACAGCACCGCTGTGAGTCAGTGAATGGAAGCTTCGGCTGGTGTATCTCGCCATGCGAGCGACCCGTGCACGACTTGTGCAAACGACTTGTGCAACGTTGCACAACACGATCGCCGAGTTGTGCAACTCGCGCTCTCAGTCCCGGACGAGCGCGACAAATTCTCAATCTCGAACGACCGCGTTTGAGCGACTGCCGAACGCGGCTCTCGCGCATTCGATGCCGCCGTACAACGGGCAGAATGTGGCGGGATGTCGCAGCAGCGCGGTGCGATGATGTGTGTCCATGGACCTACCCGCGCACACATCCTCGCATCGAATATCTTGCTGGAGCTTGAACGCTTACGTGTCGTCGTCTAGCCTCGCGGGCAGACTGAGGGAAATTTTACATGAGCAGAAATAAAGTATTGGCGATCCTGGCGGCTGTGAGTGTCTCTGCGTGCCTCTACGCGTGCGGCAGTGACGACGACTCGCAACCGAGCAACACCGCGGGCGCATCCGGCAAGGCCGGCAGCGGCGGAAGCAGCGGAAAAGCCGGCAGCGGCAACACCGCGGGCAAAGGCGGCACTGGAGCCGAAAGCGGCGAGGGCGCGACCGCCGGTGAAAGCGGCAGTGGCAGCGGCGGCGTGAGCAACGGGGGCGACAGCGGAGCCGGCGGCGATCAGAACGTCGCAGGCGACACTGGGGTCAGCGGCGCGGGCGGTGACGGAGGCGCAGGCGGAGCAGCAAGCGCTCTGACGCTCAGCGAAGCATGCACGGCGGCCTGTGTTCCCGCGCACAACGTGACCAGCTGTTCGACCACGGTGGAGGTCTGTATCGCAAGCTGCACGAGCTACAACGACGATTGGGTAGTAGCCGCCGGCGTCGAGGGCGACGCAGCAAAGTCTTTGAACGACGACTACTTGGCGGCCATCAGTTGCGCGGCGCAGCACCTTCCGAGCGCCAGCGACTACGCCTGCAATTCGGGTCCGACCGTCAATGCCTGGTCACCCGTTGCCGCCTCCGCTTGCGAAGCGGCCCTGTGCAAGTGGACTTGCAACGACACGGCGAACTCGGTCGCCGCCGCCGACGAAGGCGTCCATACTCGCTGCAACTGTCCCTGAGCAGCACTCGCGAGAAACAGCGCACCCATCCTAGCGGTTTGGTGCGCTGCTTCGATCTTCGGGTGATTCTGCTCGGTCAGAACGAGCCGCGTAGGCGCACGCCATCAGGCGCGATGCCCACGGCGACGCTGCCCGAAGCCGGCTTTTCACTCGGGTGCTTGAGCGTGAAATACAGCGCAGCGCCACCGGCCACGACCGCGAGGCCCGTGGTGACGGTCGAGATCGTGAGCAGAGTACGCGCCTGCTTTTCGGTCTTGTCGAGTTCGGCGCGCGACGCGGGGTATTGGGTGCGCATCGTCTCGAGATCGTTTGCCTTCTGAATTCCGAAATAGCCGGTCACGCCGGCGGTGACGGCGAGAGCGCCCGTCGCGCCCCAGCTCGCCCACATTGCGGTTCGCGCTGGCTTGTTCGCAGCGACCGGAGGCGCAGCGACGTCCACGGGCTTGGCTGCAGCTGCGACCGGGATTGGCTTCAGATCCACCTTGATTTCGATCTGATCGCGCCCGGCAAGCGTGACCGACTGCGCCGAATCGTAAAACCCTGCCTTGTGCAGCACCAAGTTGTGCTCACCCGCGTCGACGACGAGCGGCTCGGTGAGCGGTGAAGTGGCGATCACCTTCCCGTCGAGCGAGATGTCCGCCCCGGCTTCACTGCTGATGATGTTCAATGTCGCAGTGCGCTCGGCGAGCGTGGTCAAGTCCTTGTTCACGGCTTGCGTACGCTCGCCGCTCAGGTTGCTACCACCCTCCTTCAAGTACTGTTCGAGCGCCTCTTTCGCCTTCGCGTAGCGACCGAGCTGAATGCGCACCTGACCGATGTTGTACAGCACCTTGTAATTGTTCGACAATTGATAGGCGCGTTCGAACTCCACCAACGCCAACAAGAACTCGCCATCGCCGTAGAGTGAAAGCCCGCGCGCATAACGCTCGCCCGCTTCTTTCAGTACCTCCGCAGAGGGTGCAGTCGGCGCCGCAGCGCCCGCGGCCGCTTCGGGTTCCGCCCGCGCACTCTTGCTCACCGAAAGCGCGAGGCACACACCAATACCCAAGCATCCGACACGAGCGAGATTCGAGGCCATGATCAACTACCTAGAATGCCAGTATACAAACGGCCAATCAAGTGCTGTCATGAACTCTTTAGCACGCCGCCCGAGAGGACGTTTGGACCTTCACGGGGAATAACCAACGCGTCAACCCACATAGGCGAGCGAGAACGAAGATGACCCAGCGCACGGACGTGCCCGAAGACGATGTAGGGATACGTCCGTCTCGCAGTCCGCGCATCACGCTGCCGGCCCCGGTCACGTCACCCGCGCCGCCTGCGGTTCGCTGCGTCGCGCTGTTCGAGCTGTTTCGTGGCGGAGCCGGCCCGGTGCAGCTCGGGCGCTTGCACGACGGGCGCGACGCCCCACGACTCGTTTCGCTGCGGCGGCTCGCGAATCTGCCGACGCGCGAGCTCGAAGCGGCTGCCAATCGCGCGCAGGGGGTGACTCACCCGCGCTTGGCGAAACTACTCGGCACCTACCAACACGAAGACGCTTGGTACGTGGCCAGCGAATATATCTCAGGAGTGACGCTGTTCGAGCTCGGGCAAACCGCAGTTCGCCAGCGAAACCCCGTCAACGCCGCGGCAGCCGTGCGAATCGTGCTCGACGCGCTGCGCGTGACGGCGGAGGCCGCGCAGCTGATCGAAGAGAGCACGATTTCGGCCCGCTGCTTGTATCCAGAGAGCCTCTGGATCTCGGACGCGGGTGAGCTCTTCGTGGCCGAACTTTTGGTCGCACCGGTGCTCGCGCGCATCACGACCGGGGCTTCTTACGTGGCTGTCACCGCCGGGATGACCGCGCAGGCGTCGGACGTGCGCGCCGCCGCGGTCGAGCTGGCGCGGTTGGCATGTGGCCGACTGATGAACGGGAACCCTGCATCTTGGCAGACCCCCGAATTGCCTGATGAGCTGAGTGAGCTCTTGGCACGAGCCGTTACCGGTGGACCGGGCACCGAAAACCCGGCTGCCTTTGCGAACGCGCTGGAAGCGCTCGATCCGCAATTGATCGCGGGGCGCGAAGAAGTGCGGGTGGAAGTGCAGCGTCTGATGGGCGCGGAGCGCACGCGGCGCCAAGAGCAGCTGCAAGCGATGCACGGGCAACGCCCAGAAAGCACGCACGTATTCCGCGTCGCGGCGGCGCCAGCCGTGCCCAATTTCGGCAAAGCCTCGATCAGCACCAATCCTCCTGATCTGGCCGCTGCTCGACGCGCGCGCGCCAGTACGTTGCCGCCGCCCAAACCCCCCAGCACTCAACAGCCACCGAACCCGACTCCCACGATCCCTGCGCCCCCGCCCACGCCCGCACCGATGATCGACACTTCCGACTCGCCCATCAGCGGCGTTTGGCGTGAGGCACACGCCAAGATGGGCATTCCTGGGCGCAGAACACGCCGGAAGACGAGCGCGACTGACCTAGAGGCCATGCGCCCACCTGAGTCTACGGTTGCGCCCGTCGTGCCGGTCGCGCCCGTCGCGCCCGTCGCGCCAGAGCCAGCTCCTGCTCGATCAGGCACGAGGCGCGTCTTCGTGGCGGCCCTGGTCGTGCTGGTGTTGAGCGCAGTTCTCGGTGTGATGTGGCACAGCCACGACGGCTCGAGTCACACGCCGCGCCCGACGCAGCAGGCGCGCTGATTCGCTCATTGCCTGACTTGGAACGCAACCAAGGCGCTTTGCTGTCCTTCAGGCGTCGCGACGCGCGCGCGGTGTAGGCCGGCTTTCAGCCGCCATGGCAATCGAAACGGCGCGCGCATCGTTGCGACCGGGCGATCGTCGACGAAAAACGTGAGTTTCTCGCCCGGGCCGCGAGCCTCGAGCACGATTTCTTGCGCCCCGCGCAGCTCCGGGTCGATCAAAAATTCGCTTTCGGTGCTGGGAAACACAATCTCGGGCGCGCCGGTAGCCACCGCACCGAGAGCCCCTGGACAACGCGCGGCGAACTCACGCGGCGCAAGTGGGCGACGAGCCTGCCGCGCGAAATTCTCGTACTCGTGCGGATAGCGTTCGAACACGCGCTCGACGCGATCGCGGCAGGCGGGCCCAGCGCGCAGCGAGGTCTGGGGATCGATGGCCACGACCTCGTGCATGCTACAGCTCGCGCTCGGCTCGGTCCCTGGACTGAACCACTCGCTTCGCCGATGCGGACATGAGCTCCCCGCGCGCTCCCCGCTCAGCTCACAGACCTCGACGTTGTTCAGTCCGGTGTGAGCGAGCAGAGGCCCCGGCGTGCGGCCGCGCATGGCGGCCAGCATCACCTCGTGGAACAAGGGCCCTGCGCCGGTGATGCCGGTCGAGCCGGTCATGGGCGTGCCGTCGAAATTGCCCGCCCACACCGCGACCGTCACTTCGCGCGTGAAGCCCACGGTCCAATTGTCGCGAAACCCCTTGGAAGTTCCGGTTTTTGCGGCAACTTGGAATGGGAATGCGAGTGGGCCACCTTGACCGAACTCTGGCGCTCGCGCCAGATCATCGGCCAGGATATCGATCAAAATACGCGCGATCCGCGGATCGATGACCGTGGTCGGGCGCGGCACCGTGCGCGATAGCTCGGCGCCGCTTCCGAGCAACGCACGGCGATAGAAGCGCAAGGGCAAGAACGCGCCCTCTCGCGCGAGCGTGGCATACGCCTGCGCGAGCTCGGTCAGCTTCACTTCACCGTCACCGAGCGCCAGGGCAGCGCCGTAATGTTCTGCACTGTCGGTGAGCGAGCTGAAACCGGCTCGATGGAGTAGCTCGAGCACTTGTCCGGGTCCTACGCGCGATGCGGTGTACACGGCCGGGACATTCAGCGAGTTTGCGAGCGCGTCACGCACGAGCACCGGGCCATGAAAGCGACCGTCGTAGTTGCGCGGAAAATACTCGCCTTCGGGCGTCGGCAAGCGCAGCTCGAGATCCGGCAAGCGCGTCGCCGCGGTCATCCCCAGACGGGTCATCGCCGCCGCGTAAACGAACGGCTTGAGCGCCGAGCCCGGTTGCCGGAGCGCGCGCGCACCGTCATTTTGCCCAAGCGCCTTTTGCGCATAAAAATCGGGCGAACCGACATAAGCGAGCACTTCGGCCGTGGCGTTTTCCACGACCACGACCGAGACCGATGTGAGACCCACGTCGGCGCCGTAGCGCGCCGCGCGGCGCGCCAGTTCCGCCGTTTCACGCTGCAAACCCGAATCGACGCTGCTATCCAAACGTTGAACGCGCTCGCCGCGGAGCTCCGGCGCCAGTGACCCCGAGAGCAGCCCTTGCACCAAATGCTCGGTGCCACCTTGGGCGAACCCGCGTGTCAGATAGAGCGGCTCTGCCTGCGCCGTACGCGCGGCCTCGACGCTGGTGAGCCCTTGCTGGACCATGCGCTCGAGCACGCGATTGCGTCGGCGGAGCAACGATCCGGTTCCGCGCGCCGGATCGTACAATGTCGGACCGCGCGGAATCGACACCAACGCCGCCGCCTCGGCCAAGTCGAGCTGCGCCGCCGGCTTATCGAAGTAGCGCCGACTCGCCGCGTCGATCCCCCGCAAGTTGGGTCCGAATTCGACGCGATTCAGGTACTCCTCCAAAATCTGCGATTTGTTCAGGCTGCGTTCGATGCGGAGCGCAATCGCCGCCTCGCGCCACTTGCCGAACACCGTGCGAGGTCGCACGACGACCGTACGCGCCAATTGTTGCGTCAGCGTGCTCGCCCCCGAAACGAGCTTGCGCTGGATCAACGCCTGACCCAACGCTCGCAGCATGGACAGCGGATCGACGCCCGGATGACGATAGAAGCGAGCGTCCTCGGCTGCGATCAGCGCCGGAACGACTTGAGACGAGAGCTCGCGCAGCGAAACCCGCGAGGAGAGTTTGCCGTCCTTCGAGCGCAGCTCTCGGATCGGCTGACCGTCGCGGTCCATGACCTGCGTGCTGACTTCAGCGCTCGAGTCGGCGAGCGCGCGGGGTAAGTCTTCGCGCGCGGCGCACATCACCAGCGCGAGCGGCGGCAGCAAGCCCAGTACGGCCAGCCCCAGAAAAATTCCGCGATTCCGCGTCATTCGACGCTCACCAGGGTCGCGCCATTGCGACCGAAGGTTTCGGGCGTGTACATCTCCTCCACGCGGGTGGAGGGCAACACGAATTTTCCGAGCGTGGTGGCGCGCGCCAAGTATCGATAGTGATACATGCCGGCCGCCATGTGATCGGCGAAGAACAGAACTCGGTCGTCGCGTAGCTCGCGCTGCGAGTAGTTTTCGAAGAACGTGTGACCCGCGGCCAAATCGTCGCGTGCCGTTTCGTAGTCGCAGTCCGCGCACGACCCGTAGTCGTTGGATTCCCCGACTGCTAGCGCGCCCGAGGTCGTCGAGAGGTGGCTGTCTACGGCTTCGAAGCCTGCCGGCAGTGGATCATCGACGACGACGAAATCGCGCGGGCTCGGGGTCACGATCACCAAGTCGGCAACCACCAGATCGCCCCCTCGAAAGCGCGGGGCCACCGTGTCGGCAATGCTCGACAGCGCCTGGGGCAACCCTTCGGGGCTGACGGGTCGCAGGCCCTTCTGCACGAAAAAGCCCTGATCCAGCGTATCCGTGGGCAACGTGCGCCGCGCGTAGCGGAGCCGCGCCTGGTAAAAAAGCGTGCCCGAACCGCGCTTTTCGAACACCAACGACGCGCTCTTGGCACCCGCAACTTTTCCAATCGCGACTCGGCTCTGTTGCGCGCTCAAGCTGCGCTCGTGAAACTCTGCCTCCATCACCGCTTGCTCGCCGAGTAGCGCTTTGACTTGGAAGTCTGGCACTGCCTTTTCTTGGGCTCGTCGATAGGCATCGAGCGCGAGCAGCGCATAGGCCGTCTCTTGGGTGCTGCGCCAACTGCCGTCGACACGTTGCCGCAGCAGCCCGCGCGCGAGCTCGGCGGCGAGCGGGTGATCGGGTTTGACGCTGAGCAGCGCTCGCAGCACGAGCGCCGAGGTACGGGCTTCGGAGTCCATCAGCACGGCGTATTCATCGCCCGTGTTTTCGCCCACGAACGCGGCGTCGTTTTCGATGCGCAGGGCGTTCGTCAGCTCCGGCAACAGCGCGTCCGAAAGCTTTTTCTGCCCCTTGCTGACGCCAATGGCGTGCAGCAACAGCGCCTTGGCAAACAGCGGCAGCTGTTTCCTTCGCTCGAACAACTTCTGCTGATAGCCGACGTCGGCCGCTCCCATGTCCGCAAGCACGTCCAACACGAAAGCGGTCGTCGGCAACCGGTACTGGTCTTCCGCGGTCTCGGCCAGGTAGCGACGCAGGTAGTCCTTGCCGCGATCGAAGACGTTTTGTGGCACCGCGGTGCCGTGCAGTTTGGCCTGGCTCAGGACGAACAGCGCGTAAGCCCCGACCCAGGGATAGCTCTCCGTCGAATTCGGCCACAGTCCGAAGCCACCGTCTCCGCGTTGCCGAGACACGATCTCCGCGACCGTCCGAGGCACCACCTGGTTCAAATCGAGTGGCAGTGGGATCTTGAAGTCTTTGGCCAAATCGCGCAGCGGCACGAGCGGGATCAGCCGACTCGAGAGTTGTTCGGTGCAACCGTACGGGTATTGCACCAGCTGATCGACTCCTGCCCCGAGTCCGACGAGCGCGGTCGACGCCACGCTGAGGTCCAGCTGCCCGACGTCCGGTCGAATCGTCGTCATGTCACCCAACGCTTCGGCTACCGAATCCTGTGACTTTCCGTACAACGCGACCGCTTCTAGGGTGGCTGGTGAATCGATGCGTCGATCGACGACCACTGCGTCCTTCTCCGCTCCGGCGCTGACGTCGAAGCGAAAGTTGGCTTGGCCTGCCGTCTCTGCGCGAAACGGAAATCGCACTTCGAGCGATTGGTCGCGCGCCAAACTGATCGTGCGCGAGCCATTACCCGCAAGCGTGATACCAGTTGCGCGCGCCTGAACCGTCACCTGCCCAGGCTCGAAGTTCTTGGCAGAAATCACCACCCCGGCCTCGAGGCTGTCTCCCGCCCTGAGAAAGCGCGGCAACGCCGGGCGCGCCATCAAGCGTTTGCTGGTGGTCACCGAGGCCGCGCCAAACCCATACTGGTCGCCGTCGCCCACCGCGACCGCCATGACGCGGTAAGTAGTCAAGCTCTCGGGCAATTTGAAGCGCACTTGCGCCTTGCCCGTCGCGTCCGTGAGCACACTCGGATTGAAATACGCGGTCTGACGAAAGTCACGCCGCGCGGGGCTGAGCCCGCCACCGCCGCCGTCACGCCCCTTGTCGCCCCCGAGCGCCCCGTCGAGCGCTTCGAGACCGATACGAGCCAATCCGTCGCGCGCTTCGAGCGTAGCGACACTGAGGCGGCGTGGAGCCGTAAACACCGGGATCGGATCGGGCACCTTGTAGCCGATCAACGACAGCACGCCTTCATCCACCGCGTACACCGTCACTTCGCTGGCCTGCGGCTTACCCGCGCGGTCCTTGACCACGAGTTCGACGCTGACCTCGGCCCCCGGCGAAAAGTCGGCTTGGTTTGGGTGCACGGTGACGGCCAGGCGGCGCGCTTCGGGGTCCACGCGCAGTTCGGTATAACCAACGCGAAATGGTGCACCGAGCGACGGCTTTTCGCCCACTTTGCGCGCTCGCAACAAATGCACGGCCACGAACGCGTTCGGCCGCAAGTCATCGCTAATCGGCACGTCGATGGTGGGCGTCGGGCCGTGCAGCCGCAAGCGCTGCGAGCGGTAAACGCCGGCCCGCTCGATCGTCACGAGCGCGTCCGCCTCCGCGAACGGCGATTTGATGAGCACGCGCGCGGTCTCACCGACTTGATAGGTCGGCTTGTTGCTCTTCAACTCCACACTCAGGCGATCGCTGTCCGCAAAGCTCGTCCCTTGCTCACCGATGCCGTACACACTGAGCGCGGACTCGGCGCCATTCCCGCGTGCATCTTTAGCCGTCGCGTGCAGCACGTGATAACCCGCTTCCTTGAGCTCCAAAGAACAAGGCACGGGCGTCTGTGCCGTCGTCACGGCGCACGTGCCCACCACTCGATCGACGACTTTACTCACCAACTGCGAATCGTTGTCGCCTTGCTTTTGTCGCGCGTACGTCCAGCGCCGCGAGATCAGCTCCACCTTCACCGATTTACCCGAGAGTCGCTCGCCCTTGGGCGACAACGCGAGCACGCTGGTCGCAAATTTGCCCGGCGCTGCCGCGAAGTAATCCTCGGGCTCCTTCAACGCCAGGTAGAACTCCGCAGGATGGACGATGGCGGAGGTGCTCCCCGCGATGCTTTGGCGCGAAACATCGCTCACTTCGAGCTCTGCGCTGAGCAACTCCGGGCCACGCTGCGCTGGCAACTCGAGTTTCTGCGAGAAGCTCAGCGCGCCGTGTTCGTCCAGGTTGCCACTCTGCGCCACCAGTTGACTGGTAGTCAGCCCCTGTTCTTCCAGATCTGCGTGAAACGCCGCAGCGCTCGTGGAAAACCCTTCGGAGTTCGGCACCTCGAAGTAGCTCGGCGCGCGAGACACCGTGTAGCGCCCGCTGGCCTTGGCCATCGGCGCACCAAAAAGGTAGTCACCGCGGCCGATCCAATGCGCCGTGTCGCCACGGACGTAACTCGGACGGTCGCTCTCGACGGCCACCTTGAACTCCGCCGGCCGATACTCCGAGACGTCGAACGATTCGTAGATCGTGTCTTCGGCCAATTGCGCCTTGATCTGCCAGGCGCCGAGGTGTCCCGTCTCCGGGACCTTGAGCCGCGCCGCGAAGGTGCCGAACTGGTTCAGCTTGACCGTCTGCGAGTGCGTGCGTTCCGAGTCCGGAGAATACAATTCGAGCGTCAGTTCCTCGCCTGCTGGCGTCGCATTGCCGCTGGCTTGTTCGCGGCGCACGATGCCTTTTACTTGCACGTCGTCGCCCGGCCGATAAATGCCCCGTTCGGTGAAGATCATGCCGTAGTTCCGTTTTCGCCCGGACCAATCGAACGGCACCGAGAAGCGCCACGGCGACAGGAAATCCCGCGCGCGTTCGTAGGCCCAATCCTCGCCGCTCTGCACGACCAAGATCGCAGCCGCATCGCCGCTCGATTCGTCGAGTTTGGGTCGAAAATCCTGAGCCGGAATTTTGGCGATGCCTTGCGCGTCGGTTTGGTAGCGACGTTCGCCTGATTCACCGCCCAAGATGCGCACCGTCGCCTGAGCCACGGGCTCAGCCGAAGAGACGCGCGTCACCCAAACCAGCGAGCCGTCGGGGGACAGTTTGCCCGTGATCGCCAGATCGGTCAGTTGCACGATCTTGAACGTTTCCAGAGACCGGTAATCTTTCGGATTGCGCTCGTATTCGACGCCAATCGCCAGCGGCCCATGCCCGCTCGTACCGAGCAGCGTCGCGAGCGGCAGGTTCTCTTTGCTCACGCGGTTCAGCGCCGCGCCCGGGCTGATCGAACGCACGACCGTCTGCTTCAACCCGCGAAACACCTGCCAGCGCTTGTCGGGCTCGTCTTCGTTCGACAAGAGCAGAGCATCTTGGGGCGTGAGCGCGGCGGTACTCAAACCGTAGCTCTTCACGTTGAGCGAACCGACTGGCACCGCGCTCGCCGTTCGCGGGTCGAGCACATGGCCTTGCACGCCGATTTCGACCGCCGGAAAATAGTCGTCGATCGCCATTTCTTTGCTGAAAACGCGACCCAAACTTTGCCCGTGCACATCGCGCACGTCGGCGGCGACGCGCAGCGTGTACTTGGTCCCCGCTCGGAAGGAGCCGTTGATGCTCAAGTACGACACTGGCGTGGTTTCGTCGGTCCAATTCTCGAAGCGCAACGGAACCGCAGGCGTGATCGACAAGGCGCGCTTCAAGTCCTTGAGCGGCACGGCATTGCTCATTTCGAGCGACCAAGACCCACCCGGCGCGCACTGTCCATGCGGCGTTTCGCGATCGCAGTTGAGGCTGTCGACGGCGAGCGGGCCATAAGTCTCTACCGGGATTTCGAAGGCTGCGGCGAGCGGCAATGGGCCCTCGAGTCCCGTCAATGATTCGGCGACGGAAAGCTTGATCTCGGAATGAATCGGCAGCGGGCGCGTCGGCTTCAGCTCGATGCGTTTGGGTTGATTCGGATCCGGCCGCGTCACCGTAAACGCGAGCGCCTCTGTCTTTCCGGCGCGCGTCGCGCTCAACTTGCTCAGCGCGCGCAGCTTCTCTGGGTCGACCGCTTGGTTGAAATGCAGCGTGAACTTCGTGTTTGGCTCGAGCCCCCGGCTGCCCGAACCGGGCTCCGAGTCGACCAGTTTCAAACGGGGGGTGCTGAACTCGAGCTGGTATGGGCTGCCCAGGGTGGACCCGTCCAGCGCGCGCAAATCGGCGGGGACCGTCACGGTGTATCGCGTCGATCCGGGTAAATGCGGCGTTTCTGGAACGAAGTGCACGGCATGCGTCCCGACCCAGAGCCAGCGACCAGCAATGGCCGGCGAAATGGCGATTGCAGGCGGAGGCGCGCCCGCGAGCTCGAGCTTGCGGAGCGGCCGACTGAACACCAAACTGAGCTCGCTGACCTCGTTCGCCTCACCCTCCGGGCCCGCGAAGACAACGCGGAATGCGCCCTCTTCGCCCTTCCCGCCGCGCGCTCCGGCGCCCGGCGCGAGCGCGCCGTTCGCTGACTTCACCGGGTTCTTGGCGCCGCCAATGCAAGCCGCACCGAGAGTCAGCACGCCACCCAGCACCAGGGACCAACGCAAGAAGCGGGAGCTCGCAGGTTTCACACGGACATTCATGGGATTTGCCGCCCAGTCAGCAACGGGCGTGCCGCGGCGGCAATCGCGGATTTGGGCCGAAATCCAGCGCTCCCTGTGGCCCGCCGGACGCGGGGCTCGCGGCTACAGGCACACAGCAAGGCTCTTACTGCACGCCCTCGTTTTCGCGTTCATCGCTTGCCTGCCGCGACCGGCCGGCGCGCAGGTCGCAGTCAGCGAAAGCTGGACGCGTCGCTTGGCGACGAGTCACTACCAGCGAGCGCTCGAGCTCGAGCGGCGCGGCGATATCGCGCAAGCCCTGCGCGAGTACACCGAAACCATCGCCATCGACAGCACCCTGGGCGACGCTTACCTGCGCTTGGGCGCACTCCGTGAACGCATGGGCGACACGCGCGAGGCCGAGGTGATCTACGCCGAGGCCATCCGCCTGGGCGATTCACGCGCGCAGGCGCTCGTCCAACGGTCGCATTTGCATCGCGCAGCGGGCCGAAGTGAAGCGGCAATCGCCGACCTGCAAGCCGCCGTCGAACTCGAACCGCAACGCGAGGCGCTGCAAGAGCTCGCGCAGCATTACGTCGAAGCCCACGCTTGGCCAGCCGCGCTCGCCACCTTTCGACGCATCGCCAGCAGCGCACGACAAAGCGGGGACTCTGTCGCCGCCGAGAACGCGCGCCTCGAAGTCCGCGCGCTCAGCGTGCTCGCGGCCGAATCGGATCCGAGCACCGCGCCCATCAAGAAGCATGACTGGGTCGGCAGCGCGCTCCGTCATATCGCGCGTCGCTGACGCTTCACGGCGTGCGGAAGCTCGCGCCGTGATCGTCCGAGACGAGCACGCTGTACGACTGCGACGCACGATTGCCGCCGCCGTACAGGAACACGCGCCCATCGACCGTGAGCAAGCGCGAGGGAGTGCGAACGTCTGCGCGCACTTCCGGGTGCTCCGCCGTGTCGAACGCCACGTAAAAAGGCGTCCACGTCCGGCCTTCGTCACGACTGGAAGTGACGCGCACGATGTCGCGATTGGTCACCGCCACGACGGTCGTGCCGCGGACGCGCGCGATGTCCAAGGTCTGCTCGAACAATCCCGGCGAAGCTTCCGGACGAGGACCGGGCATCACGCCGCAACGACCAGCAAACGGACAATTGTACAGCTCGCTCGCTTTGGCGCCTTGAGCACGTACGAGCAGCACGAGCGCGCGCTCGTCGCACGCGAGCGCATACACGGTGCTGCTCTCGGGCGCGAGCTGCGTGGCATGAGCGGTGCCGTCTTGTTCGATCGAGTGAACTTCGAGCACATCGTGATCTGCGCTGGTCGCCACCTCGTAAGCACGACCGTCGCCGGTCAGACAGCGTTCTGCGAAGTCGCTGCTGGTCGCGAGGGTGCCCGGACGCCAAGTGAGCCCGTTATCCGTGCTCTTCAGCAGCGAGAGATGCGCGCCTTTGCCAAAGGCGAGCCAAAGCCCATCCGGCGTGCGCTTCACGGAGCGATACACCCCGCGCCACGCGGGAATCCCGCGTCCGACCGCCGGGCGAGGCAGCCCCACCGGATGCATCGCTTCGAAAGCACCCAGCGAAGGCTTGACCAATGCGGTGTAACCGCGCACGAACGGCCAGGCCGCATGCGCCGCCGAAACGAGCGGCTCGCTCGTCACTGCCTGACCGAGCGCGCTTTCGACTCCACTCAAGCCAAAATCGCTGAAACTTGCCGCGTTCAGCTCATGCTTGCGCGCAATCTCGGCGGAGCCAGTGATTGCCAACGCGTGTTTGGCGCACTTCTCGAACGGACGCTCCGCCGAGCCGGCAGCGACGATGCGTCGATGGACCAAGCGCGCAAATTCGGCCGGATTATCGCGGAACAGCGCAGGCCCGGTGGGCCCGGCCATGCACACGGCGTAGTCGGCCACGCTGGTCGCGAGCGTGTGGACGCGATACCCGGCGAGTGCGCGTGGCACCAACCAGAAAAGGCACCAAGCAACGAGGCCAAGTGCCAAAACGGTGCGGATACGGATTGGAGGTCGAGGAAAGGCCACCGTCGATGCAGCCGGCGCGAGAGCCATGCTGCCGAGAATCAGCAATTTCCGGGACTTGGGCCAAGTTTCGCCGCTGTTTTTAACAGCGCACTTGGCCCGGCGTTACCGCCCCAATCAACCCATCGTGCGCGGGATCTCGTCCGTCTTCAAGCGCTTGCGGCGACGACGAGCGGCTTCGCTCATCTTCTTACGCTTCTTGATGGACGGCTTCATGTAGTGGCGGCGGCGCTTCAGCTCGCGCAGAATGCCCTCCGCAGCCATCTTGCGCTTGAGGTGCTTGATCGCACGCTCAATGCCTTTGTCGCCAACTTGGACCTCGAGAGGCCTGCACTGAACCGATTCGCTGGTATTCGCCAAGGGGCCGTGGGTATGACAGACCATTAAGTGCTTGGCAAGCCCCGATCCACCCCGCCGAGCGTGTATTTCGCATGGAACCACAATTTAGACCCACCGCCATCAAAGCGCCGCACGGCGCTCGAACCTTCGAAGTGACTTGGGCAGACGGGCAAAAGATGTCCTATCCCCATGAAATTCTAAGGGGTTATTGCCCGTGTGCGGGTTGCCAAGGGCACTCCGGCTCGATTCGCTTTCAAACCGGCGGTAACGAGGAGCTGCGCGAGATCGAGCGTGTGGGGAACTATGCGCTCTCCTTCACTTGGGGGGATAGCCACAGCTCCGGGATCTACAGCTTTCGCTACCTGCGCGTGCTCGGGGAGATGCTCGCCGAACAAGGCGCCGAGGCCGTGAAGGCGCTCGGTGAGCTGCCTCGTACTTGAGCGAACGCATCGCCGTCGTCACGACTTCGTATCCGCGCCAGCACGGAGACGCGGCAGGTCACTTCGTTCAAAGTGAAGTGCAGCAACTGCTCCGCGCGGGACACGAAGTGCATGTGTTCGCACCCGGTGAAGCCAATCGATCGGATGACGGAGCGACGCTGCATGGCTTCGCCGATCGCGGCGCTTTCGGTTGGCCGGGAGCACTGGCCCGGCTGAAAGAACGACCGACGCGGCTGCTCGGCGCGGGCGAGTTCTGCGTGCGCGCAGCCGCCGCCCTGCGCCGACATGGGCGATTCACGCGCGTGCAAGCGCACTTCCTCGTGCCCTGCGCGTGGCCGATCGCAGCCAGCGTCGACTCATCGACCGAGCTCGAGCTGATCGGCCACGGCTCGGACGTGCGCTTGTTCTGTCGCTTGCCGAGTCCGGTGCGTCAACGCATCGCACGCGCATGGCTCACGCGGCGTGCGCAGCTGCGAGTGACGAGCAACGAGCTCGCGGACGTGCTGCGCGCCGCAAATCCGGAGCTTACAACCGCACTCCGCGTGGCAGCGAGCCCGATCGACGTCGTGAACGTCCCTTCGCGCGGAGCGGCGCGCGCCGAGCTCGGCATCGCCGCAACCACACCTCTCGCGCTGATCGTCGCGCGCCTGATCCCCGAAAAGCGCGTTGCGCTCGCGCTACGAGCGCTCGCACTCCTCGACGATCTGTCCGCGGTCGTGGTGGGCGACGGCCCCGAACTTTCGGCCTTGCGCGCTGGTTTTCCGAAGGCGCATTTCACGGGTCATCTTCCGCGCAGCGAAACCCTGCGCTGGATCGCCGCTGCGGACGTGCTGGTCAGCGCGTCCGCACACGAAGGCGCGCCAACGGTGGTGCGCGAAGCACGCGCGCTCGGCGTGCCCGTCGTCGCAGTCCCCGCCGGCGATCTCGCCGCCTGGGCAGAGCGCGACCGAGGGCTCGTGCTCGTTCGGTCGTAGCCAGCTCGAGTCGAGAGAGTGGGCGCTCGAGTTCCAGCCACGCACCTCGAAGCGGCGCGCGGTTCCCGGCGCCGTGCCGCTTCACCCCTCGGAGCGGACGCGGGGCAGCAGCTCGACGAAGTTACAAGGCTTCGTGCGCGAGTCGAGCTGCGGCAGCAAGATCTTCTCCAAGGCCAACCGCACCGCGCCCGTCGAGCCCGGCAAGAGAAAGACCAAGGTGGTGCCGCACAACGCCGCTTCAGCCCGCGATTGAATGGTGGAGGCGCCAATGTCCGCGTAGCTGAGCCAGCGAAACAGCTCACCAAAGCCGGGAATGGCCTTGCTGACCAGCGGCGCCAGCGCCTCGGGGGTCACGTCCCGTTGCGTGATCCCGGTGCCGCCGGTCGCGATCACGACGTCAATCGCGGACGACTCGACTGCAAACGAAATGGCGCCACGGATCGCCTCCAAGTCGTCTTTGACGATCCGGCGGAGCGCGATCGCATGACCGGCCGCCAACAGCTGATCCACCAACAACCCGCCGCTCTTGTCGGTCTCGAGCGTGCGCGTATCGCTGACGGTGATGATGGCGATCTGCAGCGGGGTGGTAACGGGATCCATGGTGGAGTGAGACTAGCGCGTTTTTCAGCGTGGCGTGTATGCTGAGTGCGTGCGGCGCGCGGCATTTCTTCTGGCTTTGACGATGCTCGCTTGCACGCGCGCCCCGACGAGTGAACCCGAGCCGCACCCGGGTCAGACGGCGGTAACGAACTCGCCCACGGTTCCGCTCGCTCCGCGCGCTCCGTTCACGGCGGAAGGCGGTCCACGCGCCGTGCGCGGCGAATATGGCGCTGTCACCAGCGTCGAGCCGCATGCCACGCGGGCCGGCATCGCCATTCTGGAACAAGGCGGCAATGCCGTCGACGCAGCCGTCGCGGTGGCTTACGCGCTCGCCGTCACCCACCC